>Ga0172367_10010365_pt1 | contig 10039 bp, 12 predicted proteins | sample Lak10m_FD_114542 | JGI IMG/M metagenome (GOLD analysis project Ga0172367, IMG submission 114542) | Freshwater microbial communities from Kabuno Bay, South-Kivu, Congo - kab_022012_10m | ecosystem: Environmental > Aquatic > Freshwater > Lake | place: Democratic Republic of the Congo: South-Kivu...
CATGGTTCCCGTTGAGCGACCTGATTTACCCTTTCCTGGGGCCTGGTTACAAATTGGTGAACAGCAAATACATCTGTTGGAACTAGATAATCCTGATCCCACTACAGGCAGACCTGCTCATGGCGGGCGTGACCGGCATGTCGCTTTACATTGTCAGTCAGTCGAAACCTTAAGGCAGGATCTTGAACAGGCTGGGATAGCCTACACGTTGAGTATCTCCGGGCGCAAAGCGCTGTTTTGTCGGGATCGTGATGGCAACGCGATGGAATTTATCGAGCGGATAGGCTAACCGTGCTTAAAGGCTTGCTATACGGAGTGTTGTTAGCCTCTAGTTTGGCCATGCTGCTGTTTTTCATCGGATTTGTCTGTTGGCAATTGGGTTTGTCCTGGCTGATGGTCGGTAGTTATGGGTTGGCATCAAACATCCTGTTGGCGGCTTTTGCCGCATTATTGTTTGTGGGTTGCGGGCTGTTGCTACTGGCCTTGTATCGCCAAGCGGCCGACTATCTTAGTCGAGAACACCGTGCTTTAAGACGATTGATCATGCTGCATGGCTTTCGCCAACAGGCCAACCAGCGAGTCAATCTAGAAAAGCGCCAGCAGTTTTACCGGGCTCAATTCAAGCGCCAGCGTTTATTGCTAGCAAATAACCAAAAACACTGTCGTGAATTGTTCCAGGCTATCAATGGAGAGCTGAAAGCCAGTTTGGAACCCAGCGTGTACCAGTCTTTTTATCAAAACTTGAAACAACTGCATAAACAATCCAACTCACAAGCCATGCTGGCTTTGCGTGATCAAGCGCTATGTCGGACATCGGTCATTGGTTGAGTCGCGCGCTGAGTTTTTGGCGCGATAAACGAGACGAAAATCTTAATTGGCAATTGGAACGACAACAGGATGTGGCGGCTTTACGGCAGGCAAATGCCTTGACCCAGCAAGCCTTGGTTGCGCAACTGAAAAAACAGGCGCAGCAATTGGCACACGAATTAGCGATCAATGAAGCCAGAAATCAAAATGAACTGGCGATGGTCAAGACCCAATGCAAACAGGATTTAAAAGATTACCAACACTATTTGCAGTCGTTGGATAAACTAAAAGAATCACTGCGAATTAGTTTTGCACACTTGCCTGAGGCGGTGGCATTTACCATTCATCATCACGCCAAGCAAATTTTGAACAGGATGTGGGATGAGCCGGATCCACAGGAAAAATTGAAACTGGAGATACAGCTCATTCAGTTTATGACCGCTGTGCATGAAGACAGCCAGCTGTGTTTGCAAGCAAAAAACCCAGCCGCTGTGCCGGAAAAAACCCTGGCTTTTATCGATAGCGATAATTAAAGGTATAGGCGGTAATTGTTTGGCTGCGTCAAGATAGTTGCGCAGAATGAAGGCGATATCCAAGAACATGATGGACAAATCTTCCCTGCAGTGGCGCCCGATATGTGGGGAGCCGAAGACGCCCCGTCTGCAGGTATAGATCAGGATGGAGAAGATCAGCCTTGGATGATAGGCATCCTGGTCTTTGACTATGAAGGTTTTTCTGATCGGGCGGTAGCTTGTTGCTCGAAAAGCTTATCTTTTTAACGCCTTCCAACCATCAACTCTATTTCTTCGACAATTTCTTCCTGACGCAGTCGATTTCGTTGCCGCTGTAATTCCTCTCCACCCCGTTCCAAATGACGTAAGGCGGTTTCCATTTGCATCAAGCGCATATGATTCTCGACGCGGATGGATCGCAACAGCAACGCCAGCAAACTATGAAATAAAAACTGCTGGGCAACACCCGAGGCAACTTCAGCCAGTGGCGAGTAAGTGAAGGGCAGGGGCTGCTCCTTGCGACGGGAGCATGCTGACAAAGGCCACAAGCGTTGGCAACGCGCTGCTTGCTCATCACGAATACAAGCCATCAACCCAAATTCTTCATTACCCTGTAACAACTCTATGGCTGCCAAAATTCGTTCTATCGTTACGGGTGCATCCAAACCACCGTTGGCACCACTGATTTTTTGAACCGATACACACTCATCAAAAACTAATCCGTGTAGGCGTTCGCCTACTAACATTACCGGCCCTGTTTGATGAGATTCGCCCCGCCAAAGTCGGATCACATCTTCGTTAAAACTACCGCAAAAGCCACGTACCGAGCCAATCACTAACCAGATATCTTTGCGGGGCTTCTCTGATTGTTTCTCAGCCTGAATCAGCAAGCTACCCGCCAAATCATCCAGGCTTAGCGTGAGTGATTGAACAACTTGCTGCTGCGCAGCTTCACGCTTAGTCACACGGTGCAATTCGGCCACGGCAAAACTGCGCATGGCTGCCAAAATACCGGAAAGGTCATCATATAAAGCCAGTCGCGCTTCAACTTCCCGCCGTTGGCTCATGACTCATTCGCCAACAACTGTTTTAATACAGTTAGCCATTGCTGTTTCGGTGTATCCAGTTTTAATTCGATCAACGGCAATTGTTTCAATATTTTTTTTAATATCGGTGTCACTTGCGTCGGGTTGGTAGTTTCCAGCAAACCTTCACCATAAGCTAATAGCCAAGCCAGATGCGCCTGTTCAGATAAGGGTTGCAAGCGGTCTTGTTTGAGGATTTCCCGCAGCAAACGGCCGCGTTGCAGTTTTTCTTCGACTCCGGCTTCCATACGGCTACCAAAGCGGGCAAACAACTCAAGCTCCAAAAACTGCAAATAATCGAGCCGAATATGCGCGGAAGCGGCTTTGATGGCTGGATGCTGGGCTTTACCGCCTATGCGTGATACCGAACGACCGATGTCGATCGCAGGCAACATGCCTGCTGCAAACAGTTTGCTTTCCAGATAAATCTGACCATCGGTAATTGATATCAAATTGGTCGGAATGTAAGCCGACAATTCACCTTGCCGGGTTTCGATAATTGGTAAAGCCGTCATACTGCCACCGCCAAATGCTGTAGCAAGTACCGTCGAACGCTCCAGTAAGCGGGAATGCAGATAAAAAATATCGCCCGGATAAGCTTCACGGCCGGGCGGCCGCTGCAATAATAGTGACAATTCACGATACGATTGCGCATGTCGGGTCAGATCGTCGTAAACCACCAAAGTGTCCCGGCCCATCCGCATCCAATGTTCCGCCATCGCACATCCCGCAAACGGCGCCAGGTAACGAAACCCCGGCAAGGCGTTGGCTTCGGCAACGACTACTACGGTATACGATAGCGCATCAGCCTGACGCAATGCTTCAATGGTGCCAGCCACTGCGGAACGCGGCTGCCCGATCAACACCATCACGCACAAAACATTTCGGCCACGCTGATTAATTACCGCATCCAGTGCCAGCGCACTCTTACCGACACCGTCATCACCAATGATTAGTTGGCGTTGGCCTTTGCCGATCGGAATCAAGCTATCAATGATTTTGCAGCCGGTATATAAGGGCTGTGAGACAAAATTACGTTCGATAATAGGCGGTGCAGCACCCTCAAGTGCCCTAAACTGACGCAACTCCGGCGGTGGCGAGCCATCCAACGGATTACCGAGCGGATCAACCACCCGCCCCAGTAAAATATCCCCAACCCCTACTTCCAGTTTTCGCCCAATGTGTTGCACCGACATCCCCGCGGTCACTCCACGGGTTTGCGACAGCAAAATTGCACCCAGCATGTCTTTACCTAACTGAAACACCAAGCCGGTACTACCGTCATCAAAGCCGATCAATTCATCCAGGCGCGCCGACGGTAAACCGCGAATCCAGGCTATGCCATCACCAATACCGGCTACACTGCCGCGTTCGGACAAACGCAAACCAAAGCGATAAGCAGTGTTTGTCTTAGCCATGTTGGGCTTGACGCTTAAAAAATCCGAGTTCATCCGCCAGGTTGGCATGCAACTGACACTCGCCGACCACAGCACGCAGACCGGCTATCAAGCTTGGGTCTTCCTTGAATATCAATAGCAAGGATTTACCAGCAGCAGCCGACAATGAAAGGGTCAATTTTTCCCGTTCGTGCGAATCTAGCGGGTGAGCACTCACCACCTCTACTTTGGAGTCAGCAATCAATATTTCAGCCGCCTTTTGCAATGCCGAAAGCTCGGTATCCGGCAATTGCTGCAAGTCCTCGAGCAACATATCCACCAGCTGCTGAGTTAATTGCGGCGTTGCTAGCCTTTGCAACATGGCTGCCGCTTGTGCATAGGCCGCACCAGCAGCTTCTTTAATCAAGGCTGCTTCCCGGGTGGCAATCAAGGTTTGATTGCGTATCCGCAGCTTTGCCTCTTCATCAGCCAAGGTCTGTTTGAGATTTTCCTGAGCAGCATTGCGCATCTGCATCAACTCCTCTTCCAGTTGGCGGCGACTACTTTCTTGTAATAATTTCCAATCCGCCAACTGCGATTCATAGTGTTGACGTAAAGCATCGGCATCGCTGCGTAACTGTTCGGCCCAGGCGATCTCATCCTTGACTCTTTGTTGACGGGCATCCAGTCTCGCCAGAACCGGTCGATAAAGGAAGCGCTGCAGTATCCAAACCAAAACCAGAAAATTCAGAATTTCCAGGATGAAGGTTGTCCAGTCGAATTGCATCATGGGTTTTACCTAATAGAGTGACGCATCGTTGCCGAATGCTGGATTTTTGATGGCAGCAAAGTCAATTCAAAAAATATTCCAGCAATGGATTTCGGAACAGCACAATCAAGGCCACAACCAGGCAATAAATCGCCAATGATTCAATCATGGCCAAACCGATGAACAAGGTACGAGTGATGGTTTTTTCCGCCTCCGGCTGTCTGGCCAAAGCTTCCAAAGCACTGGCAATGGCCTTGCCCATGGCAATAGCTGGCAGCATGGTGCCCAGCGCAATCACCAGCCCGGCCACAATGGTGGAAATGATGCTGAACAGATGGATATCGGTCATGGTTTATTCTCCATTGATAAGGATGGTTCTGAGTCGTTGGTTTCTAGAGCGCCCGCAATATAGATCAGGGCCAACATGCCAAAAATATAGGCTTGCACCACAGCTTCGATGACATGCAGCATCAACAACGGCACTGGCACCAGAAACCCTGCAATCAGCAACACCAGCAATGCGGCCATTTCCAGGCTCATCATGTTGCCGAATAAACGAATGGCCAAGGCTAAGGTACGGGTCAACTCGCTAATGATATGAAACGGTAATAAGATAAAACTGGGCTGAACATAATGACGCAGATGATTGCGCAAGCCATGATCGCGTATGCCAAACCAGTGCGTAGAGCCAAACACCAGAACCGCCAGCGCAGAAGTGGCGGATAAATCACGGGTTGGGGCGTGTAACTCCGGTATCAAACCTACCAGATTGGCGACCAGCACAAACAACCATAAGGTAGCTACAAAGGGCAATACCCTCCGCACAGTAGTCACTGGCAAAACCTCGCCAATTGCCGTTTCAATCGTGACGACCAAAGCTTCCGTAGCGTTTTGTAAGCGAGAGGATTGGCCATTTAAACTAAAACGAAGCAAGATTATCAAAAAGCCAAATCCTGCCATAACTCCCCAGGTTGTCACGACAGTGCCGCTGATAGCCAGCGGCCCCAGGTTAAAAACAGCATCCGTGGCTGATTCTGCTCGACTCATTTATACACCTTTAATTTTTTCCATCGTTCTTGCAATGTAACTATCTCAGCGCGAAGCACAATACCCCCTCTCCTTGCGGGAGAGGGCAGGGTGCGGGGGGTAACACAAAGTATTGTGCTGATTAAATTCTCCTCTCCCCGGCCCTCTCCATCAGGAGAGGGAGCAGGCTGCCCTCGATTAGCAGGATCATGCGTTTAGCTGAATAGTCACCTTGTAATAAACACTGGTGCTACTGTATTCATGATTTCTCCTGTAAAAACCGGATCACGTTATAAGCCCCCACGACAATCCCCAACACGATTAGGCTCACTGTCCAGCGTACAGAATATCCAGCCACCAAGGTATCCAGCCAGCGCCCCAGATAAGCACCGGCCACTATGGGCACTACAAACATAAGCCCCAAAGTACCGCCGTAAAGCAACATACCAATCCAGGTCGCAGGTCGGCGCAGCTTATCATCGAGTCGTTGCACATCCCGACGCGTGTGCTCAATCAATTTATGCCGAAAACTCATGCTTAAAGTCCTCCTAATTGATGAGTACTCAGATCAGCCAATCGCCGTACTAACGAACGTTCGATTTCTGACAAGGTTGCCCGAGCAGTATGGACTTCTGAATCAGTGCGCGCCATTTCGTCTGCCAATTGCTCGCAAAGCAATCCACGATCCGCCCCCAGAAAATAAAGCACTGTAGTAACACTTAACTGATTGTTGGCAAACCGCAGCACGCCGCCCGGTAGCGCCAGATAGCGCCAATTACCGCTCTGATCGCAAAATCGGGCTAAACCATAGCGCAATAGCACTACCGTATGCGCATGACCGGCCAGAATCCCGAATCCCCCATTGGCATCGGCACCAATAAACTGGGTGATGCCATCAAACACTGCAACTCCGCGACTGTCCAGCAAGTTCAAGGAAAAGCTATTCATCACGGCATGGCACCTTTCATATAACAATCCGCTTCGCTGAGTTGATCGTATTGGCCATTCATAAAGGCCTCGCAATCACTGATGGTTTGTTCTAGCGGCACTCGCACACCAGGCATGCCGGTGTGATCTGCAACCGTAGTAAATGGTTGCGTTAGATAACGTTGCAGGCGTCTGGCTCGCTCCACGATGCGCCGGTCATCAGCTGATAACTCTTCTATGCCCAGCATGGCAATAATGTCTTCCAATTCGCGATATCGCGCCAAATGCTCGCGCACAGCCCGTGCCACCTGATAATGCCGCTCGCCCAGTATATGATGATCCATGATACGGCTGCCGGAACGCAGTGGATCCACAGCCGGATAAATACCCTTGGCCGCTTGTTGCCGCGATAGAATCACGATACTATCCAAGTGCCCCAGTATGGTGGCTACGGCCGGATCTGACATATCATCAGCAGGCACATAAACGGCCTGAACTGATGTAATAGAACCGGATTTGGTCGAAACGATCCGTTCCTGCAGAGAAGCCACTTCAGTCAGCAGCGTAGGCTGGTAGCCAACGGTGGCGGGCATGCGTCCCAGCAACCCTGAAATCTCACTACCTGCCTGCACGAAACGAAAAATATTGTCCATTAGAAACAAGACCTCGGTATCCAGGGTGTCGCGCAGATATTCCGCATAGGTCAACGCTGTGTAACCGACGTGAAAACGCACCCCTGGCGACTCGTCCATTTGTCCAAATACCAGCAACGCCTTCGGCAAAACTCCTGCATCCGCCATTTCATGCCAGAGCTCGTGGCCTTCGCGCATGCGTTCACCCACACCGGCATAAACCGATACCCCTTGCATGCCCGTACTGACAGCGTGCATGAACTCCATCATCAACACGGTTTTACCGACACCCGCTCCACCAAACAAACCGGTTTTGCCACCCCGCACAAATGGACATAACAAATCGATCACCTTGATACCGGTTTCCAGGATTTGCGAGGCTGGCAACGTCTCAGATAATAGGGGCGGAGCGGATAAAATGTTACGAAATAGTTTGGCAGGCAAAGGCTCGCCACCATCAAGCGGGTCACCAAAGACGTTCAACATGCGTCCCAGACAAGCCGGATCGACCGGTACATTCAGTGCGTCGCCACGATCGTAAACCGGCATGCCTCGATATAATCCGGATACCGCATGCAAGGCAATTGCCCTAACCAAGGTTGGCTGCAGATGCTGAAACACCACCAGTACGTAACGACCTTCACCATTCACCACATCCAGGGCCTGACCAATCGGTGGCAGATATTGGCATCGCACATCCACCACCGGACCTTGGGCGGCTTCTATATGTCCTACTGGGGAGGCTGATGAATGACCATAATGATCACTATCAACTTTTGCAGCATCACAATGACTTGTTGCCATATCCTTTATCCAGTCGAATGTTTTGCCTGTTGTATAACATGTAATGTTTCAATCGGTCACTATTGGTTCGAACTTGAATGATAAAACACGAAAAATTGTAAGGAGTAGAAGGGAAAAAATTATGACGTTGAAAAGTAACTCACTTCTGTTTTTCTAGCTGGTATTCGTAACCGGGGCGTTTCTGTGAACTCTGCCGAAGTTTATCGCATTAGAAATAACTAAAGCTTCGTGCAGTAGGGTCGATAACACAATCGAGTTCAAAATTTAACTACACAGCGAGTTAGATCAATTAAAAAAACCTTTTATAAGGAGAGTCATCATGGCACAAGTAATCAACACAAACGTATCTTCGTTGACTGCGCAACGAAATTTGAATAAATCAGCATCCGCGATGCAAACCAATTTACAGCGTTTGTCTTCCGGTTTGCGTATCAATAGCGCCAAAGACGATGCCGCAGGACTGGCGATTTCTGACCGGTTTATGTCTCAAATCAATGGTTTGAATCAAGCTTCTCGTAATGCCAACGACGGCATTTCCTTGGCGCAAACAGCAGAAGGTGCATTAGACGAAACCACTAATGCCTTACAAAGAATGAGAACCTTGGCGGTTCAAGCTGCCAACGACACCAATACCAAATCCGATCGTCAGGCGATTCAGCTTGAGATTGAACAGTTGGTGAGCGAGATCAACCGGATTGGTTCGACTACACAATTCAACGGTAAAAACTTGTTGGATGGCAGTGCGGGTGAGTTTTCTTTCCAAATCGGTGCCAATTCAGGCCAAAACTTGCAGGTCAAAGTGGATGATATGCGTGCTAGCGCATTAGGTCAGCAACCTGGTGCGATTCAAACCCAATCGGCTCAAGTAGCTATTAGTGGGGATTCAGTGGGTAATGTCGGTATCGCGTCTACTGTCAGCGGTGCGGTTGCCGGTGCTGTGATTACCAGCGGCACCGTAACTATTAGTGTTGATGCCGGTGCGCAGACTGTGGATATTGCTGCGGATCGTTATGGCGGATCCATCTACCAAGTGGCCAGTGGCGACTTGGTGGATACGACGGATACAAACTATGGCGGAGGTCTAGCGAAAGAAATAGCTACGAGGATTAATTCGATTCGTGAATTGGGCGAAGTGGATAGTGCTGGTAAAGTGGTATTTGAAGGTGTATACGCTACAGCAAAAACTGAATTCAATATTGGTGATGTGGCGTTTGCTGATCTGGATACTACGGCTGCATCCGGTGGTATGACTGCTGTACCAACACTCAGTAACAGTCATGTGGGCGCAGGTACCATAGATCATGACGGATTGGTCATCAATGGTGTCAAAATGGGCCCAGTCACCATGCAAGAAAACGATGCAGGTGGAGATTTGGTCAATGCCATCAACGCAAAATCGGATTTGACCGGAGTGACCGCTAGTGTCGATAAGGATGGACGATTGAATCTGGTGGCGGAAGATGGACGGGATATCATCGTGCAGACCGATGGTGCAGATTCATCTAATCTATTATTTAACAACGGTGCAACAGACACTACGCTAACCAATGATTTTGGTGGTGCTTTGAATTTGAGAATATCCGGTCGGGTGACTTATTCCGCACAGGGTTCAATTACTCATGCCGGCGCTAACCGAAGCTACGCAGGTTTGGATTCATCTGTGACTGAATCCGTGGGCAGAGAGCTGGATGAAAATGCGCAGGCCGTGGGTACTATTGCGCAGGCGGATGTAACGACCGTGGAAGGTGCTAATACCTTGATGAAATCGGTTGACAGTGCGCTGAAACAAGTGGATTCTTTCCGGGCGAATTTGGGTGCTGCTCAGAACCGTTTTGAAATGACCATCCGTAACCTGGACAATGTAGCCGAAAACTTGGCTGCTGCGAACTCCAGGATAAGAGATGCGGACTTCGCGGCCGAGACTACAGCCATGACACGCAACCAAATCTTGCAACAAGCTGGTATCTCGATGTTGGCGCAAGCGAACGCTCAGTCACAAAACGTGATGTCCTTGTTAAGGTAACTATACAACGCCAGGGCGAAACATCGCCCTGGCAATACTGAGAGGAGAAGATCATGGACATGGGCATTTCAAATATTA
>Ga0172367_10010368_pt1 | contig 10035 bp, 10 predicted proteins | sample Lak10m_FD_114542 | JGI IMG/M metagenome (GOLD analysis project Ga0172367, IMG submission 114542) | Freshwater microbial communities from Kabuno Bay, South-Kivu, Congo - kab_022012_10m | ecosystem: Environmental > Aquatic > Freshwater > Lake | place: Democratic Republic of the Congo: South-Kivu...
GAGCGCGCAGGCTTCGTGGGAGATGCCTTCCATCATGCATCCGTCGCCCAGGAAACAGTAGGTGTGGTGGTCGACAATGTCAAAACCCGGACGATTGAACTGTTCGGCCAGCAGTTTTTCCGCCATGGCCATCCCCACTGCGTTGCCGATACCCTGGCCAAGCGGCCCGGTAGTGGTTTCGACGCCGGCGGTATAGCCGTATTCGGGGTGTCCGGGACATTTGGAATGCAGTTGACGGAAACGCTTGAGTTCGTCGATAGGCAAGTCATAGCCGGTCAAATGCAGCAGCGAGTAAACCAGCATGGAACCGTGGCCATTGGACATGACAAAACGGTCGCGGTCAGCCCACTTGGGATTGGCCGGATTGTGGCGCAGGTTGTTGTTCCACAATACTTCTGCAATGTCTGCCATGCCCATAGGGGCTCCCGGATGTCCGGAGTTGGCTTTTTGAACAGCGTCCATGGTCAATGCACGAATAGCGTTTGCCAAATCTTTACGAGTCGCCATAAATCAATCCCTATATCTATATCGTCAAAAGCGAAATAAACCCCACGCCGTCGAAACAGGCCGGAGCAATAACTGAAACTTTACTGGAAATCCCCTAACTTACAGCTTGTTATGCGGCTTTATTCTGCTTAGTTTCATGGAGAAAGGCGTTTATTATTGCCCAGTTAGCCAATTTGGGCAATACCAGACAGCCCCAGGCAGCTCTTTAACCCCTGTGCTGCTGCAACCAATCTTGCCAAGCCGTGAACAGTTGGGCATCGCGTGCCGCAAGCACCGAACGCCGCCAAGAGTCGCCTTGCCATAAATCCATGCACTCCATGGTGCAGGCGGAACCTCCAGCTTCGGCCAGGATCAGACTGCCGGCCGCATAATCCCACAAGTACTGGCCTCCATGCAGGTAAAGGTCAAGCCGGCCTGCGGCCAGATAGCACCAATCCAGCGCCGATGCGCCAAAATTGCGTTGCGAGTGAAACGGCGGATTTGTGCTGAGTTCGTGCGCGATATTTTTCGGCAGCCGCTTGAAATCGATTTCGGCAATTGCCTTGCTTAGTTCTGCAACTCCATTAACCAAGGGTAGCCGCGCCCCATTGAGATAAGCTCCCTGCCCAATTTCGGCACTAAACATCTCATTCAGGGCAGGCGCATAAACCACGCCCATCGTTGGCTTGCCATTTTGCAGGAACGCTACGGAAATACCGAAATAGGGCAAGCCGTTGGCGAAATTTGATGTGCCGTCCAGCGGATCCACACACCACAGGCCACCTGCGCCGGCATCCCAGTTGCGGCGCTGCTCTTCCGCAGACATTTCCTCGCCCACCAACGGGCAATCGACAACTGCTTTCAGCTCCTGCTGCAGCATCTCCTGCGCCGCAAGGTCCGCTTCCGTCAGCACGCTGCCATCGTCCTTCTGCTGCCGAGCCACCTTCAAATAGCGCGGCAGCACTGCCTCGTCGCCTACCCGACGCACCACCTCGATCAAATGCTGCAACATGCTTGACGGCCTACTCATTGATCCACTTGATCGAGCAGCCTATGCTCGGAATCTGATTCTGCGGCCCCTTGCCGGTCGATGCGACCCCTTTCATCGCTTCGAACAAGTCGCGACGTACACCCTCCGACGCAGTCTCCTTGCGTGACTCATCAAACCGTCCGCGATATTGCAGCTCGAGCTTGGCATTGAAGCCGAAGAAATCCGGCGTGCAAACTGCACCGTAAGCCTTGGCGACCTGCTGCATCCCGTCCAGGACGTATGGGAACGGGAAATTGAACTCCTGCGCCACCGCTTGCATGTTGGAAAAGGAATCCTCCGGGTAATCGGTAGGGTCGTTGGACATGATGGCGATAGCATTGACCCCCAGTAATTTCAGTTCGTTTATGTCGCACACCAGTCGCGGACGAATCGCCTTCACATAGGGGCAGTGGTTGCAAATGAACATCACCAGCGTGCCGTTCGGCCCACCCACATTGGCCAAGGTGTAGGTCTTGCCGTCCACTCCCGGCAGTTTGAAATCCGGTGCTTTCCAACCAAAATCACAAACAGGGGTTTGCAGGCTTATCATGATTAAGATTCCTTTTGCCGTTACAATTTCAGCAGCAAATTGATTTTACACTCACGCGGACTTCTTTAATCCATGAGCCCACCACGTTTTTTCTGCCCCGCCAAGCTTGCCCCCGGCGCCACTGTCATCCTGACCGAAAACGCAGCCAACCATGTATCGCGCGTGCTACGCATGAAAGCAGGTGCTGCGCTGATTTTGTTCAACGGTGATGGATGCGACTATACAGGCGAGGTTCTGCGCACTGGTAAGGACGGCACAACTGCCAAAATCGTCGAAAAGACTGATGTCCGACGTGAATCCCCTTTACACATTACCTTGGCTCAAGCCATCTCCGCTGGAGCCCGCATGGACTTCACCCTGCAGAAGGCGGTGGAACTTGGGGTTGCGGTGATCCAGCCACTTGCCGCAGAGCGCAGCGTGGTGAAACTTGCGGGAGATAAAATTGCACGCCGCCGTGAGCATTGGCAGAACATCGTAAACTCCGCCTGCGAGCAGTGCGGGCGCGCAACCGTGCCGGAAGTTTTGTTGCCATTGCCGCTGATTGACTGGCTTGGCGCAACGGAAAAGTTCGCGCTCAAACTGATGCTTTCGCCGACGGCAGAACATACCCTGCATGACCTACAACAGCCGGCTGAACAGATATGCCTGCTGATCGGCTGCGAAGGCGGTTTTTCGCCGCAGGAACAGGAGACTGCGGCAAGCCACGGCTTTACCCCGGTGCGGCTGGGGGCTCGGGTACTGCGTACGGAAACTGCCGCGCTGGCGACCTTGGCAGCACTGCAAACCATGTGGGGAGACTACTAGCTCCGCCAGACAACTATTGTTTTATACGCATAATTTATATAACATACTGCGCATTAGACATTAAAGGTTCCGGAATGCCCCTAGGTCAAGCCATTCGCAAGCGGCGCAAGTCGCTGGGTCTCACCTTGCAGGAACTCGCCAGGCGCGTTGACGCCGACAGCGGCAACCTGTCACGCATCGAGCGCGGCGAGCAAGGATTGTCCGAAGCCATGCTGCGGCGGCTCTGCGTAGCGCTTGATTGCACGCCAGCCTTTCTTTACGCTCACGCGGAGGCCGCTGCCGGATCTTCTACGCAATCTGGTCCACAGGTGAACCTGCTCCAGCCCCAAGAGTTTGTACGCTGGTTCCGCTCCGTTGCACCTTATATTCACGCCTTTGGCGGCCGCACTTTTGTCATCGCCTTCGGTGGCGAAGTGGTCGACGAAGGACAGTTCGTCGCGCTGGCGCATGACCTTAACTTGCTTGCCAGCCTGGAGGTCGGCTTGGTGCTGGTACACGGCGCACGTCCGCAGATCGAATCGCGCCTGAATCGGACAAAAATAGAATCGCGTTATGCCAGCGGGCTGCGCGTGACCGACAAGGCCACGCTGGAAGCTGTCAAGGAAGCCAATGGCGCCATTCGTGTGGAAATAGAGGCCCTCCTGTCCATGGGGCTGGCCAACTCGCCGATGGCGGGTGCGGATATCCGTGTGGCCAGCGGCAATTTCGTCACGGCGCGGCCGCTTGGCGTACTCGATGGGATTGACTTGCAGCACACCGGGGAGGTGCGCAAGATTGACGCCGCAGGCATCCGGAAACGGCTGGACGATGGCGAAATGGTATTACTCTCACCGCTTGGCTATTCGCCTACCGGCGAGGTCTTCAACCTGTCGCTGGAAGACGTGGCCGCCAGTGCGGCCATTGCACTGGATGCGGACAAGCTGATTTTCCTGATGGACTCGACTGGGGTACACAACGCTCGCGGAGAGCTACTGCGGGAAATGACCGCGGAGAAGGCGCGCAATCTGCTGCGTCATACGCAGAAAGAAGACGCGGTCAACATTACCGATGACGTGCGGTTCTATCTCCCCAGCGCCATCCGTGCCTGCGAACAGGGCGTGGCGCGCACCCATCTGATCTGCCGCAACACCGACGGCGCCATCCTGCAGGAACTGTTCACCCATGATGGGATCGGCACCATGGTCACCGAATCCCCGCTGGAGTCCATGCGCCAGGCTGAAATCACAGACGTCGGCGGTCTCTTGCAGCTCATCGAGCCGCTGGAGGCGGAAGGCATCCTGGTCAAGCGCGGCCGCGAACGCCTGGAGATGGAAATCGACCATTTTTTCGTCGTGGAACACGACGGGCTGATTATCGGCTGCGCGGCACTCTACCCATTCCCTGACGAGCGCATGGCGGAACTGGCTTGCCTGGCGGTACACCCGTCATTTCGCGGCGGCGGATGTGGAGAACGCCTACTACACCATATCGAAAAAACAGCACGCAAACGCAGCATCGACTTACTGTTTGTCCTAACTACGCGCACCGCACACTGGTTCGTCGAGCACGGCTTTCAGAACGGCGATGTCGAGACCTTGCCCGATGAACGCCAAAAATTCTACAACTACCAGCGCCGCTCCAAGGTGTTTGTGAAGCACTTGTAAGAAGCTGGACGCGCCCTATCGTTTCGGTAGACCCCAGCCCGCGGACGAATTTGAGCAGTTGCTGATAGCTGGCACAACTGGTCCGGTAAGCACCTATTGAAATCTTCCTTCCCGGCTCCATATCCATGTTGCTAGCGGATGAATCCGCTCTATTTTCCAGTCCACATTAGGAGGCGTATATGGCAAACATTACTCGCATTGATCCGTTCCAGATCAGCTCCTTCGATCCGTTCGACGACGTGTTCAAGGGGTTTTTCCGGCCGGTAAGCCTGCATGCTCCGCAGGAAATGCAGATCAAGATGGATGTAAAGGAAGACGACAAGGGCTACACCGTACATGCTGAAATCCCCGGCGTAAAAAAGGAAGACATCAGCGTCAACATCGACGGCAATCAGGTGTCGGTGAGCGCCGAGGTAAAGCAGGAAAAGGAAGTCAAGGAAGGCGAGAAGCTGCTGCGCGCGGAACGTTACTATGGCAAGATCGCCCGCAGCTTCTCGGTCGCCAACGACATCAACGAAAACGCGGCACAAGCCAAATATAGCGACGGTGTACTGGAACTGGTATTGCCGAAGAAAGCGGCCAGTTCTTCCAGAAAACTCACCATCAACTAACCTTATTCCTGATTATCTCCTCCTTGAGCGGCCGCAAGGCCGCTGTTTTTTGCTGTTTCGTATTTGTCGAGAAGTCGGCGATCACACTCCCGTAATCCGAACAATTAGGTCTTGGCGGGAGAAAATCCGTATAAAATAACCATATTCCGGTTCACTCAACGAGGAAGTAAATGCTCACCAAAACCACAGCGGCGCAGAAAGCGCAAACGCTGGCCGAGGCGCTGCCATACATCAAGCGCTTCTTTGATAAAACCATCGTCATCAAGTACGGCGGCAACGCCATGACCGACCCCAAGTTGCAGGATGGATTCGCCAGCGACGTGGTTCTGCTTAAGCTGGTGGGCATGAATCCGGTGGTGGTTCACGGCGGCGGGCCGCAAATCAACGAGATGCTGGATCGGCTCGGCAAGAAGGGTGAATTTATCCAGGGCATGCGCGTCACTGACGAAGAAACCATGGACGTGGTGGAAATGGTACTGGGCGGGCATGTCAACAAGGACATCGTCAACCTCATCAATCGTCATGGCGGCAAGGCGGTGGGCCTGACTGGGCAGGATGGGGCCTTCATCAGGGCGCGCAAGTTGTTGATGGCCGACAAGGACAACCCGGAAGCTTTTATCGACATCGGGCTGGTAGGCGAAATCACGGCCATCGACCCCAGCATCATCGCGTTTCTCGATACCGGCGATTTCATTCCGGTCATCGCGCCGATCGGGGTAGGCAGCGAAGGCGAAACCTACAACATCAACGCCGATCTGGTGGCAGGCAAACTGGCCGAGATTCTCGGCGCGGAAAAACTCGTCCTGCTCACCAACACCCCCGGCGTGCTGGACCAGAACGGCAACCTGCTGACCGGCCTGACGCCCAAGCAGATCGACGATCTGGTGGAAGACGGCACGCTGTCCGGCGGCATGCTGCCCAAAATCAGCTCTGCTGTGGATGCCGCGCGCAGCGGCGTGAAATCGGTGCACATCATCGACGGTCGGGTCGAGCACGCCCTGCTGCTGGAAGTGCTGACCGACGAGGGCGTCGGCACGCTGATCCGTGCCAAATAAATGAGCCACGTTGATCCGTGCCAAATAAGCATGCCTCCGAAGCAAGCGCGCAGGTCTGGATTTTCGATCTCGACAACACGCTGCACGATGCCGGCGCGCATGTGTTCCCGTACCTCAGCCGCAGCATGACGCAATACCTGATGACGCATCTCGATCTCGGCGAACTGCAGGCCGGCGAGTTGCGTCAGCTTTACTGGCGTAAGTACGGCGCCACCCTGCACGGCCTGATACGCCATCACGGCACCGACCCGCGCCACTTCCTGCATCACACGCACCAGTTTCCCGAGCTGCAGAACATGGTGATCCGCGCTTCCGGCCTGCGCGCCGCGCTGCTCCGACTCAAGGGCCACAAGGTAATCTTCACCAACGCCCCGCTCGGCTATGCAGAACGGGTGCTGCGACTGCTCAAGATACGCGACCTGTTCCAAGCCGTATTCAGCATCGAATCCACCCGCTTTCAGCCCAAGCCCGCAACGCAAGGCTTCATGCGCCTGCTGCATGCGATGAAGACGCCAGCCCGGCGTTGCGTAATGGTGGAAGACAGCCTGCCCGCCTTGCGCACCGCCAAGAAACTGGGCATGAAAACAGTTTACATCAATCCCCATCCCAGACGACCAAGCTACGTGGACGTACGCATCCCCTCCGTGTTAGCTTTGCCAAAAATCGCCGCAACTTTTTGAGGAAAACCATGGCTACCAAACCCGGAGAACGCAAACAGCAAATTCTGGAAACCCTGGCAAAAATGCTGGAAACCCCCAAGCGCGAAAAGATCACCACCGCCGCGCTGGCCGCCAAGCTGGAAGTATCGGAAGCCGCCCTCTACCGGCATTTCGCCGGCAAGGCACAGATGTTCGAGGGCCTGATCGAATTCATCGAACAATCCCTGTTCGGCCTCATCAACAAAATCACCGCCGAGGAAACCGAAGGATTAAAACAGGTACGCCGCATCCTCACCGTCATGCTGCTGTTCGCCGAAAAAAACCCCGGCATGACGCGCGTCCTCATCGGCGACGCCCTGGTCAACGAAGACGAGCGCCTGCAACTGCGCATCAACCAACTGTTCGACCGCGTCGAATCCACCCTCAAGCAAAGCCTGCGCATCGCCGAAACCCAAACCACCCGCAAACTCGACCCCGAATCCCAAGCCAACCTGCTCATCTGCTTCGTCATCGGCCGCTGGCACCAGTTCGCCAAGAGCGGCTTCAAGCGCAAACCGATGGAGTATGTGCAACCGCAGTTGACTTTGCTGTACGGGTTGGAGGAATAGGTTTATAGGACTGCTCGCCGGGAATTGAAGGCGCTTCCGTCAACCCTTCACCAGATATAAGTCCATATCCGGCCTGACCTTGATTCAAGGTTATCTGGATTCCAGTCTGGCGCGATAAGTTTCAACGAAACTGCCGATGTCAATTTGGAGCACATCGGCCAGTTCCAGAAATTCCGTGAAATCCAGTCGTCTTTCTCCGCGTTCGTATTTCGAAACGAAACTTTGGGGTTTGCCAAGCCTTTGGGCGACCTGTACCTGCGTTAATCCGGCAACTTCCCGTGCCGAAATCAAAAGTGTACGAAATAGGTGGTAGCGAGAGCTATGCATTGAGCTAGGCATGGCTCTAGCCTAATAACCTGTTGTGGTATATCCCAAAACAGGTTATTATTGTGTGGTTATTTGATTGATTTCTGACGATGAATCAAGAGCTTCCTATCCCCTCCAATCCAGCCTGGACAGTAATTATCCCGGATTTCATCCGGCGAATGGTTGCCCAGGGTGGGCCAAGCGAGCATGACTACGACGAACTGAATGCATGGTTTGCGCGTTACCATGCCTTAGCGACCAGCGGCCAGTTATCCGAGCAGGAAATGCGCAACGTACTCGATGCCTTCGGCGACGCCATGGGCTCGCAGACCATGCAGGGCTTCGCGGTGGCCAAGCCGCACGGTTATGCCGGGGATTTCGAGATCATCGACCGCATCTACAGCGAATATGTTTCTCCCAATCCAAACCTGTCGAAGTGGGATATTTATTTTCATCACCAGGCCGCCCCTAGGGCCGTGCGTAACCGCAAAACCTATTTCCATGGATTGCTAGACCTGCTAGGCGGCGGAGAGTCCTCCCATATTCTCAAAATCGGCGTCGGTCCCGGACGCTCGATGTTTGAATGGCTCTCCGCTAATCCAACCGCGAAAGTTGTTTTCGATTGCATCGAAATCGATCCCAAGGCAATCGAATATGCCGCCGGACTCAACCGTCCATTTCTCAATCGTATCCATTTCATCCAAAAGAACTGCCTGCGCTTCCGCCCAGCCAAGCAGTATGCCCTGATATGGGCCGCCGGAATCTTCGACTATTTCGATGACCGGGTATTCAGGCTGGTGCTCCAGCGCCTGCTGCCCGCCATCGCCCCCTGCGGAGAACTGGTGGTCGGCAACTTCGTCGACACCAATCCCAGCCGGCCTTACATGGAATTTAGCGGTTCTTGGGTTCTCCGCCATCGCAGTGCCGATCAACTGGTGCGGCTGGCCGAGCAATGCGGAGTATCACGTGAGCGTATCAGCATCGGTTGCGAGCAACTGGGTGTGAATCTGTTTTTGCATATCGCTGCGGAGAAGCAAACATAGTAAGCGTAGGGCGCAATAACTGAAAGGCATTGCGCCGTATGGGATTGTTGTTCGGTGCAATGCGCTTCGCTTATTGACACCCTACGTTTTTCAAGATTCCGGCTTTCGCCGGAATGGCGGCAACGGTGGCGCGCCACCCATATCCCCTTCTGCCGCGCCGATGGCGCCAAGGTCGCCGCAATGCGGCGGGCCCTTGGCGGACATGCCCTTTACGAGCACAGCACAGTCAAGCTGGGGGCAGTCGGCGGGCATTGTCTGAGCGCAGCGAGTTTAGCCCGCCGCCCGGCTTGACGAGCAGCGCAGGGAACCCGAAGGGCGCGACAGGGGGTGTCTTTTTGTTTGGTTACTTTATTTTGGACAAGCAAAATTAAAGTAACTTGCCGCCGGGCAACCCCGGCACCACCAAGGTAGCTCGCCTAGCAACCACCGCAATGCAGGCGAGACGCCTGCGCTACATCGAACCCATCCCCACCCTGGCCCCCTGGAAAAGCAACCAAGCAACCAACTGATAAAACAACTAGCCAATCCACTAAGCCGGCAAGCTGGCAAGTCTCTGCTTATCCTACCTGCGGGCGAGGAAGAAAATCTAGCGGAGCCGCAATGCGTTGAGCACCACCACCAGCGAACTCACCGACATCCCCAATGCCGCCAACCACGGCGAAATATACCCCGCCGCCGCAAACGGCACGGCAACCAGGTTGTAGGCCACCGCCCACAGGAAATTCTGCCGGATCACGTTCATGGCGAAACGGCTGGTCGCCACGGCATGGGAAATCTCCATCAAATTTTCCGTCAACAACACAATATCACCGCTGGCGCGCGCCATCTGCGTACCGCTGCCCATTGCCAGCGACACCTGCGCCCCGGCCATCACCGGCGCGTCGTTGATCCCGTCGCCCGTCATGGCCACCACCTCGCCGCGTTGCTGCATCTCGCGCAGAGCATCCAGCTTGGCCTGGGGCGTGAGCCCGGCGCGCCAATCGTCCACACCCAGCACCTCGGCAAAATGTTCGACTGCCTCCTTGGCATCGCCACTCAGGATGGAAATACGCACGCCTTTGGCGCGTAGCGACGCCACCAGTTCCGCCGCGCCGGGGCGCAACGCATCGGCTAGCACGAAGCCGGCCAGCACCTGCGTTTCGTCGCTCAGCCATACCGTGCTGGCGGACGGCGTCGCTGCGCCTTGCTGCCGGCAGTTGCCGGCCAGCTCCGGCATCAGGCTGGCATTGCCCAGCGCGTA
>Ga0172367_10010369_pt1 | contig 10035 bp, 10 predicted proteins | sample Lak10m_FD_114542 | JGI IMG/M metagenome (GOLD analysis project Ga0172367, IMG submission 114542) | Freshwater microbial communities from Kabuno Bay, South-Kivu, Congo - kab_022012_10m | ecosystem: Environmental > Aquatic > Freshwater > Lake | place: Democratic Republic of the Congo: South-Kivu...
AGAAGAGGCTTATTTTGGAAAAAAACAAACTATCAATTTATCATCGAACGAAAAATGTGAAAAATGTTCCGGAAGTGGAGCTGAACCTGGCTCAAAACCAAAAAAATGTTCAACGTGTGATGGATATGGAAAAGTTAGAACACAACAAGGTTTTTTTACATTGCAACAGACTTGTCCCGACTGCGGTGGTGATGGAGAAATGTTATCAAATCCTTGTAAAGATTGCAGAGGTTCTGGCACAATCAAGACCAAAAAAAATCTATCTATTCAAATTCCAAAGGGAGTTGATGACGGCACACAAATGAGATTATCTGGCAAAGGTGATGCGGGTTACAGAGGAGGATCCAATGGAGATCTTTATGTTTTAATTAATGTTCAAAAACATAAAATTTTTCAAAGATCTGAGGAAAATTTATACTATAAACTCCCTATTTCTATGACCGATGCAACACTTGGTGCTGAAATTGAAGTTCCAACCATTGATGGGGGAAAATCAAAGGTTAAAATTCCAGAAGGCACACAATCTGGAAAACAGTTTAGATTAAAAGGCAAAGGAATGCCGATTTTAAGAGAGAATGATTTTGGGGATCTTTACCTTGAAACTGATGTGATAATTCCAGAGTCTTTAAGCAAAGAACAAAAAGACTTGCTCCTAAAGTTTAAATCTTTAGAAGAATTAGATAATAACTCCGAAATAAAAAATTTTTTTAATAAAGCTAAAAAATTTTGGGAAAAAATAAATTAACTGTAAAATTTTAATTCAATCAAAATTAAATGGAAATTACTTTTGATAAGGCTTTAATATTTTATAATAGTGGTAAATTTGATAACGCAGAAATAATTTGCAAAGAATTATTGAAAAAGAATCCAGAGAGTTTTGAATTAATAAATTTAATTGGAGCTATATATTTACAGCAAGAAAAGTATGATAAAGCAATTACTCAATTTAAAAAAGCTATTGAAATAAATTCTACACATCAAGGTTTGTTTAACAATCTTGGCGTTGCTTTAAAAAAGAATAATAACTTCAAGGACTCGATAAAATATTTTGAAAAAGCAATCGAGTTGAGTCAAAACTTTGCAGAAGCCTACAATAATTTAGGAACTGTTTATAAAGAACTAAATGAATTTAAAAAAGCTTATCAAAATTATAATAAAGCAATTGAATTAAAAACTGATTATGCCGAGGCTTATTATAATATGGCTCTGTTACTAAGTGCAATAAAAAATTATAAAGAAGCAATTACAGCATGTGAAAAAGCAATTAATTTAAAAAAAAATTATTTAGAAGCAATTAAACTTAAGCCTTTTATTTTATCTGAATATGGCAAGCATACTTTAGCTATTAAAGAATATAGTAATTTAAAAAAAATCGATCCAACTGAAAAATGGATTTATGATATAAAAATATTTTTTGAAAAAAATGCTATTTGTGAATGGTCAGAATATAAAAAAAATCAAAAAAAAATTGAAAACTACATTAAAGAAACTGTCAGTCCAAAAAATCACATAAATAGCTTTAATTTATTATCTGTGACAGACTCATTATCAATTATTAATAGAAATATGAAAAATTATGAAAAAGAATTAAAGCTAATATCAAATATAAATGAAAACGAAATATTTTATAATTCAAAAAAAAAAATATGTATAGGCTATTACTCACCAGATTTTCGAAATCATGCTATTGCGCATTTAATTACTGATGTATTTAAAAATCATAATAAAAAGAATTTTGAAATTATAGGTTTTAATCTTAACATGTGGATAGATGACACCATTACTCAAAAAATTGCAAAATACTTTAATAAATTTTTGAACGTTAAACACTGGTCTGACGAAGATATAATAGCAAAATCAAAAGAACTAAAAATTGATATTGCTGTAGATTTGGCTGGGCACACTAAAGATGGTATGACTAATCTTTTTCATAAAAGAATTGCTCCAATTCAAATTAATTTTTTAGGATATCCGGGCACTATAGGAGTTTTTATGGATTATATAATTGCTGATAAATATTTAATACCTAATGAGTATCAAAAATTTTATTTTGAAAAAATTATCTACATGCCAAGCACTTATCAGCCTTTTAGTAAAATTGAAATAAATCTTGAAAAAAAAAATTTAAGAAAAGAATTCAATCTACCTGAGTCTGGAATCATTTATGCTTGTTTAAATAATAGTTACAAAATTAATCCACAAATGTTTAATTGTTGGATGAGAATTTTAAAAAAAACAAAAAATTCTTACATGATTTTTTTAGAGTCTAATAGTTACGTCAAAGAAAATCTTGTTAAAGAAGCATTAAAGAGAAATATAACTAAAGAAAGGCTATTATTTTTTCCATACTCTAATCGTGAACTTTGGCTTAAAAAATTTCAATGTATCGATGTTTTTTTGGATAGTTTCCCTTATGGAGGCCATACAACGGCTCGTGAGTGCTTAATGCTGGGAATTCCTATATTAACTTTGAAAGGAAATTCTTTTCAAAGTAGAGTAGCATCTAGTCTACTTTACACCTTGGAGATGCCGGAATTAGTAATGGAAAGTATAGAGCATTATGAAGAATATGCCCTATATCTATATAATAATCCTGAAAATCTAAAAAAAATTAAAGAGAAATTAATTTTATCAGTTAATAAATGCAAAGGGTTTGATATTCAAATTTATGTAAAAGCTTTGGAAAAAGCTTATAAAAAAATATATGACAATTACCAAAAAAAATTATTACCTGAAAATCTTTATATAAATTAATAAAAATTTTCTATGAAAAAAATTAAGATTTCAATATGTGGCGCTTTAGGAAAAATGGGGTTGATTCTAATCAAAAGAATTCAAAAATACCGAAATCTAGAATTTTATAGCGCTACTGATAAAAAAGAAAAAAAATTATATAACAGGTTCGTAATTAAAAAAAATAGTCTTAAAGTTTTTAAAAAAACCCAAGTAATAATTGATTTCTCAAATCCAAAATCTACAATGCAAATTCTAGAATATGCAAGTAAATTAAAAAAGAAAGTTATAATTGGAACAACTGGCTTTACAAATAAACAGGAAGCCCTGATTAAAAAATATTCTGAAAAAATCGCCATTTTTAAATCAGGAAATATGAGTTTAGGAATAAATTTGCTTGAATATATTACAAGAATTTTATCAAAAAATATACCAAGTGATTACCTAATTGGGATCTCAGACAATCACCATAAAGCAAAAATAGATTATCCATCAGGAACTGCTCTTATGCTAGCAAATGCAGTTGCAAAAGGTAAACATAAAAATTTAGATAGATTAAAAGGAAAAATTTTTTTTAATAAAAAAGGAAATTTACAAAAGAATAAAGTTAATTTCTTTATTACACGTAAAGGCAAAACTGTTGGTAAACATTCAGTAATTTACAATAATAAAATTGAAAATATTGAATTAAAGCATACTGCTTTTTCAAGAGAGCTATTTGCTGACGGGGCATTAAATGCAGCGATATGGATTAGTAAAAAAAATAAAGGCTTATTTAATATGCAGGATATGTTTGATCTTAAATAATTAAATTTCATACCTCTTTTAATGACATTAAATAAGTTACATGCCTTAAAACTTATTCAATTATTAAATAAATCAATAAAAAATCCAGAAACTTCGCTTAAATATAGAAATCAGTTTACACTCTTAACTTCTGTAGTTCTTTCTGCTCAATGCACAGATACAAATGTTAATAATGTTACAAAAGATATTTATAAAAAATATTATACCCCAAAACATTTTGTTGATCTTGGTATTACAAAAATAAAAAGGATGATTAAAAGCATTGGCCTTTTTAATATGAAAGCCAAAAACCTATATAATTTATCAAAAATTTTAGTCAAAAAATTTCAAAGTAAAGTTCCTAATAATTTTAATGATTTAATAAATCTTCCGGGTGTTGGCAGAAAAACTGCAAATGTTATTTTGAATGCTGCATTTAATAAACCAACCATTGCTGTAGACACCCATGTATTTAGGGTAAGTAATAGAACTGGCTTAACAAAGGGTAAAAATCCAAATCAAGTAGAAGATCAACTTTTAAAAATTTTGCCCAATAAATACCTAAAGAAAGCCCACCATTTAATTCTTTTGCATGGAAGATATATCTGTAAGTCTAGAAACCCACTTTGTCTAAAATGTGTAATTAATAAAATTTGTCTATATAAAGATAAAAATGTCTAAAAAAATTCTTGGTATTGGTAACGCTATTGTTGATGTGTTTGTAAAAGTAAATGATGATTTTTTATTAAAAAATAATCTAACCAAAGGTTCAATGAAACTTATTGATGAGCAAGAATTTAATATTTTAAAAAAAACTATTAAAATTGAAAAAATTGAAGCGGGTGGCTCTGTTGCAAATACTATGGCAGGTATTGCTTATCTTGGCGAACATCCATCATTTATGGGCAAAATAAACTCTGATGAATTTGGAAAAATTTATAAAAAAAGTCTTGAAAAAATAAACGTAAATTTCCTCTACTCCGAAAAAAAGGAAAATTTATCAACAGGCGCATCAATTATTTTTATAACACCAGACTCAGAAAGGACCATGTGCACTTACCTAGGCATTTCGTCTCAACTTTCGAAACTAGATATTAATGATGATTATATTAGAGATTATAAGATGATCTTTTTAGAGGGGTACCTTTGGGATAAAGGAATGAGTGAAGAAATGTTTAAACATGTCATCAATCTAGCAAAAAAAAATAACGCTAAAATTGCAATGAGCTTATCAGATATTTTTTGTGTCAAAAGGCATAGAGAGGATTTTTTTAAATTGCTTAGAAATGATCTAAATATCTTAATTGGAAATGAAAATGAAATAAATGAGTTAATGCAAAAAAATAATTTACTAGAAAGTATAAATGAACTTAAAAATATTAATAAACTTATTATTATTACAAGAAGTGAAAACGGCAGTGTGGCTATTTCAAATAATGAAATTATAAAATGTGCAAGTAGTAAAGTTAAAAAAGTTTTAGATTTAACAGGGGCTGGCGACTTATTTGCCGCTGGATTTCTTAAAGAATATTTAAATAAATCTAATATTAAAAAATGTCTTGAAACAGGATCAACACTTGCAGCACAAGTTATTCAAAAAATCGGAGCAAGACTAAGTTAATCAGTTAAATAATATAAAGAGTTCTTTTCAACAATAAAATTTTTATCCTTGAAATACTTATTAATTTTTTTTCTTAAACGATGAAGGTGCGTTTCAAAAGCATGGCTTTCTAAATCATGACTATGTTTCCAAATTCTTTTAAGTAAAAAAGATTTGTCTAAACCATTATTATTATTAAGTGTTAGAATTAATTCTAATTCTTTTTCTGTAAGTTTTACTTTAACTTTTTGTTTAGCAATAGAACGTTCGTTAGAGTCGACTTCATAATCTTTAATTAATATTTTTGATTTTTTAAAAAAATTATATTTCGTAATTAAAATATTTAAAATTTCTTTAAATGACAAAATTTCAATAGGTAGCTCTAAACTAATATGAAAATCTAATAAATTTAAGTTATTCTTTCTTATAAAATCTTTGTGCTCCAAAAATAAAATAGCCGGCTCATTCTTTAATAAATAATTTTTAACATCCCTTATCTTTAAATTTTCAGCAAAGATAATTCTAATTGATATTTTTTTATCTTCTTGATTTAGATTGCCATTAGGATTTAAAATATTATTAAATTTAAGCTCATTTAATACGTCCAAAAACTTCGCGGATCCTAAAACACTTAGCTGAATATTATTCATAAAAACATATATAATACATAAAGTATGATAATTATAAATAAATCTGGTCATTTAAAATATAAAGATCTTAGATTTAAATGTGCTCTCGGAAAGGCTGGAATAAATATAAAAAAAAAAGAGGGCGATAATATTACTCCAATAGGAACTTATAAAATAAGTAAAGTTTATTATAGAAGAGATCGTATAAAAAAATTATTTTCTAAATTCAAACTTATAGAAATAAAAAAAAATATGGCTTGGTGTGACGATTCAAAAAGTAAAAACTATAATAAATTAATTAAACTTCCCAGTAAATTTTCTCATGAAAAGCTTTTTAGAAAAGACGAAATTTATGATTTAATTATTCCGCTTAATTATAATACAAAAAATATTAAGAAAAATAAAGGAAGTGCTATTTTTATACATGTTGCGAATAAAAAATTTACACCTACTCAAGGCTGTGTAGCATTAAAAAAAAAAGATTTAATTTACTTAATAAAAAATATAAAAAATAGTACTATTAAAATTTTAAAATATTAATTTCTATTTCCAAGAATATTAGACCCAATTCTAATAAAAGTAGCTCCATTTTGAATTGCAATTTTATAATCGCTACTCATACCCATACTTAATTCTCTAAGATTTAAATCTGTTGCTAAAACTCTTAATTTTGAAAAAGCAATACTAGGATCAGAATTAATAGATGGCAAACACATAAGGCCAATCACATTTAAACCGCAATGAATTTTACAAAATTTAACAAAATCTCTTAATTTATCACACACTATGCCTGATTTTTGGACTTCGTTATCAACATTAACTTGAATAAAGTATTTTAATTTTTTTGATAAATCTTTCTCATACAAAGATAACTTTATTGCTAGCTTCTCACTGTCTAGAGAATGAATATAGTCAAATAGTTTAACTGCATCATATGCTTTATTGGTCTGTAACCTGCCAATCATGTGTAGTTTTATACTTGAATTAATATCTAAGTATTTAGACCACTTTTCTTTGGCCTCTTGAACTTTATTTTCCCCATACTCGTAGTGACCATTTTTAATTAATGGTTCAACTTTAATTAAAGGAAAAGTTTTTGATACAACAATAATTTTAACCTTGTTATTAATTTGATTTACATTTTCCTTAATTTTTCTAAAGCTTTCTAATACAAACATAATGAAAAAAAAAATATTAAAAGAAGTATTTATATACTTAGATAGTATAAACGAACTTATAAAATTTAATATCTTAAAACTTAAGAATGTAAATATAATCTTTGAAGAAAATGATTTTAATAATCAGGTTTTTCTAAATATAAAAAAATTTTGCAATAAATATCATTTAAATTTATTTATAAAAGACAGCTATCAGATTGCTATCAAGCATAAACTTGCGGGGCTAGTTATCACACATTCAAATAAAAAAAAATTGTATTACGGTAATCCATTGTGTAGAAAAAAAAAATTTGTAATAATTGGCAAAGTCCACAACCAATTAGAGTATTTTTTTAAGAAAAAACAAAAATGTGAGAAAATTATTTTTTCACCAATTTTTGTTACAAAAAAATATAGCTCTAATCAGATTTTAAATACGCACAAATTCAATTTAATTTCAAAAAATTGGAACGAAAAAGTATATGCTTTGGGGGGTATTAATTTAAAAAATATTGCTCGGTTAAAATTATTAAATAATTATGGTTTTGTAATTAAATCTTTAATATTAGAACCTTTGTTAAGAAATGGATTAAAACTAATTTGCTATTTAAAATAAATCTTGGAAAAAAAACCAGCCAAGTATGAAAACTTGGCTGGTTTAAATTTTAAACTAAATCTAAGAACAAATTAAAATGTAGTTCCTAAAGTAAGTTGAATGGCTTTACCATCTTGATTTGCGGTATTATTTGCGTCATCAATTTTAGCTACCACAGTTGATAAGAAAACTGGGCCTAAATTGTATCCAATTGATAAGCCTGTAATTTTCTCTTCAACAGTTGATGCTGAGTTATCATTTGTTTTAATTAATACTGCTCCAACACTTAAATTTGGACTTACAGTATAAGCTAAACCGAATTCTTTTGATTTAGCAGTTTGACCAGCTGTTGTTGAGTAATCACCTTTAGCTTGTTGATAAGCTCCTGTTATAGCTCCCATAGTATATCTTATTCCTTCACTTCTGAATTTGATATCTCTGGCAGAGCCTGTACCATCTTGATTATTTCTGCTCACTACTACATCTAAGCCCTTTACGCCTAAGCTACCTCTAAAAGACATATCATAAAAGCTGTTTGTAGATGAGCTTAAAGCATCATTCATATCTCCACCTGTATCACCTAAAGCACTAGCGTCTTCGCTTGTGTCATGTTGATAAATGTATCTAAAAGTTCCTATGTTTGATAATTCTTGGATTAAACCAATACCAAAACCTTCGTTAGAACCTTTATCGTCTATTCTATGAGTGTACTTTGATCTTACAGCTGCTCCAGCAGCATTCGCTGCTGCTCTATCTGCAATATGATCAACTCTAGCTGGACCACCAACTATATCACTTAATTGAACGTCTGACGGCTTTAAATGGTCAGCGCCAAAATGGAATGTAGTTTTAGTGGATGGGTTAATTATGTTTATGTAGTTATTTTCATAATGAAGTTTTCCACTTGCTAGTGCAGCTGCTGCAGTTTGGTTTAGATCGGGACCGTCAAATTCAACGGCAAATCCTGCGGCATACTCTAATCCACCAACATTCAATTTACCTTTGTTTGCAATGTTGATCTGAGTTTCTTTAACCATCCTACTGTTGCTACCTAATCCTCCGCCAAGATCAGCAGAAGCAGCTTTTACTCCAATTCTCATATTTCCACCAATTGTGGTTTGAGCGTTAGAAAAAGCTGTAGTCAGCAAAAGAGCTGATGCCGTAGCAAGAGCTATTTTTGTGTTTTTCATATTTTTCCTTTTTGTATGTTTTATTAACTAAGTGTTTTAAATCATTTTCCTTACAAATTTGATTATTTAGTGTATAAATGCATATAAAAATTTTTTTTGTTGTATATTTACAACAGTTTAAAATGTTGTTTTTTATAAGCTTTTTACAAAAATTTGTTTAAAATTTTTAAATTAATTAAAAACACATTAATAATTAATTAAAATACCCTTGTAAAAATGAAAAAAGTGATTTTTTTTATCATACTACTTTATCTAACTTTAGCTTCATGCAGTTCATCAAAAAATGATGGGGAACAAATTGAGCCCAATGTCCAAAAAAGAGCAGAAGCCGAAGCAAAGAAAGGTGGTGGTATAATACTTTTTGGCGGGGACAAAAAAAATAGTGGAAGTTTAGATTTTTCATCTACTAATGTTATGTGGAGAGCTACACTTAAAACTCTAAACTTTATGCCTTTAGTTAGCGCTGACTATTCTGCAGGATTAATTGTAACCGACTGGTATTCAGAACAAAAGTTGGGAAAAGAGCAAATTAAAATACAAGTCTCTTTTTTATCAAACGAACTTAGGTCCGAATCAATTGTTGTAAATTCTTTTAAACGAATTTGTGACTCAAATGGGACATGTACAAATACTTTTGTCAATGAAAATGTTAATTCAGAAATTAAAAATTCTATTATCACTAATGCAAGGTTATTAAAAATTGAAGAAACTAAAAATAAAAAGCCTTCAGATAAAAAGTGATTGAGAATTATAATCATCCATTAGTCGAAAAAAAGTGGCAATTTTTTTTTGAGGAAAAAAAAATTTTTAAATCTCAAAAAAAAAATGAAAAAAAATTCTACTGCCTTGAAATGTTTCCTTATCCATCAGGGAATATTCATATGGGCCATGTTCGAAATTATACTTTAGGTGATGTTATTGCTAATTACAAAAGACTTAAGGGTTACAATGTTCTTCATCCTATGGGTTGGGATGCCTTTGGTCTTCCCGCTGAAAATGCAGCTATTCAAAATAAATTACATCCTAGAGTTTGGACTAAAAAAAATATTTCAGTGATGAAAAGTCAATTACAGCGCCTTGGTCTTTCTATTGATTGGGATAAAGAAGTTTCAACCTCTGATGAAAATTATTATAAACAACAACAATCACTTTTTTCATTCTTTTTTAAAAAAAGTCTAGTTTATAAAAAGGAAAGCTATGTAAACTGGGACCCCGTCGATCAAACTGTACTTGCAAATGAGCAGGTTATTGATGGTAAAGGTTGGAGATCAGGAGCTGTGGTTGAGAAAAAAAAATTAAGTCAGTGGTTTTTAAATATTACAAAATACTCAGATGAACTTTTAGA
>Ga0172367_10010370_pt1 | contig 10034 bp, 3 predicted proteins | sample Lak10m_FD_114542 | JGI IMG/M metagenome (GOLD analysis project Ga0172367, IMG submission 114542) | Freshwater microbial communities from Kabuno Bay, South-Kivu, Congo - kab_022012_10m | ecosystem: Environmental > Aquatic > Freshwater > Lake | place: Democratic Republic of the Congo: South-Kivu...
AAAAAAAAAAAAAAAAAAAAAAAAAAAAAAAAAAAAAAAAAAAAAAAAAAAAAAAAAAAAAAAAAAAAAAAAAAAAAAAAAAAAAAAAAAAAAAAAAAAAAAAAAAAAAAAAAAAAAACAATAAAAACCCCAAAACCCAAAGTAATATCGTACTAATCCATAACTGCCACGAATCCACTGTCGCTAATTTATAAGATAAACTTTGAGATTTTAACCTAATATTATAGTCCGCAAACACTGCTACTAAAGTTTTCGGAAGAGTAAAAAAAACTGAGCTTATTGAAATAAACCACGGAGTCCCAGGAAATAAATTTTCAAATAAGGCAATTTTGAGAAAACGTAAATACATAAAGGTGCCGACCAAAATTGCAATAATCAGGAAAAAAACAATAAAAAAGTGGTTTTGCTGGACCAACACGCCTAGAATAAAAAATTTGGCAAAGAATCCAGCAAATGGCGGAATACCCGCAAAGGAAAATAAGCAAACAATCAGACAAAAGACAAAAAATATAGAAGTTTGAATAACCGTCCGTAATTGATTAATATAAACTAATCGCGTTTCCGTAGAAACGGAATATTGACTAAAAATGAGGAAAGTAAAAAAACATAAATTTGTGAGTACATAAATAAGTAAATAGAACAAAAACGCGAAATAACTTAAAAAACTATTAAACCCTAACCCAAGTAACATAAACCCAAGATGCGTTAATCCTGCATAGGCAATAAAGCGCTTTATCCGGGTCTGATAAAGCGCACCAAGAGTTCCAAATAGTATTGAGAGGACTCCGCCAACGATAAAGACAAGTTTGAGCAATCCTAGCGAAGTTGGTAGGTTAACTAAAATTTTAAAAAAAAATAGCAATTTAAACATTAATGCAGGACTTATAATGAGTACTAAGAAGCAAGTAACGAGTGTTTCGGCTCCTTCATAAACATCAGGCACCCACTGATGAAGTGGAGCCATTCCTAATTTTATCAAATAAGAAAAAAAAAATATTAATTGAATTAGTAGAATTTGTTCGGTAAAAAACACGCAACTAAAGGGATACTTATAAAAAAAGGAAATAATATCAAATAGATTTGTGCTTCGGGTTAAATAAAAATATCCACTAATTGCAAACAAGAGGAGTGCTACGGCAACCGCATTAATAATAAAATACTTAATAGTCGCTTCGACCGTTAAACTATAACTGGTCGCGGAGACGCTCTGCATCCCAATATAAATTATACTACAAAATGACGAAATTTCAAGCAAGATCACCATTAAGATCAGATCATTTGTTGCAATAAAAAAACGTAAACACACTAGAGTACAGAGAAGAAGTACAGGAAGCTCACAAATATAACTCACCGTTTTGGTTGTTCGCGAAAAAGCAAAAGCAACGAGATAGAGGTAATAAACGGTTAAACAGGTTAAAAAAAAGTTTACAAACCAGACAAAGCCGTCATGTCGAAAAAAAAAATTTCCTGAATGTAACAGAGTAGTATCAAATAGGTTCTCTGTCGCAAAACACAAAGGGCGCATGAAAAAAAAATCAACAACTAATACGAAAAAAAGGAGCATTTGGGATGTTCTTAGAACGAGAAAAAATTGTTTCTTTCTACGAGTGTCTTCCGCAAAAACAGTGCTACTCTGGAGTTGCGTTAAAACAGCCGGCGCTATTAATAGCAAAGGTAAAAAAGCAAATAATAAACTTTCACTTAAAAATGTGGTTAAAAATGGGAACGAGGTTATTAAATAGTTGAGCATAATATACGACAATCTAAAGGGTGGGTTGGCTAAACTAACAGCAAATGGTTCTTTAAGAAGGTTCTCTACTTCTCAAAGACCATATATGAGACGATGATTGGACTCGAACCAATGTCTTCGGATCATGAGCCCGATGGGTTACCAATTACCCCACACCGCCGGGCAAAGATTCCTTATTGCGCGCTGGGTAATAACGGACTCGAACCGCCAGCTTCTTCGGTGTAAACGAAACACTCTAACCATTGAGTTAATCACCCGTAGTGCAATAAGGAGAGAACCGGGAGAAGCGGGAGTTGAACCCGCAACTTCTAGCGCGACAGGCTAGCACTCTACCAGTTAAGTTACACTCCCACAATAGGGTAACTTAACTGGAAACTGGAAACGGAGTTGAACCGTCGTCTTAGGATTTGCAGTCCCATGCATTTACCACATATGCTATCCAGTTTGATTGTATTCCAAAAAAAGGTAAAAGCGCGCAACTTTAGTAAAATTTTCCTAACTTGCCTATAACTTTTTACAAAGCGGATAACAGTTAGGCTAATCGCGTTTCTTACGTCCGTCATGGTCTATAACGTTAACACGGAAAAATTGTTCAAAAAGAGTTTCCTACTTATATGTATTCAGTAGTTATCTCAAAGTAACGTAGCATTACAGCAATGCTCCAGGGAACAACTTGTTATACCAGCGGTTACCACGCCTCGATCCTCTCGTACTAGAAACATGTTTTTTGAATTTTTACATTTACGGTAGATAGGGACCGAACTGTCTCGCGACGTTCTAAACCCAGCTCATGTACCACTTTAATCGGCGAACAGCCGAACCCTTGGAACCTCCTACAGCTCCAGGATGTGATAAGCCGACATCGAGGTGCCAAACGACTCCGTCGATTCGATCTCTGAGGAGTCATTAGCCTGTTATCCCCGGCGTACCTTTTATCCGTTGAGCGATATCTTTGCCACGCAAGAATATCGGGTCACTATGACCGACGTATCAGAATGCAAAGCATTCCGAATATCTCTGTTCGACCTGTCAGTCTTACAGTCAAACAAGTTTCTGCCATTACACTCAACCAAAGTAAACCAATATGGACTTGTCTTTGTACACCCCCGTTACTTTTTAGGAGGCGACCGCCCCAGTCAAACTACCAATCAAGCATATGTCACCATTCGCAACTTTTATTAGCCTTGGATTAGGTATTACTTATCTTACGAGGGTAGTATCTCATTTGCGCATGTCAAAAAACTAGGGAATTACCCTATCGTAAAAAGTTTTTAAATGCTCCTACTTTGAATGTGCTCGCAGACTAAGTAACCCGGTACTAGATTATAGTAAAGGTGCACGGGGTCTTTCCGTCTAGCCGCAAATATTCCGCATCTTCACGGAAAATTCAATTTCACTGAGTTAATACTGGAGACAGTGGAGAAGTCGTTATACCATTCATGCAGGTCGGAACTTACCCGACAAGGGGTTACGCTACCTTAGGACCGTCAGTGTTACGGCCGCCGTTTACTGCAGGTTCGATTTGATGCGAATATACATCTTTTGTTAACTACGCAGTGCCGGGCAGGCCTCAGACCCTATACATCATTTTACAATTTTGCAGAGTCCTGTGTTTTTATTAAACAGTCGCTTCTCCCAGTTAATTTTGCCTTTTTAAAAGGCCATCCTTATCCCGAAGTTACAGAGTTAAATTTGCCGAGTTCCTTCAGTATTATTATCTCAAACGCCTTAGTATACTCTACCCATTGACCTGTTACGGTTTACAGTACGGTGTTTTTTTGTGGATAAAAATTATTTTCTTAAATTTTCTAGATATGTATTTTACAAAATCCTCCAAATCGCGATATAATACACCTACAAAAATCGTCTTTTTTATCACAACCAGGAATATAAACCTGATAATCATCAGTTTTTGCTATCGCAAACAACCTAAGACACCGTTTTACTCTACGTTGCCTCAACAGAGCGTAGAAAACCTTCAATTTTCGGCGACAATGATTTCGACATTGTTTATTATTACTTATACCAGCATTCTTACTTCTGATCTACAATTTTGTTTTAACAAACAAAATTATGTTAGACAGAACATTCTGCTACCATAATAAAACCGAGTTTCGATTTTATATTCAGAACATCGGTAAGGTTTTTATTCTCATTACATTTTCGAAATTAAAACGATCCTTTGTTAATGATCTTTTACGAACTCTTTAAAGGATGGCTGCTTCTAGGCCTACCGTTTAACAATACAATCGTTAACAATTCTTCTTAAGAAAAACCTTTTTTGAGACCTTAGTTTCTGATCTGGGCTGTTTCCCTCTTGACTATGGACCTTAGCGCCCACAGTCTGTCTACTTATTCAATCATTACTAAATAGAATGGTTTGTGTTTTAAGTATTCTAAGTTTGAAAACCAGTAGCCCGTAAAACGGTATACCAATAATTAGTGCTTTACCCCTTAAAACTTTAAGTGCTCTACTAAAATAGATTTCGCAGAAAACCAGATATCTCCAAATTTGATTAGCCTTTCACTCCTAACCACTGTTCATCCCAGTATTTTGCAACATACAAGAGTTCGATCGTCTACCTTAGAGATTAAGGCTTACATCTGACAGTGGTTAGATCATTTGGTTTCGGGTCTAATAAACATAACTTTAATTACCTTTTCAGGCACGCTTTCGCTACACGTCTGCTTAGTTTTCCTATAACTTTCGTTTGCTATATTTATTAAGTTGCTGATCCATTATACAAAAGGTACAATGTTTTGAAAACTCCAATTGCTTCCAGACATTCAATTTTTAGTTCTTTTCACATAACGCGATTTAGTGTAAATCAACTAGACCACTAGTATCTTCAAAGATTCTTTTCATCATTCCCTCACGGTACTCTTCGCTATAAAAAATTAATTCATATTATAATGTTAGAGGGTGGGTCCCCTATTTTCAAACAATCGCAGCATAAATCGTTTTACTCTTTTCCTTTTTTTTACGAAACATTCGACCCGGACTAGCACCGGAAATTGTAACGTCTTCAAACGTTTTCGTTTTTCGCTTCAGAAAGTACTTTGCATTTAGCATTTAGTTTCGCTCGCCACTACTCCTAAAATCTCGGTTGATTTTTTTTCCTTTAGGTACTGAGATGTTTCACTTCCCTAAGTTTTTGTTGTAAGTCAAATTTTTTTGTGACGAAATCTCTTCGGTCGTTATACACATTTGTTGTATTTCCAAAGATTATCGAGGTAATCCCGTTCGTAACGAATTAATTCAATAGATTGCCATTAAATGTCTTCTTTTTTTTACCAAAAAACAATAATTAAAAACTACGTTAGACAAAAAGTTTCAAAATTTTCAGTTTTCCACAGCAGCAGGTTCCCCTACCACCACCTTGTTACGACTTTGCACCAGTTACTAGCCCCTAATTAATAGTTACGTTAGCTTTTCTCTTTTGCTTTTCGTAAAAAAAAACGACGAAAAAAAACTATTTTCTCCTTGACCAATTTCCAGCACGTGACGGGCAGTGTGTACAAAACTCGAGTACTTATTCACCGTAGCCTGCTGATCTACGATTACTAGCGATTTCACCTTGATAAAACCGAGTTGCAGATTTTAATCCGCACTACGGATAATGTTCGAGATTTGCTATTTATCTCCGTTTCTAAAGTGCACCTCTTTGAAAAATCCTTTGTAGCACGTGTGTAGCCCCGTTCATAAAGACCATAATGACTTGACCTTGTCCGATCAAATTATAAGACATAGTTAATACCACACAATATCAAACCTGATAAATATTAACTTATAATTGAGGATCTCACCCATTAAACCACATATCCCATAAGCACCGTCTCTGAGCTTTTCCGGAATTATATTCCCTGTTAATAAAGCATGAGAATACTCCTAAACTCCCTAACACCATAAAAAAGAAATTCAAAATGGTGTTAAGAGGAAAATTTCGCGTTGGGCCCGTGTAAGTGGCCGTTTTCAAACATGGGCTTCCGACAGCCATGCAATCTTGAATAATTATTTTTTATACCACAGTGTTAAAAATGTTACAAGCACCAATGGATTTAATTATTTCCAAAAACTGGTAAGATTCTGCGTGTAGTATCGCATTAAACCACATACCTCACCGCTTGTACAAGTTTCCGCCAAATCCTTTGAGTTTCAACCATGGGGTCGTATTTCCCAGGCGGAGTGTTTACGCGTTAGCTTTAACCTGTAATAACTACAAATTTAACACTCATCTTTTAGGGCATGGACTACCAGGGTCTCTAATCCCGTTTGATTCCCATGCTTTCGCACCTCAACGTCCGACTTCTTTGTAGACTGCCTTCGCCGTTGGCATACGTACTAATATCATCATATTTTACCTTTACATTAGTAATTCTATCTACCTCTCTCATCGCTGATTGATTGTTAGGTAAACCATAACAATAGTATTATTGTTTTTTAAGTTTAGCTAATAACCATCGTCTACTCACCCTTTACGCCCGCTTATGATGAATAACGCTAGCCCCTCCCGTATTACCGCGGCTGCTGGCACGAAATTAGCCGGGACTGAATTACTTAAATACATATCATTATTGGTATTTACAAAAGTGGTTTACAAAGCTTGCCGTCTCTTTCGCACAATAAATATTACTGGATCAGGCTTGCGCCCATTGTCCAAGATTCCCCACTGCTGCCTCCGGAGAGTTTGGGCCGTTTTTCAATCCCAATGTGGTTGATCGTCCTCCCAGACCAACTAGACTTTATCGGCTTGTTAAGAACCTAACTCTAACAATTACCTAATATCTTCTAAGCTAATTTACCACGACGCATAGTGGCACTATATTTTTCTTAGTTTTTACGCACCCGAACGCCTTATATTAAGTTTGCCTTAATAATAACAGACTCGCATGTGTAAAGCATATTTACAGCGTTCATTCAGAGCCAGGATCCGACTCATCAATTTTTGTCATCAATGATATAAATTTAAACTCAAAACTTTCGGGATGATATGACTTGAACATACAACCTTCTGCACCCAAAACAGACACTCTACCCTTGAGCTACATCCCGTGTACGACTACAACAATTTTCTACTACGCGCCAGCTCCTGAAACAGGACTCGAACCTGCAACATTATGGTTAACAGCCATACACTCTACCTATTGAGTTATCCAGGATTCCTGAAGACAAAATATTTTCTAACGCCGAAAAGCTTTATTACGTTGTCGGCTAATAACCGACAATTGAACGGGAAGTTTAGCGCGCAAGCGGCGCGCTACATGATAGAGGTATTCCACCGGAAACCAGCGCAAAAAGCTAATCTCAAACAGAGGAAAACCTATAGGCACCGCACGCGCCCAATATGAAAAAGCACCTTTTCCTTTCCCCATACGGATTTCTTTAGGTTTAGCAGTAACCATACCTGTAAACCTTATTAGCGTCCACATCCGAAATAATCGCGTAAACTTCCGGACTAAAACTTTTTGGATTGCTTCTAATTGGGCCGGTTTTAACTGCCCCGGGGTAGCCACTTGAAATAAATAATCGGCAGAATAGCGCCGCCTATGAAGACTAAAAAAGCCTGTTTGGCAGAGTTGACCACAAACAGGCTTTTTTAACATTACCTGGTGTCGTTTAACATAATTAGTTAGAACGGCAGGGTAGTTCTTAAAAACAATTAATTTTTTTCGGATTGCCACCAAAAATTAATAGAGCCAAAAACGAACACCTAACACCCCCGCGAATGTTGGGATGTCAAAAGCTTGGTAATTCATACGAAAAGATAAACGATAAAATCGCAATCCTGTGGTATCTCCGAAGAAACGAGTACGCGTTTTTTGACTTCGACCCGTTTTTCCATATACTTCAATACGAAATCCTTTTAAGTATTGCCCAAAAACCGCGTAGTCACGCAACAATTTCGCGACGAGCATAAAAAAACGCATACGCATTAAACGGAACCTTCGCGTTTGTCCTAGCGAGACCATATTATATAACCATTGGGACAACATCTGGACATTTTTGAGCAAAGCACTTGTAATAATAATATAACAAAGACTATAAGCGTTCACCAATTTTCTCCACCCAGGGTGGAGACCCAAAAAGAGGACAATTTGAGTATAACTAAATTTGTTCACAGTACTCGGTTTTCCTGGTCGGAACGATAAATCACGTGCTAACCTTCGGAACTTACTTACATTCGTATTCCGTCGTTGTTTTAACCCGCGGATGTAGCGGGTTAGAACGGAACGTTCGCGAACTTGAAACCGCGTAATAACACCGGCCTGAAAATAAGATAAATATAAATTCGTACAGCTTAGTAAGATTTGATGATGGAAATAAGTTTCAAAACAAAGTTTGACATACCAAAAAAAACGTAAATGTGTAATGCGCGTACGACAACCAGCGCTTTTACGCGCTAATCGGCGATACAAATGACGCCCAAGAAATTGACGGCGTTTTGTTAAAAATTTTAATAACCACATTTGTCTATACCAGCGAAGTTCGAAAGGCGCCCGGACATTAAAAGTCACTTGGTTCGACAAGCGTTTGCGTATCACTATCCGTTGCTTTTTAATACCTTTCCGCGGACCTTTATACACTTGATAATTTTTAATAACAACCGTCCGGTAAAACCCACTTAAAAAGCGGTGGATAAGATCAGTATGCATACGCTTTAATCGTCGATTATAATTAAGAAAAAAACTACCGACTTTTCGAATACCACCGGCAACTGCAGGACTACGATATGGACGATCAACCCGTAGCAAACCAGTTATAGGCCAAACACGATCAAGTGCCGTAGGCGTCGGTGTAAAAGGTAGCACGAACGACCGATTAAATTGATATAAAGGACGCTGAGTAATGGGAGTGGGTTTCCATAAAATTTTCCGTCGGAGAACACGCTTACGACGTTTCCCTAATCTGCGCCGTTTTTTCCGCCATAAACCACGAGGAACACCCAAATAAGCCAAGCTAATTAAGAGGGCGCTCGACTGAGTCGTCGTATTTATAATATCCAACGAAGCAAAATAAATTTTTTGAGTATAGAACCACAAAACGAGCCATTGAGAGATTATAAGACACCGACGCGTTAACGTTTTTAAAAAGGCATCTTGAATGGCAGCAGGTTGCCAAAAGACCGTCACACCGAGCCTAGGGCCTAATGGATATGCCGGACTATACAAAAAGCCAAAACAACACATAGCTAGCTAAAACAATACTCTTTGCGTAACAAGAAAAAAAAAGCCGACGCTTCGCTGTAACACCAAACCAGAAAGAAACTAAAAAAAGGGACATCCCAAAACAACATGTGGAGTACAAAACCACTACTAAAAAGCAGACGACGATAGAGGGGCGAGCCTACAGCCAACCCAAAAATACTCCAAAAGACAAAAGTGCAAGCTAAGAAAACAAATACAAACCCCGAACTCGCTGGATTGGAGAAAATATCCGAGGTTTCATCAAAAAACGAGGTTTCATCCGTCCATAAGGACCCGAAACCCCAAACATCACCAAGCGTCGTAAATACGTAGAAGAACCAACTGACGACAAAACCCACTAGCAGACTCACAAACCAGGTGTTGACGAAAATTCGAGAACGCCTTACGAGAAGGAAACAACCAAAGCACGCGAATAAAAAAAATAAACCCAAGTCAACAGTATCGGGACCAAACAGTAGATAATTCCTGGACATCCAATTAAGACTTTGTAGTGACTCGGCATAAAAACAACTCGTTTCGCAGACTAACTCCAAAAACGTAAGACAGGAAAACGGGAAATCCGCAAAAATTGAAACCCTAATCGTATTCGAACCAACAAAAAGAGTATAACCTGTTAATAAGGTACAATCGACGACAAAAACACTAAAAGAGAGAACAAGCCAAAAGATAAAGCTAAACCCAATCAAAAGATAAAGGATACTCAGAGGAAGGAATAAAATCATAGGAAGCGAGAAAGTCGAAAGTCTCTATCGGATAAGACAGGATTTGAACCTGTGATACACAGGGTGTATGTCTGTTTTCAAGACAGATGCTTTAAACCGCTCAGCCACTTACCCCGTTGCTGCAGCAGGAAAAAACTTTCTATTTTTGTTTTTGTTTAGTTACTTTTTTTATTTTTTTTTCACCTGCATAGAGCAAACCCTGATACTCGTAAATATTAAAACGCACCATATTCCGCACAGTTTGACTATAAAGTCGTAATAATTGGTAATTGGCACTGTACAAGAAAAAGCATAGAGTATCGGAATGCTCCGTTAAACCCGGACGGATACCCACGGTAACACCGTCCGGCAAATAA
>Ga0172367_10010372_pt1 | contig 10033 bp, 12 predicted proteins | sample Lak10m_FD_114542 | JGI IMG/M metagenome (GOLD analysis project Ga0172367, IMG submission 114542) | Freshwater microbial communities from Kabuno Bay, South-Kivu, Congo - kab_022012_10m | ecosystem: Environmental > Aquatic > Freshwater > Lake | place: Democratic Republic of the Congo: South-Kivu...
GATTGGGCAGAACACGCTCAATGAGGCTGATTCGCCCATGCGCCACAGCGCGCAGCGCAGAAGAATCCGCACGGTGATGCATGAGTTGATGTTCAAGGCGGCCAGAATGATCAAGCACGCCGGGCGCTGGATTCTGGGGCTGGGCCAGAGTGACAGTGGCTTTGCGGTGTTTGAGCGGCATTACGGCCAGCTCAAGACGGCGTAGCGGGTTGGCCGCAGTCCAAACACCCCTCGGTGCGAACATTACACCGCCCAAGCCAGATGGGTGGGGTGAGCCATGCGCGCAAGTTGCCATGCGCGCTGACGCATCACCGCAAAATCCACGGGTGAGGGTTTTGGAGGTATTGGGGACGGGTGCTGGCGCTGGTTTCACGGGATGGACGGCAAATATTTGACGAAAATCTGGGGGAAATTGGTGACTGGGTTTATGGGGTCACGGATTCAGGAATAAGAAATCCCAGAAAAAGCTAAAAATTCTATTTATTCAATAAATTTTTAAAATATGATATAGTATGATCAAGGCCATTCTCCAAACGAACTTTCGGATACCAGTCTAACATTTCTTTTGCCAATGATATATTGGGTTGACGTTGTTTAGGATCGTCTGTTGGCAACGGTTTGAATACTATTTTTGATTTGCTTTTTGTTAGTCGTATGATAATATCAGCCAGTTCCAGCATTGAAAATTCTTCAGGATTTCCTATGTTCACGGGACCTGTAAATCCGCTTCCGGATTTCATCATTTGAATGAAGCCTTCGATCATGTCATCTACATAACAAAAACTTCGTGTTTGCGATCCATTTCCGTACATTGTTATATTTTCATTTTGGAGTGCTTGAACAATAAAGTTGCTCACTACACGACCATCCTTGGGATGCATACGAGGTCCGTATGTATTAAAAATTCTGACAACTTTTATATCTAACTGATGTTGTCTGAAATAGTCAAAAAACAATGTTTCAGCACAGCGCTTTCCTTCATCGTAACATGATCGTGGTCCAATTGGATTGACTTGTCCCCAATAGGCTTCTGTTTGTGGATGTTCCTGCGGATCACCATATACTTCAGATGTTGATGCTTGTAGGATCCTAGCCCCGACACGTTTCGCTAGACCTAACATATTGATAGCACCGTGGACACTAGTCTTAGTAGTTTGGACTGGATCGTGCTGATAATGAATTGGTGAAGCTGGGCATGCCAAATTGAAAATTTGATCGACTTCCACATAGAGAGGAAAAGTCACGTCATGTCTAATGCATTCAAATTTTGGATTAGGTAATAAGTGAATAATATTATGCTTATTACCAGTATAAAAATTGTCTACACATATAACTTCATTTCCATCATTAATTAATCTTTCACACAAATGAGATCCTAAAAATCCAGATCCACCTGTAACTAGTATTTTTTTCATATGAATATAAATTAGTTATTATTTCAAAATTGCCAAGCCACAAAGTATATAAAACTTATGAAACAAGTCTCATCATGAATATTTTTTGCGAACGCAATATAAAATATGCTATATTTTAAATATTAATCATTAATTAGGTGGCAAAATTTCGTTTATATTAATTTGTTTTACAGAATCTAAGTAGTTACACTCCTCACAAAGTCTTATATAATATTTTTTTGGATCACGAAGCCATATCCGTGACTCTGGATAATGTTCTTCCATTGCGCAATCCCACTGCTGCACATTAATCTCTGTTTGCTGTTGAATCCAATTTTCATCCATATAGCACATCTTTCAAGGTTTGTTGTCTATTTCAATGCTTACAGTGTATATCCGTCGTCTATTACTAAATTTTGACCTGTTGTATATATAGACGCATCAGATAATAAGTAAATTAGACCTCCACAAATATCTTTTGGGTCTAACATTCCTTTCTCATTGCAATGTCTATTGTAATTATTAAGAAAGGAATCTGGCTGATCCGCCAAAAGTCCTCCTGGGCTTAAGCTATTAACTCTAATTTTATTTCCTTTAAAATATTGCGCAAAATAACGGGTCAATTGATTAACGCCGGACTTTATCGCCTGCATATTCAACAGGCATTGTCATGGTTGTATCAGCATATACTTAGAAACGTGGTATCATTGTACCGTAAATAGACGACATATTAACAATGTTGCCAAAACCTTGATTGCGAAAAAATATGCCAAATTGCTGGGCTGTCAAAAAATATCCACCTAAATGGAGGCTGATATTTTCACAAAAGCTTTCATAACTCACATTTTCCAGCTTTCTCCCATATTCACGATTGTGGGGATATGCATTATTCACGAGAGCATCAATACGACCTTGCCTTTGCTGCAAGGTACCTATAAGTGATTTGATTGATATTTCGCTTGTTATATCCAAGAAAAATGCTTGGGCCCTCCCCATATGGTTTACCGACATGTTCGCTGCTACACGCATAGCAGCATCTTTATCTATATCAGTTACAATAACTATGCCGCCCTGTTTTACAATTGCACTACAAAATGTCACTCCGAGAAAACCAGCACCCCCAGTTACAACGATTACTTTATCAGCCAACTGCATTGTTACCTCACAAAAATTCTATCGGATATCAAAAAAATCGACAATTCATAAAGGTTTGGCATGGTGAAGGTCCGTCCATAATTTTTCACCAGCCTTGAATATCCCTAACATTAGACCTGGAATAATGAATACTAGCGCCATAGGATCCAAGTGCAGTACTCTAGTCAAGTGATAGGAGAAATTTTGGACTCCCATCCGAGGCTGTGAAAATAAATGTCTTCCCCACAAATACATCACATTGGACCGAAAACGGCAACGCTCGAAAAAACTTAGGTTTATTAGCCTAATTTGGCCAAGCAGCAAACGGCAATATTCTTCGTACGTAATTCGGTCTTTTGTTACGCTACGAATCGTAGTCGCATGTTGTCTGAACTTGTTTAAGGGCTCTGCAATATAGGCGACATTGTATTTTGATGCTATCCTGAAAAATAGATCCCAATCGCTGCACACCCGATACGCAGAGGACAGCAGACCTACTGAACCGAAACATTTTCTTCTGATCAGCGCTGCACTCAAATTTGGTATGACGCAGGAGTGCAACAGGTAACGCCCCATCTGCGCTCCGCTTATCAACGTATCGTTCGCACAGTGATTGCGAAAAGCGCGCTCCCGTATATCAAAATCATCCCCGAGCACATTATTGTACTCATCAACAAGCAGACTGCGCGTGAAGGCGATTCCGGCCGTAGGATTCACCCGCATCGCGTTGACCAGTCGCTCGACCATGCGCGGATCACAATCATCATCACAATTGGCGAACAAGACGAACTCGCCAGAAGACTCCTCGATGCCCTGATTGCTTACAGTGACCCATCCCCCGTTCTTTTCGCGGACGATCAATCTGACCTTGGGATGGGACTCGTACATTCGCAACACCTCAAGACTATTATCCGGAGAGCAATCCTCAATAACTAGAATCTCGATGTTTTGATAGGTCTGGACGATTAAGCTTTCCATGCGCCGAAAAAGATACTCAGCATGATTATAACTGGCCACGACCAGACTGACCAATCCAGGAATCATCTGCTTGTTCACTTGAATAGACCTTTCGCTTTGAGTTCCTTCAGACTTTCATCATAGCGGTCTGTTTGGACCTGCTCGCCCTTGACCCAAGCCACAAATAATCGAAGCCCCTCCTCTATGGAGACACTGGGTTCGAATCCAAGGATCTTGCGCACTTTGGCAAGATCGGCCACGCTGTGACGGATGTCACCTACCCGGAAATGTCCGGTAACTTGAGTCTGCACAACTGCCCCCAATAAAACCTGCAATGTATTGGCGATGGTCAATACATCTGTCGCCACGCCAGAGCCCACATTGAACACATCTACCAGCGGTTGTTCACACTCGACAGCTTTCGCAGTTGCTATGACGACATCATCGATGAAAACAAAGTCCCGGCTCTCTTTCCCATCCTCAAAGATGTTGATGTCGCTTCCATTAAGGATTCGGGTCGAGAAGATCGAAAGGATGCCGGTATATGGATTTGAAAGAGACTGCCCAGGACCATATACATTCTGGTAGCGAAAGGCGATCGCAGATATCCCAAGGGACTTGCCCACGGTAAGTACCAGCTGTTCCTGAGTTAGCTTGGTGATTCCATAGATAGAAGCCGGACGCACGCGCGTTTCCTCATCCGTGGGGATCATTTCCGCAGGAACGCCGCAATGCGGACAATGGACAGAGAAGTCCCCATTCTCCATCTTGTCGACAACGCGAGATGCAGGATAAACATTGCCATGCGCAGGGCAGGAATATTTACCTTCACCGTAAACGGCACGCGAAGACGCCACCACAAGCTTGCGAACAGGCAACGGCTCATTTGCAATCAAATCTAGCAACAGCGAAGTCCCGCCGATATTGACATCGGAATAATGCTGAATAGCGTACATGGACTGTCCAGTGCCGGTTTCCGCCGCCAAATGAACGACCGTATCCACCCCGCTCAGTGCCTGCATCAGATCTGCCCGTTTAGTGACGCTGCCACGGATGAATTTGACCTGCTTATCAAGGCTACGGAACAGGGTGGATGCCTCTGGCTCGACACCATGAATCTGTGGGGATAAATTGTCCAAAACGGTGACGCAATGGCCCACAGCTACTAAGTGATTGGCCAATCTTGATCCGATAAAACCTGCCCCACCTGTAATCAAAATATTCATTTACAGATCCTACAATTGATTAATTGAAATTCATCTTCTGACCCACATTTCTGATTGCTGATCGAACTGCTTGATCACGACTGCAGGTACGCCTACCGCAACGGAGTAATCAGGAATATCCGAAGTGACGACAGCGTTTGCACCGATCACGCAGTTCTTTCCCACGTTCGCCCCGATGATGCAAGCATTTTCACCAATCCAACTTCCATCACCGATCAACACTTCGCGTTTGAACCTAAGCTGCTGATGCATTATTGGCCTAGAAACATCTTCATAGTCATGAAGATTATCAGATATATACACATTATTGGCAGTAAGTACATTGTTCCCGATCGTCACCCGACCAACCGCAGTGATGTGGTTGTGGTACCCGAATGCACATCCGTCACCGATTATCAGGGCTGTCTCTCCCCCTCTAAGAGCACGACAATACAGCCAAGTTCCGCGTTGAAATACCGTCTTTGCACCAATGGAGATACTTTTGCCTCCATCAACTCGGAATGGGCGAAACAAGGCGGCACCGGTTCCAAAGTTTTGGAATTTCCACCCATGACAAGGGGCGAAACATGTCCTGTAAAGTTTGGTAACGATACGCGTCAGGAGCTCATTCATTTGGCAACTTCCAATTTATTGAGAAGCGCAACCGGATCAACAAAGAAGGGTGCTAATTGCTCCAACTCTTTTTCACCCAGTTCCCACCAGCGCGATGCCAACAACCCTTCCGAAATCTCTTGCGGAAAGCGCTGCTTAACTAAGCGGCACGGACTGCCAACTGCGATTGAGTAAGGGGGTATATTCCTGGTAACGATGGAACCCGCTCCAATCACCGCACCCACCCCAATCTGAACTCCTGCCATGATCATCACGCCTTGTCCGATCCACACATCCGCACCAATCGCAGTGCGTGGAAGATTATTGGTGCATTGCCGACCCTTTGCAAAAAATCGGGGTAGGGGTTGCTCATTGTCATAGAACACCGGGCTAGTGCATACCATATGAGTCGGATGCATCGCCAGCCCGATGGTGACCTCTTTCGCAATGGAGCAAAACGGCCCAATCGCCGCGTTGAATATTGAAGTGCCGGCTTGCACGTAACTGTATGCGCCTAATGAAGAGTTCATAAGTGTCACATCACGAAAGATAACGGAGTGCCGCTCCAGAACACTTGATTTATCCACCACAGTTCTCTCATGAATAACACTCGTCGGGAACTTTCTGCGAATGAGTATTCTGCAAGAATATTTCTTAATGGTTGAAATTAACGAAATCAATGTCTCACTCCGCAGTCATCGTTCAAGAATTTCATAGATAAAATTCAAGTTTCGCACAAGATTACCACCGTCCAGCGGACCAATATATTTTTCCATAACCAATCTATCTAGAAAAGCATCATAACGATTATTTCCAGATCGATATTCTTCAATCGCAATGACCAAATCTTCAACGTTGGTGACGGTTACCAATTCTGAATTTCCATCAAAAGGAGGATCCATAATCTCAGTATCTTTCTTGTAGTATAGACATGGGATACCCAAACACGAAGATTCAAACAACGTCTGGGAATAGATTGAGATGAAAAAATCGCTTCGCGCCAACACTTGCATCATTGGAACATTATCAATTATTTCGACTTTTAAATTCTCAAAATATTCATTGACAAATGTTTCATATTGTTTGCGATATCCGTTAGCTCTGACCTTAAGAATGACTCGCAATGAAACATTCCTGCTTTTGATGGTAGTAATTGCACTCAGTACATCGAATAAAAAATCAAACTCTACTGCCAAATAAGAATTCAGATCAGTATTGTTATGACCCGAGGCACCTATCGATATCGTAGGACAATCCCTGTTAATAACACGTTGACCAAGCCCTACTGCATAGGAGTCCATACGCGGATCTCCGAGACAGACTATGTTATCCATACCCCTAAAATAATGTTCTTTGATGCTAGTCGAATATGAATTTATTACTGTTGAATACTTTCCATCATCAAGAAATTCATTTCCGAGAATACCATTGATTATGAAGTAACAAGGTATATTGCGACTCTTACATACACAATCAACAAGGGGCGCAACATGCCCCAGATTGGCGATCAATATTTCCAGTTTTATCGTCGTGCTATCCATGTAACGAATGACGCAATCCAAGGTACGCAGAGTTTCTGCTATGCGATTTGAAATACGTTCATCAATGATTCGATACAGCCCAGTTGAAATATCTGTGCCGCTGTTCAATACAAGTTTGGAACACCGCTTATTGCGAAAATCTATCATTAGCTCTTCTGACTCATTTTGATAGCGATCGACACGCCCCCAAACTGGGATGTACCTGAAGGTACCCGGACTCTTTGTAAAGGTCGCCAGGATCAATCGAACTTTAGACTCACGCTGTAACCGTTGTACCAACTTACGGGTAGGGTGATATTCCTGAATGAAGACAACTGGCTTATTTTTATTCCACCATGCCAAACGATCTACCCACGACATGAACAATCCTTGGGTTAATCCTGCGATGTCTCTAAGCCTGTATTTAAGACCACCCAATCCCTTGAAGCGAACCTTCTCATCCATCCAGTTATGGATCGGAAAATAGTAAGTCGTCTTATCCGATGTGGGACATTTAGAAGAGGGGAAGAATGCAATTTCCATCTCACGCAAAATTGATTCCACCAAACCAAGCTCGGTTCCAACGACCATTTTTTCAAACTGCAGTTTACCTAGTATTTCAAGGCAAATTCTGGTACGCGCGTAAAAAACAAAATCATTCCATATCTCGAGACGGAATGAAAAACCAAAAGGAACGTTTCGATAGTGAAAAATATCATTTCCTTCAGAATCCAAATACCACTCGCGAAAGAACTTATATATCAGGAAATTATTTTCCTGCATGGTTTCCTTATCCACCAGATGATCGACATAGAAAGCTTGCCCGCCCATTTCTTCAATCTCGCGCACAAGGCCGAAATCATAAGTCAGCACCAAATCATGAAGAGGATCAAACTGCGCAAGACAGTTCTGCCACCACGTTCTGGAATCGATTATCAGAACCGTCCGATAGGCTTTCCCTGTGTCAAGCATCTGCATGCCCAACCCCCTTCTTCAACTTCAAAAATATCCCGGCCAATTCATTTCTATCCATTCCAATCAACCACGGGAACGCCCAAATTGCCAAGACAACCAAGCTCAAATATACGACACATGTAACCGTGATTGGAATTATAAGCGCAATCCACCCAACTCCATTCAATTCCCAGACCAAGCCCGCAAATAGCTTGGACGCATACCCCAGAACGATCATTAAAGGTATCCCAACTGCTTGATAGCACCAGTCAAATTGCCTACCATGGTGGCGTGCGATCACCCATGCTTGGATATTAACCGCGACAACCCCTGTAAGAACCAGGTAACCCGCCATGCCAACTGCCCCCAATGCCAACCCCGGGATCTTCATGCCAGACGCAGGAGCCAAAGCGAAATAGGAAATGGGCAGTGTAAATAGCATCGTGCGGATACTCAGCAAAACATACTTTTTTGTTTCTCCTTCTGCCATAAACATGGTGCCACCGATCTGTCCCATCGATTGATGTATCGGATACAGGAACATGATGGCGAGCACTGGCCATGCATCTTCATATGTGGGCCCCAACAAATTATCGACAATTTGTTTTGACCATGGAAGCAGGAATCCGGCGAGCATTGCACTCAACATGACCAAACCCCGATTGATTTTCTTATAAAGAAGCGCTACCCGAGAGAGATCTTTCCTTGCGGTTGCTTCGGCAATTTCTTTCCAGAAAATATTCAGAATCGACATTGTGGCAAGCAGGCTTACTTGAGCGAATTGAGATGCGATCTGAAAAAAACCTTGTTGTTGTGCACCACTGAATTTTTGTAACATCCATTTTTCTGCAAACGCATACATAAAGCCAGCAATGGCTAGACCTATCATTGGTTTGCAATAGATCCAATACTCATCCAGTATTTGCTTATACGTGCATTTTTCCTCAATAGATTTGATGTTCCTATAGTTCAATATTTTATAGCTTATAATATTCGCTATACCATATATTAAAATTATTAACCATAAAATTGCTTGTACACTTGTACGTTCAAGCCAAAAAATCAAAACTATCATCGTCAAGTAGATGACCGACACTCCAATATTGAGCAATTGTACTATGACTGTTTGCCTTGTTGATTCGCCGATCTGTCCCACCATTTGCCACAACTGTTGTTGAAAAAATGCAGCTATAAACGCAAGCAATACTGTACTGCGCAGCTCACCTATCCATATCTTTTCGAATAACGCATCGGGTAGTAACCATACGACAAGGAGTGCGGTGAGAATAAATTGCAGCGCTAGCCAGGAAAAATAGAAAATAAAGAATTTCGAGCCCCGAGAGTGACTCGAAATGAAGGTATAAAAAGCACTAGAACTACCCATATCGAACAAGGCTCGTATCGCCACAAAACTACCTAAAAGAAACGTAAGTTCTCCATAACCTGCGGGATTAAGTCCTCTTGCAATAAGTATTCCGGAAACAAAAGTCATGCCTGCACGTAACACATTTGTTACAATTGATGTCAAGAATCTTGATTTAATTGAAGCCGTCTTCAAAGTGATCTCTCACAGCACGGTATAAGGAAAGTCATTTAAAACTATTAGGACTTACGCAAAACCCATCCGCACGGACGGACTTCGCAGTTCCTGACGCAGGTAATTGGAGAGCATGTCATGTTTGATCTGATAGACCGTCTTGTACGTTTTTCTGGCAATCTGAGTCAAGCGTATCCACACCAGCACTGCGCAGGCAATATGGTTTCTCTGAATTCTGGCTTTTCGGCATTGACATTTCTCCAAACCTGTGAGTTGTTTGATTTCGCGATGAAACTGCTCAATCTTCCAACGCAAGGCGCACGCATTTTGTACACCCAGTGTCGAATCTTGAGCAAGGTCGTTACTCACGACCCAATCCGTGCGGTTGGTTGAAACCATGCCTATCCGGTTGGTTGTCAATGGCCTTCACTGGCCCACGAATTCCACCATGATGTGTGAAATTTTCACCTGATTGAGTCGCAACGAGGTGATTTCAGTCGTAGATGGGGACTCCTCCACACCCATGACGACACTCTCGCAGAAATATTCATTTTTTTGGCAGCCAAACGGATAGGCATGGTTGAAACCTCTACCCGGAATAATTTGGCCCTTCGTCGTTTTGTGTGGAAGTTGACGCAGGATGTTGAACGTGGTCGGTGTTTTCGGTCTTGCCATGCAGCCGGGTCAAGGCTGGACGAAGTCCACCCGAAGGGCTTGGCC
>Ga0172367_10010373_pt1 | contig 10033 bp, 5 predicted proteins | sample Lak10m_FD_114542 | JGI IMG/M metagenome (GOLD analysis project Ga0172367, IMG submission 114542) | Freshwater microbial communities from Kabuno Bay, South-Kivu, Congo - kab_022012_10m | ecosystem: Environmental > Aquatic > Freshwater > Lake | place: Democratic Republic of the Congo: South-Kivu...
AAGCCTATCTCCATCATCACTTTTGACGGTGAACCGGTACGCATATTTTTTTCTATTTGCTCTTGAATGGCATTACCAGTATTTTCTATTGCACTAGTTGCCAAAGCAACTGTATTTAAAATACCTTTGCTTATGCCTTCATTAATGTTTTTACCTACTTTAACAAAGCCTTTTAGCTGGGGATTAAATTTGTCAGCAGCAGAACCAATAGTATTCGCTACTGAAGACGGCAGACCTAACTCAGTAAAACTAGACGCTACGGCTTCTTTAGTAGACTCGCCTTGTGCTTTTCTGGCTTTAGCCTTTCTATACACGTCTAATACAGGAACTAAAGCATCTGGAGCATTAGAAAAAACTTCTCCCGCAGTTGCAAAATTACTTTCAGCATTAGTACCGATACCTGTTGGCACTACTTTCATTGCACTACCTAACGCTTTTATGACTTCCCCTTTGCTTAATTTTAGACCTTCTAAATTATTAATTAAGATGGCTTTAAACGTAGCCAAATAGTCAATAGAAGGGTCAATGTCTTTCTTTGCTCTAGTTTGCTCATGTGATTGAACTATAGCTTTTATTATTGCGCTATTTTTAAATAAAGCTGTTGCTCCAGCCTGTGCTGCGTCAAGAGATGTCATATCTGAAGGACTTACGCCTAATCCCAAAGCTCCAGCTTTAGCTATATTTATTAAGTGATCAAACGCTTCTCTTGGTACATTAAAAGTTGCATCAGATGTGATATTAGTTATTAAATCTTTGACAGATCCACCTATAGACTCAAACAATGTTTGGTCAGCAGTAGCATACGTTTGAGTGCCTTCTGCATGACGTTTTCCAACTTGAGTAAGTATTTTCAATCCTGTATCTGTTACATTAAGTGCTGCGCTACCGTAAGTAGCGGCAGAAGACAAAGGAGGAATTGCACCAGCCGCTCCCAAAACAGGATCTGCTATTTCTTTTATTGGTTTTAAGGTATTACTTAAAGTCTCAACTACTTTTCTAGCACCTTGAGCTATTTTGCTATCACCTTTTTGAAGTCCCAAAACCAGTCCAGATGCTATCATCAAGCCCATCTCTATCATTAATACAGACGGAGATTTGATTTTCATCTTAGATTCAACAACTTTGATAAAGTCATCTAACATCTGACGTGCAGCGTCAGATACTCCATTAGCACCTTTATCAATACCACTTTGTAATCCTGCTGGAATTTCAATACCATGCTGCTTAGCTACATAAACATAATCTTTTAGTTGCTTTTCAAATATTCTTTTTTCTAATTTAGAAAATTGTTTTGGTTCTAAGTTATTTAATGACTCATTTTTAGTGTCAATTGCAGTTACTTCATTAATCTTATTAGTTTTAGTAGGCTTAGTAAGTTTAGCAGGCTTAGTGGCTTTTACAACCTCAAATCCCATAGATTGTAATTCTTTTATTAGCCCAGATAATTCCGACTTACTAACTTCTTTAATCTGTTTAGTATTTCTAGCAGGTATTGCAGATATATCCGTACCATATTTTTGAAGTATATTTACAGCATCCTTAGAAATTGTGGCTATATCTTTAAAAATATCTTCTGCTATTCTGTTAGCTGCTTTAGCTTGCTCCGCAACATTTTCTTGAATTGTTGTAACTGGAGCTGTTATATTATTAGTTTTAGTAGACTTAGTAGTTTTAGTAGACTTAGTGGCTTTTACAACCTCAAATCCCATAGATTCTAATTCTTTTATTAGTCCAGATAGCTCTCCTTTACTAACTTCTTTAATCTGTTTAGTATTTCTAGCAGGTATTGCAGATATATCCGTACCATATTTTTGGAGTATATTTACAGCATCTTTGGAGATAGCAGTAATATCTCTAAAAATGTCCTCTATTGTTCTGTTAGCTGTTTTAACAAATTCTATCTTTTCTTTAGCTGGTTGAGCGGGACTTTGCTCAATTTCGTTTTTAATAGGTTGGGTTTCTAGTGCATCAACTTTTTGTGTTTTACTGGCTTTAGTTTTAGTAACTTTAGTGGATTTAGTAACTTCAAATCCCATGGATTCTAATTCTTTTATTAGTCCAGATAGCTCTCCTTTACTAACTTCTTTAATCTGTTTAGTATTTCTAGCAGGTATTGCAGATATATCTGTACCGTATTTTTGAAGTATACTTACAGCATCTTTGGATATAATGTTTATATCTTTAAAAATATCTTCTATAGTGCGATTAGCTATCTCTGCTTGTTGCACAGCTACCTGAACCGATTCCTGTATAATTTTAGGAATTTCCTGTGTCAGTTGTGGTTTAACTTCTGGCTTTGATTGTGGCTTAACTTCTGGTTTAGCTTCTGGTTTTGATTGTGGCTTGTTTTTAGCTACGTACTCATCTAAATCAAAATTTGCACCAAGTTTCATGTAAGTTTTAGGAGTATCGGTTCCCATAGGCAAGAAAGAATCTTCCATTGCCTTTAAAAACTCTTCTTGGTTATACGCAAAATAGTCAGGAATTGGCTTACCAACTGGATGTTTAGTTCTGTCTACAAAGTCTCTTTGTAACTCACCAGTATAATGATATGAGTTTAATTCTTCATCATTGAGTAAGTCTAAATAATAACTGTCAAATGTCTTCCTATTTGTTACTTTACCACGTTTTTCTAATTCACGTCTAAGCTCATAAATTCTAACATCTGTTTCACCTGGCTTTAGTAGTTCATGAAATACTAATAAAAACTCTTTTTTAAACTCTTCAAAACTACTAACTTCTGATTTAGCTTTAGGAGGATTAATAATATTTTCTGCTTCTTTTTTAGCGGATTGCGCTATAGACTTAATTTCATCAGATTTTACGCCAACTTTCTTAGCGTTTTGTTGTGCCTTATCTAATATTTTTTTAGCTTCGTTTTTTTGTTCCTGCGGAGAAGGCATTCTACCTTCCCGCATCAATTTGGCATAAAATTCTAAATCTTTCTGTACGTCTCCCTTTAAGTTTTGTGCAGCCTGTTTCTGTGTTTGTGTAGCTTTTGGATTTTTTATAATTTTATCTAATGTTTTTTCATAGCTCTCTGATATCCGCTTAGATGCTAAAAGCATAGATGCTATTACGCCATCTTGGAATCCTTTACCTACATTCAGTCCTATCATCTCCATAACTTTAGACGGAGAAGATATTTCAAATACTCCTTTAACGTCGTCTATAATGCTTCTAAAATCGTCTACAATGGCTTTCTTTTTAGACTTAATAGTCTTAGCTCCTTCTACAAAGCCATTAGCTACATCTTCCCCAACCTTCTTGGATTCTTGTTTAGAAGTGCTTGATAATTCTGTTTGTATATTTACTTTTCTTTTTGTAGTATTTAATACTTTACTTAATTCGTCTAGTTGTGTTTTATCAACTTTAACTATTATTGGATTAGATTGAAAATGCTGATTAATATTATCAAATTTTTGTAAAACATTGTCTATGCTTTTGTTAAACTTGTCAAGATTAGACGCATTAATTTTTAGGTTAAATCCTTTGTTTAAACTTTTTTCTAAATTTTTAATGGCAGTAGTAGAGTGACTTTTAACCTTGTCTAATTCGGCGTTAAACTGGTTGGAATCTAGACTTAGTTCTACTATTAATTCACCTAAATTCATATATTTAATATAATTAACTATAGTTATAATTGCCCAACTTACTTGTAGTAGTCTACTGGTAACTCATTTAACCACACACAATAATCTTTTTGGTAGGAAGTCTTAATCCGCTCTTTGACCCATTTAGAGACTTCTTTTTTCTCTCCAATACAGCTTATGCGGTACACACCTACATAATCATGTTTTTGCTGCCAGTCTTCCATTAAGTTAATTAGATAAAGTTTATCAATATGCTGGAACTGTTGGATCTTGGCTAATTTTTTACCGTCTATAACGCCAGAAGCCAGACAAGCTGCGTATATCACTTCTGGCTGATAAATTTTGCGTAAAATTATCTCCTTAATTTCATCTGCATTCATATTGACAACTTATCTTAATAGGAATATACTTTAATCAAAATTGTACCACAAGCAGGAGTGTTTACTATGGTGACTATACCAATTCCGAATAACTTTCCTAGAAATCTAATACACCAGACATTAGCAAGACTGGAATCCATTTGCCAAGAGCATTTTAAAGACAACCACCAACGACTTTATGAGTGGATGTTCAAAATAATCTGGGATGACGCTACACAAGAATTCCACTGGGATTTACTAGAAAATATGCTGGACAGATATATCGGTAAATGGGAAACCCTCTTGGCGTTCAAGTCCCAAAGACAATTATTGGACAAAGTACCCATATTTCCATTAGTTATAGTAGATTGCAATACTCATGTTCATGTATTCAATGGCTATAAGCTGTAACTAACACGTACTAGGAATTGTCTATAATTCCTGGTAAAAAATATTGACAATTTGTTTTTTGCGGAATATAATATAAATACCGCAGTTCGGGCGGTGAGTGTGTACTCAAAAACACACTTATGACTCTTTGAAACAGGAGTAAGCAAGAAGGCAACAACTTGCATAGATTACCTAGAACAATAGGTAAACATCCACGAAATCTAGCTAGTACAACAGCAGTTGCAGCTAATTAGTAGAGTTTCATAATACAACATGATAACGGATAGATTAATAGTCTAAAAGATAACAAAATCTGTATTGTGAACATCGATAATCTGCTAATCCCTAGTTGTTTGCAGTAAACATGGGTAAGAACGAAAATCCAGGAACCCTGTAGGAGGTGTGTGCAGGTATCTGTATACATCTTATACACACTCCGGCAACGTCCTAAATCAAGTTGTCCAATCATCTTGAGCTATTTAGACGGTTTATAATTGATGGAATAGCAGAGAAGCAAATTGCCAGGAGTATATGAGATAGCGTGAAACCCATATATCAGCTAGTTTTATTTGCAATTAGTACTGGTAATGTCAGTTAAAAATAATACTGCATTTAAAATATTAGTAAACAAAGTAGACAGCTGGTAGACCGTCAAGACGCGTGATGTAAACATAACAAAAAGTAACCAAACAAACTCAATTACAAACAGAAGACGAGGAACATAATGAAAACTATTTGCGTCAAAGTCAAGTTAACTACAGAACAGAAAGAAGAGTTTGAGGAAGCTATCACAGAGCTAGAATGGATCTGGAATTATGCCCTAAAAATTTACCTTTACAACCATTGCGTGAAGTGGTATGAGTGGGCTGCCAATACCAAAGAAAAAGTAGATAAAGCAATGGCAGATATAGAGAAACTACCAACTAAACAAAAAGAATTTGTAAAACAATATTTCTGGGGAGACCCAGCATCTAGACCAAGTAAATTAGATGCGTCTCAGCGCAAGTTAGTAGATGAGGAAAAAGGCACACTTAGAATATTTTATCTATGGAGTCAGTTTGACATAGAAGGTATAATTGAGACACCATTACGTTTTTCAGAACGTTCTGCCTATACAGGCGCAAGTTGCGTTATAGCAGAAGGCGGCCCATTTTGGGTTACAGAAATAGTCGAGAAAAACAATGATGCTGGTGAACCCGAAAAAGTTAGAAAATCTAAACTTGTACAGGGTAAAAAACCTTATACACCACTACAAATAGCAAAACACAAATACCCATTAGTACCTTCCGGACAATTTAAAGACCGCGAGATTATAGATTGGACAGATTTAATCGTAAAAGCCGTTTTAACCTCGGTCAGGGAATCAGAAGGACTTCCAGAGCTTAATTTACATTCTAACTACATAAATGGGCTTATAAGTCAAAATGGGAGTTTAACAAAAGCGTGGGCTGCTTTCTTAGATACTAAAAGAAAACAAAGTAAGCGTCCCAAATTCAAGAATGAACAAAACAGACTAAGTACATTATTGAACTTATATGCGCTAGATATACCGGACAAAGAGTCTGGAGAAAATTTTATAGAAGTTAGACAGCTGGGTAAATTAGAAGTTACAGACAGAACTTGGCGCGCAAGATTAGGTAAAGATAGCTTGCGTAGTCATTGTGTTACCAAAAAACGTTCTGGCTATTACGTGCATATAACAACAGAACACCCGCTACAGGCTGATAAAACGGTATTAGCCAAGCAATTGACAAAAGTCAAAAAAGAAAGCGGTATAGATAGTGTTGAATACAAGGAATTAGCACTAAAAATTACGGACTTAGAAGATAAAATTAAAAGTTCTAAAACTATATTCAGAAAGAAAAAACTAGTAGTTGGAATTGATCCAGGTGTTAATGCTATAGTAGCCACGGATCATGGTGCTTTATATACGCCTAATTTGTCTAGAGAACGTATAACCACGCACTTAGAGAAGTTGCAAAGCAAATTAAAGCATGCACAAGAGATAAATGATAAATTATGGACAGAGGAAAACAAAGATAAATTGGAGAAGTTAACAGCAGAAGACCAAGTCAATTTCAAGATTCAGGATAAGCGTCCCAAAACTAAAAACGAATTAAAACTAGAGCAAAAGATAGCACGCTTACATGAACGCGGTGCTAACTCCTCTAGGCATTTTAATCATAAATTAAGCACCCGTATTGCACGGACTTACACCCATATATCTTGGGAAGACACAAAGTTAGTTAATTTATTAAAACAAGCTAAAGCTAAACCAGATATGTCTGGTGTAGGTTATCTTCCTAATGGTGCTGCTGCAAAACGCAGCCTTAACTGGTTGTTAAAACAACGTTGTTTAGGAGACTTAAAAGAACGAACTAAAAAGAAAGTTGAGGAATATGGTGGAACATGGCACGATTCAGCGCCAAAATATACGTCTCAGACTTGCCATTGCTGTGGTCACAAAGATCCGGAACAACGAGAAGACAATATTTTTATTTGTAAAAACGAATCTTGCAAAATGTACGGCGTTGTTCAAAATGCCGACGTTAATGCTGCCAGAAACCACAAAAAGGCAATATTTGAGTTAGGAGAGGTCAAATATAACCTCCTTAGCTTACAATACGATATTTCTGCACGTAAAAGACATAGAAAAAGGCATAAGCAGAAGCCTAAAGTTACTGTTATTAAGCTATCTAGCAGCACGTTTAGCACATCTAACAACACAACTATTTAAATTATGGTATTTCAATCTCCTACTGCATACCCAGTATTTTTTCGTACTTACAGCCGTATGACAAAACTGGGTAGAGAATCATGGAAAGAAGTGTGTAAACGCACCATTGAAGGTATATCTACTTTAGGACGGTTTACGCCAGAAGAACGGGTATTATTAGCTAAACAACAGGAGCAACTCAAGGTATTGCCATCTGGACGTTGGCTTTGGATTGGTGGTACTCAATGGATTAACAACCCTAAAAATTATCCAGGTGCTTATAATTGTACTTCTACTAATTTAGAAGACTGGGAAGCATTTGCGTTAATGATGGATTTAGCTATGATGGGTTGCGGGACAGGGGCAATCATAGAGCCACAATATTATAAAAAGCTACCAATTGTTTATAACCACATAAATGTAGAAGTTAAAGGCAATCCGGGTGATCACCTGGTAAGAACGGAACATACTATATCTATCCTAGACTACCAAAATAAAACCGCATATATTACCGTTGGCGATAGTCGTAAAGGATGGGTAGATGCTTATGCAGCTTTATTAAGTGCAGCATCAGATATTGAGTTTTTGGGTAAATTGTCTTTAGTAGTTGATGTTGGTTCCGTACGTAAAACTGGAGAAAAATTAAAGCAGTTTGGGGGTATTGCCAACCCAGCCAAGATTAAAGACCTATTCTACAATTGCGTCAAAATCTTGAATAAAGCTGTAGGGAAGCAACTAAACTCAGTAGAGTGCTGCTTATTAATAGACGAAGCAGCTAGTGTGGTTGTAGCTGGTAATATCCGTCGTAGTGCCGGTATGCGTCAATTTTCATCAGGTGACGGATATGCTGCCATTGCTAAAGATAACTTATGGCAACAAGATACAGAAGGTAATTGGCGTATAGACCCAGATAGAGACGCACTACGTATGGCAAATCATACTAGAGTTTTCCACCAAAAACCTAGTTTAGAAGAGTGCATTAGCGCAGTAGAAAAACAATATTATAGTGGTGAGGGTGCTATACAATGGGCAGGGGAAGCAGTAGCCCGTGCCAATGCAGATTTACTAATCCATCCAGAAGCTAAATTCGATTTCATAAAGGCATATAATTACGGTAAAGCAGATGTATGGTTTAATACTTATTTTCCCTGTTTACGGGAAAGTGAGATATCAGAAAGACTTAGTAGATATGGGCTAAATCCGTGCGGTGAGATTATTGGCAATAACTTCTTTTGTAATCTTTCCGAAGTACACTTAAACACTCTAAACCCCAATAACCACTGGGAGCAAGAGGAAGCATTTAAGGCTGGTGCATTATCCGTAGCAGCGTTATTAAACCATAAATTTGTAGTGGAAAGATATCGTAAAAGTAGGGAAGCTGATCCAATCGTTGGTGTATCTTTTACCGGACTATTTGACTTCTTTGTAAATGCGTTTGGCGTTAAATGGCTGCAATGGTGGGAACAAGGAAGACCACAAACACCAGAAGGCTTAGATTTTAAGGTCAAAGAGCAAGAGTATTTATTACGCTGGAAAAAGATAGTACATGATACCGTTTGGGCATATTGTGATAAACATGGACTTAAACGTCCTAATAGATGTACCACTGTTCAACCAAGCGGGACTAAATCTTTATTGACCGGTGCTTCTCCAGGATGGCATCCACCCAAAGCGCAAAGATATATCCGTCGGATTACCTTCCGTAAAAACGACCCAGTAGCACTCGCTTGTATAGATTATGGTTATAGCGTAGTACCATCTCAAACAGATAAAGATGAGTTTGGTAATTTACTAAATGACCCGTTTGATAGTCGTTGCACAGAATGGCTAGTGGAAATTCCTGTGGCGGTTAACTGGGCTGGACTACCTGGCGCTGACAAAATAGACGTTTCTAAGTTTTCTGTACTAGCGCAATTCGATTTTCTAATGCAAGTACAGAAGTTCTATACGACTCACAATACTTCCGCCACCTTGGAACTACGTGCCAGTGAAATAAATGGACTTGGTATGCGCATATACAATGCCATTAAAAGTGATGAAGGTTATATCTCTGCTGCTTTATTGGCACGGTTTGATGATTTACAGACCTTCCCCCGACTACCATTTGAGCCTATAGATGAAAACACATACAACAAACTAGTACAAGAAGTAGAGCGCAGAAGCATAACTGATAACTTCCAGTTGGCGTTGTCTACTTATGACTCTGGACAGGAACAAATTGAAGCTGGCCCTGCTGGATGTGATTCTGATAAATGTATGTTGCCGCTCTAAGTAAATAGTTTCGACAAAAAACCCGGTATTAACCGGGTTTTTTGTGCTTAATGGGAACAAATTACAGATTTTCTCTGAAACCCCTTGACATTTCCAAAACTAGTTGATAAAGTAACAACAGTTAAGGAAATCATAGGAGTTAATCATGACAAACCTGTACGGAGAACTATACGACATAATCGCTTATTCGGAACCCCAGCAGATTGCCGAGCGAGTAGAGGATTTACTAGCAAATTATGAACTCTCTCTGTTTAAGAAGGAGCAAGTCCGCTCTAATCTTTATGATTGGGTTGCTTACGAATCTCCAGCAAATGCCCTTAAAAAGATGTACGAAGTTTTAACCCAATAATCACAAAAGCCCGGTTAACGCCGGGCTTTAAACTTTTACCATTTAAACATGTATCTTGCAGTACGGCTCCTTAGGTTGTCCCACATTACTAAACGAACAAAGTCGCATGTCATGTATCCTTGCATTGGTGTGTTCCACCACCGGAAAAAATATCCGTAATCAGAATGCCAGCATACTTGGTCTGCTTTCTCAAACTGAGTTTTGTTGTTAGCAAAACTCCGGACGTAGGACTCAAACTCTTCAAAAACAGGTCAATACAATGCAGATATAATATTCTTGGTAGGCATATAACATCTATCTTGATTAAACTCAAAAGCTCCTGGAGCTTTCCAACCCCAATGAATTATGAGCTGGT
>Ga0172367_10010375_pt1 | contig 10032 bp, 7 predicted proteins | sample Lak10m_FD_114542 | JGI IMG/M metagenome (GOLD analysis project Ga0172367, IMG submission 114542) | Freshwater microbial communities from Kabuno Bay, South-Kivu, Congo - kab_022012_10m | ecosystem: Environmental > Aquatic > Freshwater > Lake | place: Democratic Republic of the Congo: South-Kivu...
AATCTGAAATTGGTAATTTAACTCCGGCTATCAATGTGATTGTTGTAAAGTTAATTGATCCTTCACAGGTCAGTCAAATGCAGCAAAATCTACAGACTAGTGTTCAAAATATTCAAGTAGCGGATATCCAAACAACAATTAACAATATTCCAGGGTACACAGCGCAACAGGGAACTGTTCAGACACAGGGTTTTTTCACCTTATTGATTGGCATCTTGGTAATTGGTGGCTTTTTTCAGATCCAAATTCTTCAAAAAGTGCCTCAGATTGGAGTACTAAAGGCGATTGGCGCATCCAATTTTATTATCGGTATTGCTTCGATTATTCAAATCACGATTACCACGGCAATAGGTGTGGCAATCGGAGGATTTCTGACATTTTTGTTTTCTCTCAGCTTTCCACCAACTGTTCCGATCTATTTCAATGGATCGTCCTCGGCGCTTGCAATCCTTGCCTTATTGTCCATTGGGCCAATAGGAGGATTAGTGTCAGTTTATTATGCTGTCAGAATAGAACCGCTTAAGGCCTTGCGCCTTTCATAGGAGAAAATATGAGCGTAGCCGCCCTTGAGATTTTAAATGTCACCAAAACCTTTGAAAGCGATTCCGGCCCGATTAATGCTGTGGATAATGTTTCTTTCAACGTCAAGAATGGAGAATTTGTTGCCTTGGTAGGTCCAAGTGGTTCTGGGAAGACAACCATGCTTTCGATATTGGCAGCCTTGTTAACCCCAACCAGTGGGCAGGTTTTGATCGATGGACAGGACCTTGCAAAAATGGCTGAAGGTGAACGGGTTGAGCTCCGACGGAAAAAAATCGGGTTCACTTTTCAGTCGAATAACTTGATCCCGTTTCTGTCAGCTCTTGAAAATGTGGAATTTATGTTGCGCTTGAACGGAAACCTGGGTAAAGCCGGGAAAATACGTTCTCAGGAATTATTATCGAGATTGGGTTTATCGGATCGTTTGAATAATCTACCTAATCAAATGTCAGGCGGACAACAGCAGCGAGTAGCAATTGCCAGGGCATTAATCCACTCTCCAACATTGGTTTTGGCTGACGAACCCACGGCTAGTCTGGACACAGAACGAGCTTTCCAAGTGGTTGAAACTTTTGCAGCGTTAATTCACGAAAACAACCGCGCAGGAATTATCGTCACACATGATTTGCGAATGGTTCAATATGTGGATAGGGTACTGCAAATGCGGGATGGGAAACTAGTAAGAGAAATTGATGACCACGATGAAATCATTAAATTAGCGAAAGGTGAATAAAATTCCAGAAACCCAAAATTATGTGAAAGAAGTTGAATCAGTCCGGACCAAGAATGAAAATGCATGGTAATAAATGGCTGATTTGTGGATTTCTTTCATCATTGTATCCTGGAGTGTTATCAAGGAGAAAAAATGAAATTCAGATTATTTACAATATTTTTTATTGGATTGCTTATTTCGGCATGTTCAGCAAAAGTCGCTGTTTCGCCTCAACCTGCCAGTACTCAAGAAAATTCAACTTTGATAGTTGGTAATGAAAACGCAGCAGCCTCAGGCATTGTTGTAGCTGCTGAAGATGCGCAAATGGCATTTTCAACGAATGGAATCTTGAAAAAGATTAATTACCGGGAAGGTGAAATGGTACAAACTGGGCAGGTCCTGGCAGAATTGGAAAATGATCTAATTCAAAATGACTATGCTCAGGCCCAACGTACCCTCAAAGAATTGACTTCTCCTGCATCAATTGCAGCCGCTGCCGAGGCACTCGCTGTTGCTCGCCAGGGGCTTAAAGATCAACAGGATGATGTTGACGCTCAATTTTACAGGCGCGCATCAGATACGCTCATTGAAAACACACAAGGACAAATTGACCTCGCCAAACGAACATTAGCGTTGGCATCAGATACATATAAGACTGTAGCCCGTAAACCTGATGGCGATAACAGAAAAGCAACTGCCCTTGTGGCAATGACAAACGCGCAATTACGTTTGAATGACTTGATTGCAAAGTATAACTGGTTGGTAGGTCGTCCTTCTGAGATTGATGTCGCACTTTCCCAGGCGAAGTTGGATGCTGCAAAGGCTGCTGTGCAAGAAGCCGAATGGTATCTGGCTGAGTTAAAAGGCGAGCCCATACCTGCAACAGCAACAGGGAAAAACCTGGCTGGATTGGCGTCAGCGAAAAATTCAGTTGCCTCATTAAAGGACAAACTTGAGCATACCCGCCTTATTTCTCCAATTTCAGGAGCAGTGATCAAAGTTAATGCTGTTCAAGGAGAAAGTATCTCAGCAGGTCAAATATTATTTTCTATCAGTAACATAAGCGACTTGCATATTGAAACATCCGACTTGAGTGAGCGAGATGTCCCAAAAATCCACATCGGACAGACTGCGATGGTATCGGTAAAGGCATTAAATGTTACGGTTACAGGAAAGGTAATTCGGATTTCACCTGTGGCAGATATTCTCGGCGGCGATGTGGTGTATAAAACAGTAATAGAATTGGATGAAATACCGGAAGGATTGTTGACTGGTATGAGTGTCGATGTGATTTATGAGACAATTAAATAACTATCTTCTATTTTCATGAATGTTGATCGACCAATCGATTTCTGAAAGTCTCAAGCGCCATGATTTGCTTGGTCCTTCAAAACAAAAAACTCGTTTATTGCACTTGATCATGCAACAAACTGAGTTTTTTTGTTTATGGAAATGGAACTATTTTTGGGGAGGTGTCTATGATTTATATAATTGTCTTTAATTCTGTTGATTGTCTTCACCATTTCTTATTGGGTAACTTTTTCGCAATCTTGCGCTTATCACTTTTTTCTTCGTTTGACAGTAATAAGTTGGTCATTCTTTGAACGGGGGCTGATCCTTTTTACTATCGCCGACTTAAATGATAAACCAGATGAGGTATTTTTCTCGATGGGCAATTTCTCAGAAAAATGGCGGCTAAGACGGCTAACGGAGATAGAAATTGTTTTTTGAGATGTGCCTATTGTTCCATCTGTGTTTTGCCATTGCCATTCCAGCATCAATGGTACTGCGTCGCCGACTTCACCAGGTTTTGGCCTGAGATAGAGGTTGATATTTTTCTTGCTATTTAAATCTAACGCATTAATTTCCCAAATCCCGGTTTGAAGCTCTACGTCAAATTTATCAGAATTAACTTGCCAGGTGATTTGCCTGGCAAGTCCATAACCTTTGTTATATATTTCCAGGGTGATATAGTTCCAATTTGATTCGCGGATAGTAGGAGTGTTGTGTTCATATAATTGGATGATTGCCTGTTCCTTTAGTTTAGATATATATTTTCGGCAATGAGTTTCGGTTTCATCCTGACCGCAATTTGCGAAGCAATTTGCACCTTTTTGGTAAAGCTCAATCAGGGAAGATTTTTCTGTAGATTTTTTTTCTTCAGCTTGTTGAGCTGCCCGTATATATGCCGGACCTGCTTCGGATGGCTTATTTAAATATTCCCATGCATTGGCTTCAACAAGAAATGATCCATACGCTCTGGCAAGTTTGGTGATTCTCTCAAATACCCAGTTCTCAGGTTTTACCTCAGAAAGTTTTATTAATGTGTCAAGCTCTCTATATTCTTGTCCCGCTTCCACAAAAAGGTCGATAGCTTGTCTGAGTAAATTGGCGTATTCAATTACATTCTTTGTTTGCAGACTGCGGCGTAGCAAAATTTGGGCTTGATTAATTGGATCGCCAGCGAGTTGGTAGTAGGACTCAGCCTCGATCAACATACCACTCGAGGCTGATAAATTGGCTGCCTGCAGAAAAAGACCGGCATGATAATAAAGGGCAATGGCTTTTTTTGCGTCTTTGATTTGGTTTTCGTAAATCGAAGCTGCTTTTTCAAATTCACCTTGTAATGCGAAACATGCAGCAGCCTGCTCAAAGTCACCCTGGAGAAAATATGTCTCGGGGGAAAGGATAACACCTGGGACTTGATTCTCTATTATTGTTGCTGTTACCCTTCCCTTTCGGCTAATTGAAATCAGTGTCCCGTTCTCAATAATTAAGTCGGATTTAGGAGGATCTTGCTCATTCCCAATAATTTCTTCAAATACAAGCTCGAAGTTCTTGGCTGAATAACCTAGTTGGGTTCCCTCATGGGTACAAAGGTAGATCGTGCTATTATAAACACAAGGTGGTATGAGTACTCGACCTGGTAATACAATATTCTTCAGAAACTTTCCAGTTGAAGTCTCGAAGACATTTAGAGCGTATTCAAAGAAAGACTTACTTTCCGATGATTTACGCGAAATACAATAGACATGCCCCTGATATTCAATTGGGCGTGTATATATTCGTTCAAACTGGTAAGACCAGGAGACGACCCCGCTCTCCATGTCTAACACAACGATATGGTGGCTTCCATTCTGTAGGAGAATCTTACCTGAACCAGATTCAATTGGCTGATTCAACATGCCACCTGTGTTCCAAGACCATTTTATTCGCCGCTCTTTAAGGTCATAGGCAATTACTTCTCCATTGTTTTGGATTGTATTCCCATCAGAAAGATAGATTTTCTCATTCGTAACCAAGGGATAAAGATCGAACCAAGTTTTTAATGGTAATTTCCATACTAATGTAGGTATATGTGCCTTCTCAAGCCCAACCAGTCCAGAGATAGTTCTCAAGAGGATTAATTCTTCAGTCAAGACCGGCATACTCAATTGGTGGCCACTATCCTCCCATATAATACTTTTTTGCCCTGTTTCCCGATCAATTGCAGTTAAATTTGCCTTACCAGCTAGTCCAATCGGGCGGTCATCATTTATTGACAGCAGAAAACGCTCTCCATCGGTCACAATTTGATAAGCAGATTGTCCCTCCGAAAGTGTTACTGACCAACGTTTCTGACCTGTTTGTGTATCCAACCCAACAATTTGTTGATTACTTAATGGTATGGCAAGGACGCCATTGTTAGCAACTGGATGAGTTATTGCATCTTTTTTAGGGTTACTCAAACCGGCGTCAAGCTGAATTGACGACCAGGCAGACATGCCTTTTCCCGGTTTTTGTTGATATTCCCACCCGCAAATTGAACATTTGGGAGATCCAAGAACTAAGTGGAGTGAAGGGCAAAAAATTGGTTGTTGCATTGATTACTTTCAGAATGTGTCAGACAAAAGGACTATTTGTTTCGTACACATCGAAACCCAAGGTCACTGTGGGTAATCAAACCCTGGTTAGAATCGCGATTAGATGAGCGAATATCAAGGAAGCTGCTATTCCATGACCCTCCTCGGATCACATAATAATTTGATTCAGAACCTGGTGTTGGTTTATTCGCTAATTTCTCTGATGTATCATAGAGGTCAGTTGTCCATTCCCAAACGTTGCCAGCCATGTCATAGACACCAAAAGGGCTTGCCCCATTTTCATAACTTCCAACTAGTTTTGTATCTGATCCATCGATATTGGCGGAAAGGGAATTTGTTGAGTTACCCCACGGAAACATCCTGCCATCGATTCCGCGGGCTGCTTTTTCCCATTCGAATTCGGAAGGCAGCCTTCCCCCTGCCCAGGCACAGTAAATCCTTGCCTGGTTCCAGCCGATATTTACCACAGGGTAGCCGCCATAGTTCTCATAATAATCAGGCCGTGTATTAGATGATAAATCAGTAGGCAGGCTGCATACACCAGCCTGAACGCATTTCGCATACATTGAGTTGGTTACCTCAGTTTTATCAACCCAAAATCCGTCTATATTTTTTTCTTGCAGCAGTTGCTCATCATTAAACCAGTCTGGTTGGCAAACATCGTTGAGGTTTCGGCAAATGTTTACTACGTCTTCAAGATTACTTCCTGCAATAAAAGCCCCCCCCGCGATAAACACCATCTCCATACCGTCCTGATCACGTATTAAGGTGTTTATCATATTGTTGGATTGTTTGCTTGTGTATGTACTTACTGCATTGGGTGCCAAAGGGATTTTTGCAGTTCCGATTTTATCGTTTGAAAAAATAAACGTCCCAATTTTTGTTGAGGCTAATACTTGTTGGACAGGGCTTTTGAGATTTAATCCAACTAAAACGAATGCAAGAGCGCTTAAAGACAGGATCAACCAACGAAGAATTTTATTCCCGTCAGTCTTTTTACCTCGGTCAATTTGTTCACTCGTGTTTTCGAGGTTATTCTGGAAATGAACTTCAAAAATATTCTTTTTCTTTTCAGTGGTTGTTGCCATTTCTGTTATTTGGGAGTATGGAATCCAATTTGTTTGTTTGTTTTCCACAGAAAAGTCAGTAAGAAAGTCAGGTGGTGTCTCTTCCTGGTCTAATTTCTCAAGATCAGTGATAAATTCCAGGATACTTTTATAACGGTTCTCTGGATTCTTCTCTAAGGCATGGCTCAGGCTAGCCTCTATCCCTGAGGGTAATTCATCCGCCCAATTGTTCCCAAAGGCTGGGGCGTACAACATGTGTCGTGTCATAATTTCAGGAGTACTTTGACCACTAAAAAGCACTTTGCCTGTCAAAATCTCGTAGGCCACACAAGCCAGGCTATATACATCTGTACTTGGACTGGTTTGACCACCGCTCCAAATTTCGGGGGCAATGTAATAAGGTGTGCCAAGAATCACACCACTGGAACTTATCTTGTTCATGGTTGAAGCTTTGGCGAGACCAAAGTCAGTGATCACGGCTCCCTCAGTTTCGCTGACCAATATATTATCTAATGTGATGTCTCGATGAATCAAACCCCGTGCGTGGGCATAATCCAATCCTTCGGCAACCTGGGATAAGATTTGCAAACTTCTTTTCCACGGTATCTTCCCATTCTCTTTGAGTAGTCTCTTTAAAGATATACCATCAACATAGCGCATCGCAAGGAAACGCCTACCTTCAAACTCGTCAAATTCAATTATTGTCGCAATCCGGTTGTGATAAAGTTGGCTGGTAATGACCGCTTCACGTCTAAAGCGTTCTAGTGCTTGAGTATCATCAGCCCATCCTGGTTTAAGAACCTTAATTGCAACCACGCGATCAAGGTTATCAGTGGCTTTAAAAACCCAACCAAAAGTTCCTTCACCTATGAGATTTTGTAGGGCGTACTTACCTAATTTATAATTTTCTATATTCATCGCTGCTGCCCCTGTTTTTATTAGCGGGTTTCAAGGTCATTTAGTTCTCATTAATCAGGTTTTACAGGGTACCTGTCCAAATTTTCCCATGCCTAACCGGTGAATAAAGGCGATTATTATCTTCTAATAATATTGCTTATGGTGAGAATGATAGCCTAGCGGAGAACTACAATTGGTTGGTGTTCTAAGAATTACCTTTATTTCAAGGTTTTTAAAAAGTTGAAATAAAGGAATATACCGGTGATGCCCAATTTTAAGGCTCCACTGTAGAATGGAACATACGTGATATCCCCACTTTTATAATTGCAGTTTATATCATTTGGGAAATAGGATTTATAATTTCAGCCTCTAATAATTAGAAAGGCTAAATAATTATGTCTCACCCTGCCGACCACTGCGCGCGCGAGCTTATGGAAACAGTTCCGCAGATCATGCAAGCCATCCGTGTTGAAATGCGAATTGGCCATGGCGCAAATATTTCCATTCCACAATTTCGCGCATTGCGTTTTATTCAACGCCATCCCAATTCTGCTCTTACAGATGTGGCGGATTACCTGGGCCTGACCTCGCCATCTGTTTCCAAGTTGGTGGATGGCTTGGTCAAACAAGAATTGGTTAATCGCCGAGAATCTAGCACAGATCGACGGAGGATCACTCTTGAGTTGACGACAACAGGGCAGACCATAGTGAATATGTCCCGAACATCTGCCCAGGCTAACCTGGCTCAGACCTTGGCCTCTCTTTCAAAAAGTGAGCTGGAAGTTGTAATGCTTGCGATGCACCTCTTGGATCCTTTGTTTGTAAAACCATCTGTCGGAAAAGAATAACCCTGGGAGTATTTTATGGAAGAACCTATTTTGGCAGAACAATCCCTCGGGGTAGAGGCAGGTCAAAGTCCGGTCATCAGCCAGACATTCGCCGCGATGCGTCATCGCAACTTTCAACTTTATTTTATCGGACAGCTAATCTCGAATATTGGCACATGGATGCAAATAATCGCTCAAGCCTGGGTGGTGTACCAATTGGGACACTCAGAACTGACTCTTGGATTGGTTGGTTTTGCTTCTGCGATCCCGGTTCTGGCAATTTCTCCGTGGGCTGGTGTCTTGGTGGATCGTGTTTCGCGACGCAGTTTGCTGATGATGACCCAGATTGGTGCCATGGTGCTGGCTTTTGCTCTGGCTGCGCTGACATTTACCGGTGTCGTCAAGGAATGGCATGTTATTTTACTGGCTGCCCTATTAGGGGTGGTAAATGCTTTCGATGCTCCCGCACGGCAGGCATTTGTGCCTGAGATGGTTGGTAAAGATGACTTGCCCAACGCGATTGCGCTTACTTCGATGATGTTCAACAGTGCCAGGGTGATTGGCCCAGCGTTGGCGGGGATGCTGCTAGCTATCATCGGAGCGGCTTGGTGCTTTACGTTAAACGGAGTCTCTTTTCTTGCAGTGTTGCTGGGTCTATTTTTGATGAAGATACCGTATCAGCAGACCGAGCCCAAGCACCATTCTGCCTGGAAACAGCTCGTTAGTGGCGTGCAATATACAGCGCGCAACCGGGAAATGTCCGCTCTGATTTTGCTCTCGCTGGTTTTTAGCATTTTTGGGATTTCCTATTCCACGCTACTCCCTGCATTTGTCGAGAAAATCCTTCACCAGGATGCGATTGCCTACGGTTGGTTGAATGCTGCTACCGGGATGGGCGCAGTTACTGGTGCTTTTTTATTGGCCCATCGCGTTAGTAATGGGAGACGGGGTCAATTGCTGGTGGTGACGAATATCGCATTTCCTCTCATTTTGATGGTCTTTGCCTTCACACCGTTTTATCTACTTTCCTTGCTTCTGGCTTATGGGCTGGGTGTTGGGTTTATGGTGCAGTTCACCACCATTAACACCCTATTACAAACACGAGTGGTCGACAGTTACCGTGGTCGGGTGATGGGGCTGTACACACTCACTTTTTTTGGTTTTTCTCCTTTTGGCAATCTGTTGGTTGGTTACCTTGGGCAAACCCTGGGGCTTGGGGTTGCCATGCTGATTTTTGCAGCTTGTTCGTTGATTCTTTCGCGCCTGGTTCTGATGAAGACTCCAGAAATTCAAAAATTACCCTAAGCCTAATTTTAATGGATCACACAAACGAAACCCACTCACAAGGATTATCACAAGCAACTATTTTGTGGCGTTGTTTTGGCTATTTGCGCCCGCATTGGAAATTTGTCACAGGTGTTTATGTGGCGATGGTCTTGATTGACATGATCTCGATGGTCAATCCGCAGCTTACCCGCTGGACGATTGACAAAGGAATCGGCGCAGGCGACGATAAGCTGCTTACATTGGCTGTGCTTGGGCTGCTTGGATTAATATTGGTCAAGGGTGTCTTGACCTATTACGAAGGGCTTTGGACTGAGATAGCTTCACAAAGTGTTGCATATGACTTGCGCAATGCTTTGCAGCGCAAGATTACTGAACTTTCTTTCTCTTTTCACGACAAGGCAGAGGCTGGTGATTTGCTCTCACGAGCCATTCAGGATGTCGAACGAATTCGCTTTTTGACAGGGAGAGCCATATTTCGTATTATTGAGAGCGTTTTTCTGATGGTGCTCACTGCCGGGATGATGATCTGGATGAATCCGCGTCTTGGGTTTTTGGCGACCATTTCTATGCCTCTTCTGATCATCCGTTCAATCAGCTTTGGTCGAGTATTTCGCCCTCTTTCTTTGCAAATCCAAAAACAATTGTCTGTACTGACCACCAGGATTGAACAAAATCTGCGCGGGGCGCGTGTGGTCAAAACTTTTGCTCAGGAAGAAACCGAAATCAAGCGATTTTCCAACGAGAACCAAAAATGGTACGATCTCTCGGCGCAATCCGCGCGGATGCAGGCCAACAACATGCCACTTCTCAACTTGATCGCGAACATCAGCAGTGTCGCG
>Ga0172367_10010377_pt1 | contig 10031 bp, 19 predicted proteins | sample Lak10m_FD_114542 | JGI IMG/M metagenome (GOLD analysis project Ga0172367, IMG submission 114542) | Freshwater microbial communities from Kabuno Bay, South-Kivu, Congo - kab_022012_10m | ecosystem: Environmental > Aquatic > Freshwater > Lake | place: Democratic Republic of the Congo: South-Kivu...
ATGCTAATCATATTCTTGTTCTTTCTGACATTCACTTTCCTTATCATGATGAAGAAGCTCTTGGTTCAGCTATACAGTATGGTATCCAAGAGGAAGTTAATACGATACTTCTTAACGGTGATATTCTAGACTTCTATCAGCTATCAAGATTTGATAAAGATCCCAGTAAACCCAAGATGAAGACAGAGCTTGAACAGGGTAGATGGTTTATGAAAGCACTGCGCACAGCATTTCCTAAAGCAAGAATCTACTATAAGATTGGTAATCATGAAGATAGACTAGAAAAGTGGTTAAGAATTAAAGCACCGGAATGGATAGGTATGGATGAGTTTGAGCTAAAGATGCTCTTACGTTTTGGAGAAAATCAGATACAGCTTATAGAATCTGCTGCTACTATTAAAGCAGGTAATCTTAACATCATTCACGGTCATGAATATCTAGGTGGTGGTACAGTAAATCCTGCAAGAAACTTATACCTTAAAGCTAAGGCTAGTACTATCTGCGGTCACTTCCATAGAAAGTCAGAGTTTACAACCCGTGATATTAATAATAATATCCAAGGAGCTTGGACTACAGGCTGTCTATGTGAACTATATCCAGAGTATATGAAAGGTCACAGCGACTGGGTACACGGATTTGCAGTAGTTAAGGTGAACAAAGACGGTACGTTCTCTGTAGATAATAAGATGATCATTGACGGTAAAGTAGTATAATAATGGCAACAACTATTAAAGCTGGCATATATGTAGACCCTCTAAGTGAGGAGCAATCTACCCCTGAAGTATATATAGATCATTCTATAATACAGGTGTATAGTCAGGAAGATATGTTAGTAGTCCAACTTACCTATGAAGAACTCCGGGGGATCATGGCTATTATGGCAGCGGAGCAAGAGAAAACCCATCTCCGTATCCAGGCTATTAGTAAAAACAACTAGTGTCTTTCTACATTATCCCAGTAGTTATAGTTATGCAGCTCTTGCATATACCATTTAAACATAACCCATTTGAATTCTTCTGAAGATGCTAACTTAACTAAGTTATCATACATTACTGTTTCTTTCATGTTGTTTCCAGTCTAAGTAAAATCCTATTGCTACAAGTATGCTCATACCAAATGAACTAACTATCTCTATTATATCTTGATACACATTGAGACTAAGATGTATGTGACCCACTACCCAGAACGGAATTGCTAGGTTGCTGGATATCCATATTATTAGGAAAGTAATAAAGTTCTTCATGCTCCTGTATCATTATCTTGAATAGTGCCCATCTTGTCTCGTCTAAGTAATGAGCGGTTAATATATCTCTCATCATAATCATCTATAAGTTTCATAAGAGTCTTTAAACTTTCTCTAGGGGCATGATGCATCAAAACCCGGAATGCTATAAACCTAGTCTCGTCATCAGCAGACTTACTGTTACCCATCTTCAGTGCAAACCCGGCTGTGTACATATTTATGTCCATGTAACAAATATATACATAAAAATGTTACGGGATAACCCGGTAGCTTTTATACCCTAAAGGGACGTTATCCTATTTTACACCCTTTAATGTTAGAATGCTTTGATTATTGACAATTAGTATGTATATTTACATTAAAAGGTACACTATGAAAACTAATTTAATCTATTCTCTTTACTGTCCAATACATCACAAACCTGTATATGTAGGACAATCTAGCGTTGGTATGAATAGGCCATTTGCACACATTAAAGAAAAATCGCACAATGCTAAAGTTAATGATTGGGTAAGACATCTTAAAGATCAAAACTTAGAGCCGGTGCTTGTAATACTAGAGCATGACTTTGAGGATAAGTATCTTAACGATAAGGAAAAGTTTTGGCTTAACAAGACTTTAAATGACGGGTATCTTTTACTAAATCAGGTAGGGGTATCTCCAGCATTTTATCAAGCAACTGAGTTTGATATAGAACCTTCAACTGATTTTCTTGCTGACATAAGACTATACGTAAAAGGTAGGAGGAAACTACTAAAGCTTACACAACCAGAGTTAGCAGCAAGAGCAGGTGTAGGATTAAGATTTGTAAGAGAACTAGAAACTGGTAGTAAGTCTAACTTCCAGACAGCATCTATAGAGAAGCTACTTAATCTATTAGGTAATGTAAGAATAAAGCTAGAGCCTGTCACAGATGTTGTAAAAATTGTGACATAACTTGTCGCAAGTATAGTAAACTTTTGCGACAGCTGATGTGGATAATTCTCAGCAAAATCAGGGTTACTGTGGATAATAATCCACAGGACCCTCACTTAAAGTATTACTTTAAGTAGAATCTATTTATAGGAAATGCCAAACTCGGAAGCGTAATTACATATAATAACCCCGGATACTTCCTATATATATGCATAGACATATAATATACCCCCGGGTAGTAAGGTTCATCGGGATACCCCCGGGGGGATAACATTATGGAGTATGGGGATTTTTACTATGGGAGAGGATGTGTGGGGTATACTACAAATCAAGCCCCGGCTCAGCTTGACAAAGGGGGTACCCCCCATAAAATTTGCCAAGTTGCTGACCTATTAGGTACACCAGGGGAAAACATTTTGCTATGCTAAAAATGTTTACACGTCATGTACATGACTAACTTGATTTGGTTGCACAACCAAGGCTTGCTCTGCAATGTTGTGCCACCCGACCCCGACCACCACCCCTGATAATATCCTTACAGATATTATATACTTGCTGTGCAAGGTTGGGATACTACATATGTTTTCTAATTATCATTATGAAAACATTTATGTTAACAATTTCAATTGTTGCATGGCTTGTGTCCATTGCAACACTCTTCATCATTAACACTGAATGCCCACCAGCGCAAACATTTCTCAATGTTTTCTTTGGCGTGATTACAGCATTCATAACTTGGGTTGTACTATTCCAAGTTATGGATATGAGAAAGGCTTAGGCCTTTCTCTTTTCTTTGCTCCGCAATATTTAATACAACGCATATTTCAAAATTGGAAATTATGAAAGAACCACAAACCCACTACGTTATCTCTTCGTTGCCTTTATGGTTACAAGAAGACCTTGATTACATTTCAACTGAAGTTGAAGACTAATCAAAGTCTTCTTTTTTTTGCGTTGCAATTAACTATACCACATATCGTTCATAATCTTAAGAATTATGAACAAGTTTTTAATCAACCTTGTAGGTCATACTGACCTACAGCTCGCTAAAAAACAGGTGATTAAGGAAATCCTTAGTTACACTGAATTTCCACAATCACGCACAAGCCGCGAATATCTTTGGGGCAAAGACATTCACGAACTTGCAAACATTCATCGCGAACTCTTGAGTGTTCGCAGAATGTTACAAACCGCTTAGGCGGTTTTCTTTTTGCTGCGCAATGTGCAATACACCATATAGCATGTAAATACATGCATATGAAAAACTTCGTTTTTATTGCTTACACATCCTTATTTGTAGGATGTTTAGCAGGTCTCGTTAATACACAAGTGATTCCCGAGACAACAGCCAAAGTTGTGCTAAGCACATTCTTTGGTGTATCATCATTCTTGTTCTTCTTCGCTGCACTTGAAGAACTCGCGTTTAAAACAAGGAGAAGACGTTAAGTCTTCTCTTTTGCTCCGCAAGTGCAGATACTACATATATTTCATAATTGAAAATTATGAAAAATAAATCTGCAGACTTCGTCCTTGATCTATTAATTTCTCGCACACGTGCTAAAGTACTCCATTGGGAGTACTGTATCAACGTGCACAAGAAACTCGAGCCCCATGATAAGCTAGGCATAGCTCACATGGAAGGCATTTGCGGCGCGTATAGAAATACGCTTGCTGCAATAGAAAGAGAAAAAGAGTGGTAACACTCTTTTCTCTTTTTTGCTACGCAATAATAAATACTACCTATATGTCTTAATCTTAAGATTAAGCCATGAAAAGACCACGCCCTTTCGCGATGATTAACATCGATCGCGAAATTGCTTTGCCGAGTAAACTCGCCAAGGCTTTTCCAGAACTTCGCCGAGTGGCCAAGAACTGTGCGGAATACCGCGCACTTCTTGTACTCACCGAAGATGATAAGTTCACAGTTAATATGAACTAATCATATACCCGCTTACGCGGGTTTTTTTTGCTTCGCAAATGAACTAATACTACATATCCTTGAAAATAAATTATCAAACATGAGTTTAACAATTAACTTTCAGCGTTCTTACCGCAAGGCCGGTAAAACGCCCGGCGCACCTTCTCGCCTAATCTTCGTTTACGCTGTAACTGGTACAGCTGAAGCTTTAACCACTTACCGCGACACGCAGGGCAGTAACCTTCGTGAAGATGATAAGGGAAACCCTATCTTCTTCACTTCTCGTTATGCCGGCGAGAAAGCGACGCTAACGCTTAACCACACCGGTGATGACTACTATGTAGACAACACCGCTATGGATAAGCAAGCGTCACTGGTTGCACAATATGGTGGCAACTTGGGACAAGCAATCGCGATGCAGATTGCAGCCCAAGCCGCCGGCATAGTGCAACCGTCGCGCCCCGCGGAATCACCCGCTTCTAAACCCGAGACTACTCAGGGTTTAGGCACCGTGTAATTACGCGGTTACACCCAACTCTTTGGAGTTGGGTTTTTTTGCTACGCAAGTTTTTATATACAATCCCTTGTCCTAACTATAGTAGGACCTGGGTTTACGTATCAAGATATAGGTAGGAAGCAGTAAACGTATGGCCAGAATCACGATTATTGGAAAGCTAGTATAATACCTCACCCGGGACACATACACACGTACACCCTGGTAATCAATGTGTTAGCGTATACAGCAACAAGGATTCCTAAATATATCGCTCGCGCTTCGCGCTCGCTCCAATGCTCCGCTTCGCTCCGCATTTATTACGCTCGCTTCGCTCGCTTTATTCGCTACGCGAATTTTTTAAATACTACACATTTTCGCTCCGCTCAATGTGTTTGCCTTGTATAGGTGACACGGGTAAGCGTGAATATTAATCAATTTATAATCAATCAATTAGGGCTTATGAGCACATTACAATTGAGTTTTGCACGCCAGTATCGCAAGAAAGCAACTGGCAAGTTGGTATTTGTGTATAACGTGAAGGGCACTGCCGCACAGTTAGACGAATACCGTGATGCACAGGGTAGTTACCTTGTGGAAGATGAGAAAGGACAACCATTGTTCTTTACATCACGCTATGTGGGCGAGTCTTGTCCACTAGTTGCTAACCATAATGGGGACGGATTCTATGCCGATACCACTACTATGGATAAGCAGGCCGCGATGGTACAGCAGTATGGTGGTAATCTTGGTCAAGCATTGGCCGCACAGATTGCATCAAGCGTGGCTTCAAGTCGCAATGCGGGTGCTACCTCACAAGGGACACCTGAAACAGCGTCAAAGGGTCTAGGAATAGTTTAAGTCAAGGCACTTAACTAATTGAGAATGAGTGTGTTAGCGTAAGAGACTAACACACTCACCTCATTTCCTTACACCTCGCTGTATTGTATATTAGATGCGTATGTAGACGCGCACTAGATAGCTAAAGGGACAAAGATGCTTGCGAGCACAGTCCCTTTGTATTAATGCACCATAACTCACTTCACAAGGGTGAGCAATTGTAATGTACGTGGGATATCTATTGATATTGACCTAAGACCAACTATTACAATTGAGTGCAGAGTGGTACAATAGTGTGTTTAACCTTTTAATCTATTATGCTTTATGTATAAATGGCAAGACAAGTGTTTTCAGTTTTTACTCGGCAAAGGTTTTAATAGGGAAGATGCCCAGCGTCACCTTTTTAACTTTGTTAGGGATAATATGCACCGTGATTTTCATTTTGATGTGGACACCCGCGTAAATGAAAAAGAAATGTTTATGGTATTAGTATGGTTGACTTCATACTATAAAGAAAATTTATGTTTAACCCTTTAATACTTATTGAGTATGCTTAAGAGAAACCTGTATTTAGTTACTTATAAGAGAAGTAACACCGAGATGATTCATGTTACCGGTAGTGATATGAGTAATGGTTTAGATAACTTTTGGAAGTATATTGATAGTCAGAATCTTCACCCAGGTGTTGGCACTGAAATTCTTGAAGTTAAGTTTGTTGGTAATGTTGCGGTGAAGTTATTACCGGGATAATGAGATGGAATAGGTAGGAAGCCGGGGGTTTGTGATGATTTTCCCCCGTGCTGTTCTATATAATCAATGAAGTTTAACTTAATACCTAATAAGAAATGGAAAGTAAATCTTTCGGGATCGGTATGGCGGTAGCCAGTGCCGTGTGGATTAGTTTATTGTTTATGGTATCTTATAAAGATGCAGAGCCTGAATCATTGCCGGATTATCCTTGTAAAGAATTAATTCTAGAAGCAAGAGTTTCTGGATATGAGTCAGGTTACTTTGCTTGTTTACAGGATGTAGATACCAACCTATATGTAGCCTACCTTGATGGTAGAAGTGCAGTTAATGGTATTGAAGAGCAATCAACTATTGACAGTATTGTCTTTGATTTAGCCGCAAGGTATAATCTTGACGATGATAAGCGTGAGTATTTGTACACATTAATTACTGATTAATATGGACAGGGACCTCGCAAAAGCAAAGACTATTCAGAAGTTTACTAACTTGCTTGATGGTTGTGTATCATCAGGAATCAGCGTGAGTCAGGTAATTAATTACTATGAGTCCCTGATTCTTGATGTCCCTACTAATAATATCCGTAGGGTTGATGGTATTGTCGCAAACTTTATGGAAGACTATATAAATGGTCTTACTAAAGAAGAATTGTAAAGTGAAGAATGCTAACTGCAATATTAAAACTATTGGAAGTACAAATGCATTCTGTATCTTTACAACCCCGTCTTATGTTAATTGAAGTATAGTTCAGCACTATTTAAAACTACAATTAAACTAGGTTAAACAACTATTCTGTTTAGCATAAGATAAAAATATATTAGTTAACGCAACGGACAAGGCTTAGGCACAGGTAACTGTGGTGGGTAGCGCGTGGTTGACCAGCTAACTAATTATTAAGCACATTGAAGGATGAATCAGCACTGTAAAAAGAAATACAATGCTAAACCGAGAAGGCAGGCCCTGTTATAGTTAACTATAAGGCTCTCTTCATCCTGTTGTATGTGCAAAGCCAAGTAGTGATACTCGGGGCTTGCCAACTCAAAAATTTGTTTAACCTTAAATCTTTTAAAGCAATGGACAATTTTACCAATGCAATGTTTTCTAATGACAGTCTTACCAATAACGGCGCAGTTACACATAGTACTGCAGGTAATTACTGTCTTGACCTGTTCTTTGTAGCAGGTGCGAGCCGTAATATGTCTGAAGAAGATATCATAAAAGCATTTATCCGAGCATACCGCGAAGATAAACTTACTGCTATTAAGATTCTATTTTGGGCACGTGATGCACGCGGTGGTGCAGGTGAGAAGAGATTCTTTCAGGTAATAATGAGAAGCATTCTAATATCATTCCCGGATGTGTACGAGCAATTGGCTATACATATACCGACGTTTGGTTATTGGAAGGACATTTTTACTATTGAAACTCCTACCGAGAATACTCTTAATTGGTTGTCTATACAACTAAAAGAGAATGCTAATGCTAATCTATTAGCCAAGTGGTTCCCTCGCAAGGGTGCTTGGTTTGTGGCAATGCATAAGTATTTAGGTATGAGCGCAGGACAATTCCGTAGAATGCTTACTTCTATGTCTAATACTGTTGAGCAGAAGATGTGTGCTAATGAATGGGAAACTATTCAATATAGCACGGTACCTTCTGTTGCAGGTAAGATATATAGCAGTGCCTTTAACCAACACGATGGTGTAAGATATGCCTCTTATATCAGCGATGTTATGGAAGGTAAGCAGAAGATGAATGCTTCCGTGCTATTCCCTAGCGACATTGTGGAAAAGATACTTGACTGGAATGAGACTGTATTCATAGATAGCAGTAATGCTATGTGGAAGTCTTTGCCTAACTATATGGAAGGTTGTACAGAAAGAATCTTACCCGTATGTGACGTTAGCGGTAGTATGACGGGTAAACCAATGGCCGTATCCATAGGTTTAGGTTTGTATATCTCTGAGCATAACGAAGGTCCTTTCAAGGATTTAGTGTTAACATTTAGTGAGAAACCACAGTTCCACAAGATTGAAGGTGATACTCTTATAGAGAGAGTATATAATCTTCGGCGTGCGGATTGGGGTATGAATACTGACCTTGAACTAACATTCAAAGTGTTACTTGACCGTGCAATAGCAGGTAATGTAGCACAAGAAGATATGCCTACTAAGTTACTGATTATCAGTGACATGGAGTTTGACCAAGCACGTAGCTACGGTACTAACTTTGATTCAATCAAGGATATGTATGCACAAGCAGGGTATGAACTACCGGGTATAATCTTTTGGAATGTTAATGGTCGCCTCGGTAATGTACCTGTGAAAGCTAACACACTAAACACTGCCCTTGTTAGCGGGTTCAGTCCTAGTATTATTAGGTCTGTATTAGGCGGTGATGATTTGAGTCCATTAGCAGTAATGCTAAAGACAATTAATGTAGAGAGATACAGTTGTATCAAGCTGGATTAATTGTCCTACATATATTAAAAGATAGGGTGCAGGGTAACCTGTGCTCTATTTTTTTACATAAACCAAAGTTAAATTTAATAAACGTAAAAAGATGAAGTTGATTAAGATTGAGGTGACTATCCAGGATATCTGGAGTCAAACTCGTCCAAGTGTTCAAAGAAATAAGAAAAAGTATTATCGTAAACGCAAACATAAAAAGTATGAACGTGATGAAAAATAAAGAAATAAGCAATAGTGTAAAAACCTATGATTTTTATAGGGAGAATGATGTTACACAATTAAATGGTATTCCAATTTTGGGATTATTTGGAGCAAAAAAAGATCGCTGGTACATTGATTTACCAGAATGGAAAGGACCTAAAGCCAATCTTGAAATGGTAGCTGGAGCAGATACTGTACTAGATATTTTATCTGATGGTAAAAATCGTATAACTATTAGTTTTACAGATGATAAAGAAAATCTTCAGTATATGAAATATCGTAGTGATATTAAGTTAAGACACATAGAAGATGGTATTTATAAAGTTAATCCTGATCAAGCATTCTTCCTTAAAGCACCTGAAACAAATTTTCCAAATGAAATTTGGTTATGTGATGTAACTACTTTCATTTTTGGTAAATACCCAGATGAAATATACCTATATGCTCATGAAAATGATGAGTTAGGAAATCTTGTTTAAACTAAAATAAATCTCAAGATGAGTAAGACAAAGAACACCCCAGAATTTCAACGCATGATGGATGAGCAAGAACTTATGCAATCTTTTCACCATGCTGAACAAGAGTTAGAGCGTGAGCAACTACTTAAAGATTTAGCAGTAGAAGATGCTATGCATGATGCTATACAAGAGTATATAGAAGCACAGAAGACTTTTATCTCTGCCCAAAATAAGTTTACGGAAGTATTAGCCTTATACAAAGAGTATGTAGGCGGGCTTACAAAAGAAGAACAGAAGGTAGATGATACTATAAGTATGTTAACCAATATGTTTGAAGGTTTCAACCCAAAAATTTAGAGCAATGGATATTTTAAAAGGTTATACAATCAGTCTTATTGAAGACATCTCTAAACAAAAAAAGTTACTAACTGGTGAAATATTATCAGTAGAGGACTTTGATTATTTATATGATTTACCAAATGAAGAACTTGAAAATATTCTTTCTATTGGTGATAAAATACTTAACGAAATTTATACAAATGAAGAAGCATAACTTCTATGTGCTACTCTACTTTATAGTAATTATAGTGGTGGCGAGTATGGTATCCTGCTGTACTCCGAATAAACAAGTAACGGTGAACCCGTGTGAGAATATGGTAGTTAAGACTAAAGGGTATAACCCTAATCACTTACTACCTTATAGACATTAGTCCTATTAGTCAGGACCTAACTAATAAAATTTATA
>Ga0172367_10010379_pt1 | contig 10030 bp, 5 predicted proteins | sample Lak10m_FD_114542 | JGI IMG/M metagenome (GOLD analysis project Ga0172367, IMG submission 114542) | Freshwater microbial communities from Kabuno Bay, South-Kivu, Congo - kab_022012_10m | ecosystem: Environmental > Aquatic > Freshwater > Lake | place: Democratic Republic of the Congo: South-Kivu...
CTGTCCGGAGAAAATGCTTCCAGGCGTTGCTTGCCGTTTGTGGAAAGTGCGGTCAGCTTTTTCGTTGCAATGTCGTATACGTAACAGAATTCACGTGTAGAATAACGATAGATGTATTCAACATCAGTAGTGAAAAGAATTTTTGATTCATCAGGACTGAAGAAGTAATTACTCATTTTAATGGGTTTGGACTGTCCTTCAGGAACCAGTTCATCCTCATCGAAAATCATATCCAGCTTCTTGCCGGTTTTTATCTCATAGCGAAAAAGCTTGTTGCCTTCAACTCCGGAACCGAAAGCAGCATAATGTTCGCCGCTCTTCAGCCAGTTCATCCCGTAGACATTATCCTGACGGAAAGTTCCCTTTACAAAAATGTCCTCATTGGTGATTTGCTTCACGGATTGCGCCGGAAGTGTCATTGACAATGTAGCTGCCGCTATAACGGAAAGAAATATTTTCATGTTCATAATTACGTGGAATACCTGAATTTATCGGTCTGCCGATTGGCAGGTTTTAAAGTAATTTTGGGTGAATTTAATGATTTATCCGCGTCGGATTGCCAGTCGGTTTCCGGTGGATTAAAACACGGATCAAAGGATGCAAACAGTGATGAATTACAATGTTCCCGATATCTCGATGATTGAGGAATTGCGCCTGATATGCGGGAATGAATGGGTGTACACAAATGAGGAACTGTTGGAGAAGTATGGACAGGATGAAACTGAAGATTTGGTTTACCGTCCTGCCGTAGTTGTTGTTCCTGCCGATTCATTACAAGTGAGCAAAGTGGTGAAGTTGTGTTCAGAGAAAACTGTTGCACTTACACCGCGTGGAGCCGGAACAGGATTAAGCGGCGGAGCTTTACCTGTTCATGGTGGTGTTGTGATGAGCATGGAAAGATTCAATCGTATTATTGAAATTGATGAACGGAATCTGCAGGCAACAGTTGAGCCGGGAGTGATTAACGAAGAATTTCAGAATGCGGTAAAAGAGAAAGGATTGTTTTATCCGCCTGATCCTGCATCGAAAGGAAGTTGCTTTTTAGGAGGCAATATTGCCCACAGTTCCGGTGGACCGAAAGCAGTGAAATACGGAACAACACGTGATTATGTTTTGAATCTGGAAGTGGTTCTTCCCACAGGAGAATTAGTGTGGACGGGCGCCAATGTGTTGAAGTATTCTACGGGATACAATCTCACGCATTTGATGATTGGCAGTGAAGGCACTTTGGGAATCGTAACGAAGATTGTTTTTCGATTGATTCCATATCCGCAACACAATCTCGTGATGTTGGTTCCTTTCGATTCTGCAGAGAAAGCCTGCGAAGCAGTAAGCGCTGTTTTCAGAGCGGGAATTATTCCTTCAGGTATGGAATTTATGGAACGCGATGCTATCGATTGGGTTCGTGCATACAATTCCGATATCAATGTAGATGTGCCCGATTCGGTGCAGGCTCATTTGCTGATTGAAGTCGACGGCAACGACATGGATGTACTTTACAAAGATGCAGAACGGATTTCTGAAGTGGTTGCGCAATATGAAGCCGGTGAAGTTTTGTTTGCAGATACAGCAGCGCAGAAAGATATGCTGTGGAAGATGCGACGCAAAGTAGCGGAAGCTGTGAAATCAAACAGCGTTTACAAAGAAGAAGACACCGTTGTTCCGCGCGCGGAGTTACCGCTATTGCTGAAAGGTGTGAAAGAGATAGGAGCGAAGTACGGATTCAAATCAGTTTGTTACGGGCATGCCGGAGATGGAAATCTTCATGTCAATATCATCAAAGGAGAATTGTCTGACGAAGTTTGGAACAATGAACTTCCAAAAGGAATTACAGAAATATTTGAATTGTGCGTGAAGTTGGGCGGTACAATTTCCGGTGAGCACGGAATCGGTTTGGTACAGCAACCGTATATCGGAATTGCGATTGACAATACGCGATTGGAATTGATGCGTGCAATCAAAAAGACATTTGACCCGAAGATGATTCTGAATCCCGGGAAGATATTCAACAATAAATTGTAAATTCAGTTATAGATACCCCAAATGAAAATCACTGAACTTACACTCGCCTCACCGCATCCGGATGAAATGAAGAAGTTTTACTCCGGAGTGCTTGGCTTCAGAGAGATTGAAGCCTCATCTGATACTGATGGATTTTCATTTCAGGCCGGTCACACCCGTGTGAATTTTATTCCCGGAGACCGCGACGCGAAGTATCATTTCGCATTCAACATTAAACCCGATCAACTCAATGATGCAGCGAAATGGATGAACAACTGCGGAGTGGAATTGGTATTCAGTCCGGAGGACAAAGGTGTAATTGTTGATTTCCCGAATTGGTGGGCAAAGTCAGTTTACTTCTTTGATCCTGCAGGAAATATTGTTGAGTTGATTGGCCGCGGTGGAATAGGAGCAGCCGGCAATGCTCCTGCGTTTTCCGCAAGCTCAATTGTTGGTGTAAGCGAAATCGGAATTGTAACGGATGATGTTGTTGCCATGCGTGAGTGGATTATTAATACACATGGAATTTCACCTTTCTCACGTCAAACGAACACCGAGCAGTTTTCTGCGTTGGGTGATGATCATGGCCTGATATTAATTGCTGCGACGGGACGAAAATGGTTCATGGGAAATTTCCCCGCCGCACATTTCCCGGTTTCCATAACATGTGAGTCCGGAGCGGGAGAAAGAAAGTTGCTTTTGCCGTGAGTGATTAAACTGAGGTGGAATCCAGTTTCGAAAGCTTTTCGGTCATTTCATGTAAACACTCGTCGAGTTCGTTTGAACTTTCCAGAACCTTGCTCATAATTTCCTGAGTTTCCTTGCTCAAATTGTTATTTCCGATGTCGAGGAGATAAACCAATCCCATGATGCGCGCCAATGGTGCTCTTACGGCGTGCGAATGCATCCACGTGATATTGCGAAGTGTGTGGTTCTTTTCTTCCAGCAACTCCATCTTCAATTGAATGTCACGCGTGCGTTTCAGTACTTCCTGTTCAAGATTACTGGAATAATTCGTTTGCATTTTCAATAATCTTCCCAAACGCAAATGATTATTGATGCGCAATGCCACTTCCACAATATCAAAAGGTTTGGTGATGAAATCGCTTGCGCCCAATTGAAGCGCTTTCCTGCGGGCTCCAGTTGTAATATCCGCGGTCAAAACTATCACAGGCATTGTACCTGTTAACTTGCCGTTTTCTTTCAGGTATTGCAGAATATCATATCCTGTAACATGCGGCATCATCAAATCCAACAGAACAATATCCGGCTCAAGTTTTTCTACTTCCTGAATTCCTTTTCGCGAGTCCTGAACTGTTACAATATCGGAATAACCCGAGTTCTCGAGAATACCGGTAAGCAAAACTAAATTCGGTTCCTGATCGTCGATGATCAGCACTTTTGAAGATGAAGGGTCGTGCAGAAGCATAATGATCAGTTATTGAGATTGTGATTGCAATATTGATCTAACACCTGCAACAACTGAGGTACTTGAATCGGCTTGGTCAGATAATCGGCAGCGCCCAAAGTTTTAAGGTTTTTGATTTGCGCTGGTAAAGCATCTGCACTTAGTACAACAATCGGTATGTGCGCAGTAGCCGCTACACCTTTCAATTGTTTTACAATTTCAGATCCATGTATTTCAGGCAAGTTCAGATCCAGGAGAATCAAATCCGGAGTGTAAACTTCCGCCTTTTGCACAACATTCAAACCGGTATTGTCAGTTATCAAATGAATGTTCGGGCGTTGTGTACTTACAATCTGATCAACCAATTGAATGTTGGCAGGATTATCCTCAACATATAACACCTTGCCTTGTGATTTATGCAAAGTGCTTTTCAAATGGTCCTCTGAAGTTGTCTGTTTTCCGGTTTTAGCAACTCCGGAAACTGTCGGTAAATCAATCCAGAACTTACTTCCTTTTCCGGTTTCACTGGTAACACCAACTTTACCTTTCATCAACGTTACCAATTGCTTTACAACTGCAAGTCCTAATCCGGTACCTTCAATCGAACCTTTTTCTGCGCCCACTCTTTCAAATGGTTCGAATATCTTTTCCAGGTAATCCGGGTTGATGCCGATTCCTGTATCGGATACGTAAATTCGGGTGAACTTATTGTCAGGGCCTTCTGCGTACTCGTATCCGACTTCAACAGTTCCTCCTTCAACATTATATTTCAGACTGTTGTTCATCAAATTCAACAGAATCTGTTTAGTTCGCTGCAGATCGGCATTGACATATGCTGACGCACCTTTAGTGTGATTAAATTTCACAACAATGTTACGCTTGTCCGCTGATGGTCGCAGGATATCAATACAATCAGACAACACTGCATTTACTTCAACCGGTTCAACTGACAATGTTTGATGTCCGGATTCTATTCTGGATATATCGAGCACTTCATTGATCAGGCCTAATAAATGATTACCGCTGGAAAGGATCTGGTTGACATTTTTGCGCTGACGTTCGTCAAGTTGCGACATTTCCAAAAGTTGACTGAAGCCCAATATAGAGTTCATCGGTGTGCGTAACTCGTGACTCATTCTCGAAAGGAAATCACTTTTTGCAAGATTGGCCTTTTCAGCTACTTCTTTTGCTTCTATCAAATCTTTATTGCTGGTCCAGAGTTCCTGCGTTCGCTCTTGTACCTTTTGTTCCAATGAACTGTTCAGCTCCCGGATTTCCTGCTCTGTTTTCTTACGTTCAGTAACATCCTGTTTAATGGCTAGATAGTTGATGATGTTACCATTGATGTCGAAAATCGGACTGATGGTCAACAGTTCCCAATACAGTTCTCTGTTCTTCTTACGATTCAGAATTTCACCGCTCCAAACCTGCCCGGCTTTGATCTTCTTCCACATCGCAACATACACTTCTTTTGGAGTTAGCCCGGACTTAAGAATACGTGTGCTCTCGCCGTAAATTTCGTGTCGTTCAAATCCCGTTGTTGTTACAAACGCAGGGTTAGCATAAATGAAATTTCCGTCAACATCTGTAATGATAGTCGGAACCGGACTTTGTTCAACAGCGACAGTGAGCTTTCGAACTTCCTGTTCTGCCAACATCCTGTCTGTAATGTCTAAGAGTGTTGCACTCAGGAAAGAAGGATTTCCATCTTCATCATGAATGAGTTTTGCACTCATCAGTGCAGGGAAAGTACTTCCGTCTTTTCTTGCGTGATCAACAACTTCTGCATCAAATCCTCCTTTGGCCTTTATCACTTCAACCAGTTCACCAACACGAGGTAATTGAGATTCATTATGGAAACTTGTTAATGGCTTACCTGCAAGTTCTTCAGGAGTATAACCATGCATTTTCGCGAAGGCGTCGTTGCAGTATATCACAAAACCATCTACCGTAGTAATTGCAGTTCCGTGATTGGATTGATCTGATATTATCTTGAACTGTTTGAATTGCTCTTCAGCAAATTTACGTTCACTGATATCCGTGTCCGATCCGCGATAGCCTGTGCAAATACCGTTTGAATTCAATATAGGTGTAACTGTTCTGTTCACCCATACCGACTTGTTGTCTTTATGACGCAGCTTGGCATCGTACTGAGACATTCCCTTAGTCATATTGAAAACAGCGGCATCCGGTTCTTTCCTTTGGTGCGCCATTTTTACATGATACAAATCGTACAATGTTACTTTACCAATAATCTGATCCGGACTGTATCCGAGAACTTGTGAAGTTGTATTACTGATGTATGTTATCAATCCCGCCCTGTCCGTTTCCCAAATAACGGTTTTACTGAATTCTGCTAATTCACGAAAGCGTCGTTCTTTCAATTCCAAATCGAATTCTGCTTGCTTTAAACTTGTAATGTCTCTCCAAATAACAAACAAAGCGTCCATGTCACCGAACTTGATCGGTTTCACACTAGCAAGAGCCGTGAAAGATGTGCGGTCTTTTCGTAAATGAACACATTCAAATTCATGCTTGGGATTTCGAAAACATTTCGCAAATTCACCAGATGCGTAATCAATGGTACTCATACCATTAGGCTGAAATTCGGGAGACAGCACAAACGGATCGGAATTCCTTAATTCTTCAGGAGTCATACCGACGAGCTCCAAGGCCGCGTAGTTGAAATCAACAAACTTATTATCCGCAAGAATCAAATACGGAATTCCGGAATCATAGAACAAAGTGCGATATCGCTTTTCACTGTTCTCAAGACGCGTATTGAAGTTTTTTAATTCCGTAACGTCCTGAGCATTGAACATTATCGAAGCCACATCTCCGTTTTCATCCGGCAAAGGAGTCGCTGTAATAAGAAACCAATACTTACCTGTAGGGACATATAATTCTATTTCTCTTTTTGCAGAACGCTTTTCACTAATAATGTATTGGATTAATTTTTGAACCTCATCTATGTTCCCACGTTGAAAAATATCGAATGAGCTTTTTCCTAGCGCTTCTTCCTGCGTCATCCCGTAGTACCTCGCTGCTGCAGGATTTAAATACAGTATTTCTCCTCTTTTATCAATAAGTAAAATTGCATTATCGCTGCTTTCGCTAAGTGTTCGATACTTCTGTTCGTTTAATTCTAATTGTTTACGCATGACGACACTCTCAGTAACGTCCATTCCCATACACTGGACTTCGGTCGGTACACCGTTCTCATCCGCTAACGCTACAAACTCCCACAATGTCGTTCTGGTATCACCAAGTTTGCCGGGTTTGTCCAACTCCACCTTAACAATTTTTCCGGGATTCATCATGCATTCGCTTACCACTTTTACCGTCTTCTCCCTGTCATATTCACAAATCGAACCTAACGCATTCGCATGAGTCATTTCTATATCTCCATATACCCAGCCGTAATCATCCTGAAATTTTTTATTCCAATACGTATGAAATCCGTTTGCATTTACGCGTATTATATAATGCGAAGCGGTACTGGCAAGGCTTTCCAAGCGCACCTGATCAATAGATCGGCTACTATCGAGAATATTACATGTCAACTCCGCAAAAACGGATAGAAGCTGAATTTCATCTTCTGTGTAATGATGTTCTTTTGTGAGGTGCTTGCAGTTAAGGAAACCAAAACATTTTCCGTCGCGGAAAATCGGAAACGAGAACCATCTGGCCATTTCTGTTTCACGCTTTGCACCGCAATCTTTTGCACAATAAATGGGGCAGGTTGCGTTACTCGTTTGCCACACTTTTCCGGATTTATGCGCTTCTGTAATGTGTTCTTTGCTGCAGAAAAAGTGATTATTTATTTCTGTACAACAATCGGAGTATTCAGCGGTATGCCACTCGTAAGCTAAACGTTGTGAGCTCAGGTCACCTGAATAGGCGTAAACGCAAACGTGATCGGCATCGAGGTAGTCTCCAACTGCATGCAACGAATCCTGAATGTGCACTTCTGAATTCTTATTTTTCGCTGTGAGATTGCCTTTCAGGATATTGAGCATCAAGTCCTGAAGGCGGCTCTTATGTTGAAGTTTTTTTTGAGCAATAACTTCCGCTGAAATATCAGAGAAACTTAGAATGTAACCTCCATTGATAGCAATAAATTCGCATTTCAAAAACGCATCACGGCCCCCTGGTAAACGCAGATTAAATTCACAACGCCCTTGTTCAGGTTTTAAAAGAATCAGATTATCTAAAGCAAATTGCGCATCCGGCTTGGCAATTCCATTTATACTCGTGACATAAACGAAAATAGAATCTATATCGTTAAGCGGCGTGTTTTCGTCCAACCCGAATAAAATTCTGAGTTTGGAATTAACTCCAATGAACTTCTTATTTGTATCAAATATTATTGTACCGACAGGAAAATTCTTAAGTGTCTGAAGAATGGTTTGCGCGCTGTCTTCCATAATTTAATTGTTTCGCGCCCATGGCAGAACGCAATACAGCTGATAATTGTAATTAGTTAAGTTTCGAACCAAAGTGAGGGAGTTCGAGCGTCAATGCGAATATACGTACATATCAAATAGACGTAGCTCTGCAATAATGATTTTTCATCTATTCGAATAAACAGGAACCTGATAATTGTCATATTGCTACATTTGCCGAATAATATTGCCCCATGAAATTCAACAAAATATTTTTTATTCTAATACTGCTTTTTGCTTGTACAGCGGGTTTTGCGCAGCCTAACGACGTTGCTGAATCTGATGTAAAAATTGCCAACGAGAAATTCGAGGCAGCCAACTACGATGAAGCTCTGACTCTGTATATCGATTTGCTTGCTGATGATCCGCGTAATATGCAGTACAACTACAGAATCGGGGTGTGTTATCTGAACACAAACATCAATAAAGCAAAAGCGATTCCCTATCTCGAGTTGGTTACACGTCAACCGTCATATGAGCCTGATGCAATGTATTTGCTCGGAAGATCTTATCACTTCGCATATCGTTTTGATGATGCGTTGATTTCCTACAACAAATTCAAAGCTGCGGGCAAAGGTACAGCTGAGAATCTTTCCGATGTAGATCGCGAAATTCAGAATTGTTACAATGCGCGTGAGTTGATGAAATATCCGTTGAATGTAACATTCGAAAATCTGGGAAGCAGTGTGAATTCTCCTTATCCGGATTATGCGCCTTTCGTTCCTTCTGATGAATCTTATCTGGTTTACAACACACGCCGTTCCGATAATGGAAACCTGCGTCAGAAAGACGGAAGCTATTTTTCTACAATGAGTTTATCGCGTGTTAACGAAGGCGGGTTTCAGAAGTCTAAAAACATCGGTGCTCCGCTGAGTACTACTGATGGTAACGCGGAAGTTGCAGGTATGTCTGCCAACGGTTATTACATGATTGTGTATTATGATGATGAAGTAGGCACCGGCGATCTTCACCTTGCTGAATACGATAAAGTCAAAGGTGCATACAAGAAAGCAGTAAAACTCGACGAGAATATCAATTCCAAGTATTTTGAAATTGCGGCTTGCATCACCAATGACGGCAATACGATTTACTTTGCGAGTAATCGCCCCGGCGGATTCGGTGGAATGGACTTGTATGTTTCCAAGCGTTTGCCCAATGGAAAATGGGGACCTGCGGTGAATTTGGGTGCACAAATCAACACACCGTTTGATGAAGATTTCCCGAGTTTGTCACCCGATGAAAAAGTATTGTATTTCTCTTCGAAAGGTCACACCAGCATGGGTGGTTATGATATTTTCAAAACGGATTTTGATGCGGCTTCTCAGAAATTCGTGGGTGTGAAAAATCTCGGCTTTCCGATAAATACACCGGAAGACAACAGCAATTTCCGCATTTCAGAAAACGGGCGTTACGGTTACATTTCCGCGCGTCGTGAAGAAGGGCTCGGAGATCTCGATATCTACCGCGTTACATTTAACGATATTGAACCGAATTATTCTGTTCTGCATGGAATGATTAAATTCAGTAATGAATCCAGTAAGCCGGCATTCAACGAAGTGTTCATTACTGTGAATGAAACGAAATCAGGTGAGCTGGTTGGTACTTACATTCCGAATGGAAATACAGGACGTTATGTCATTATTCTTGCGCCCGGTATTTATTCCATTTCGGTTGAAGCGCCTGGTTGCAAATCATTGATGGAGTCGATCAACATTCTTGACAAAAGTTCTTTCCGACCTGAAATGGACAAAGACTTTGTTCTCACAGTAGAATGATAGTGCAGTGTAAAATTTCAAGCATCAAAAAGTCCCGTTCATTTATTGAGCGGGTTTTCGTTTAATGCAATGTTTGAATGCTATCGTATGCCTTTCTGTTAATCTTCCGCAAGTACAATGATTTTATCGCCTTCACTGAAATTCACTTTCGTTGACTTCTTAGGATTGCAAACTACGCCATAAGCTTTGTCGGCGTCGTGTGCATGTGCAGCAATACGATATCCGATTGCAGTTTCAGAACGAATTGCTCCGGCTTCGAGAAGCGTATAGAAATCTACCGGCTTGCCAAGTTCAACGTAATCTTTGATGTCGCGGATATAAATTTCTGAGCCTTCAGAACGGAACAAATCTTTGAACACCAATTCAAGATGTTTGTTTTCTGAAATCTGAGATAGCAGCAA
>Ga0172367_10010380_pt1 | contig 10030 bp, 9 predicted proteins | sample Lak10m_FD_114542 | JGI IMG/M metagenome (GOLD analysis project Ga0172367, IMG submission 114542) | Freshwater microbial communities from Kabuno Bay, South-Kivu, Congo - kab_022012_10m | ecosystem: Environmental > Aquatic > Freshwater > Lake | place: Democratic Republic of the Congo: South-Kivu...
ATCAACGTCCATTTGCCGACGGCACATCCATTGAAGAGCTTGATCACCAAATGCTTTGCGATCTTTGAGTATCTGCGTACAAAGCACTGGTCACCGCCTGTGGTAACGTAAGTGAGAACGGAACAACCATCAGAGCACAAAAGGGAAACGGTAAATTCTGCCGTTATAGGGAAGGTACGTTCATTTGTTGCCAAATGATCTTTTTCGGTAAGTTCAAAGGCATTGCAAACAGCCAAAACATTCAGGTGTTTAGCCCATTTTTCCTGGCAATCCAAAAGTGACTTGGTTGCTTCAATGCGCAATCGGACTTTTACTCCGAAAATCGGCTGCGCCCGTTGCTCATGAATTATTCAGGTTAATATACACATCATCAGAATGAACGACACGAAATGTTTTCATAAAAAACACGCCCGTATCATTCCATGCTGGCGCAGAGCCTGCGAATAACAGCCCCTCCCTGTTTATGGCATTCCGGTTGCTGCCCAACCACACCCGGGCCATCAAACATCTCTGCTTTCCGGTAGCAACAAGCGCCAGTACCGGTACAAAGAAAAGCAGGCCGACCTCCTCGTGGCTTTTGCGGCTGACCCGGTTGCGGATGTCAAGCTCAAGTAAAAAACGTAGATGTGTTTGATTGCGGCGCAAAGAGCAGACGAACTTCGAACAAATCATGCTTCCGAGAGTTGCCTGACCCAATCGAGCTGGCCGTGCAAACAAAATGGGGACGTCCTTCAATAGCAGCAGTAATAGCAGAGCTTATGCTGTTGCTGCTATTGAAGAACGTCCCCATTAACTCCGGCAAGCCGCATAACCCAATCGAGCTGGCCGGGAAGGCAGATGGTTCGGAGATCGAAGCGTTCCTGCACGAAACTTCTCGCTCGGGAGCCAAGTCGCTGCCTTTGCGCCGGATCGTCGAGCAAGGAGCATATCTGTTCGGCAAGGGAAGCGGCATCGAAGAAATTGACGAGGCGTCCGGTTTCATTGTGAGTGATAACCTCCCTGACCGGAGCTGTATCGCTTGCAACGATGGCGCATCCGACGCTCATGGCTTCGAGCAGGCTCCATGAGAGCACGAGAGGATAGGTCAGGTAGACGTGCACGGTCGAGAGTTGCAGAAGCGTGATGAAACGTGGGTAAGGAATCTTGCCGAGAAAATGGATACGGTTCCACCCGGCATCATTCATAAGAGGACGAACTTCATCGGAAAAGCGCTGCTTCCAGCTTCCCCCGTCAGGAGGACGTGACCCGTAACTGACGTCATCGCCTCCGACAATCAGCACACGGGCTTTGGGGCGCCGTTTCACAAGTTCGGGCAAGGCCCTCATGAAAATATGAAATCCGCGATAGGGTTCGAGATTCCGGTTGACGAAGGTGATCACCTCATCATTTCCGGTCAGTTCCACGCCGTCCCCAAGGGCAAACCTTACCTCCGGATAAGGTTTCACGACTTTTGTATCGATGCCGTCATGCATGACCGAAATCCTTGACCGGAAATGATCCGGAAAGGTGCTTGCCTGCCATTGCGTCGGTGAAAGGCCGGCATCGGCAATTTCGAAATGCAGCATGTTGTTCAGATTCTTCATCTGAATCCTGCACCCGTTTCCCGCCGGATCCTTGACAGGAAATTCAGGATCGAACGAAATATCGGCTCCGTCATGCTTGTAGAAAAGCTCGCAGTAAAGCCCAAGCCTTACGTTTGGCCAAACCTGTTTTACAAAGAGACTTTCTCCCCATCCGGGATGCGCAACAATGACATCCGGCTCGTAACCGGCAGCCTTCATCGTGAGACACTCACGAAAACAGGCCTCCCCCCTGATCGTCTTGGACTCGATGTCGGCAACCCAGGGATGAATGCCCTGGGTACTGCCCCTCGCAGCCCGGTAATGCACAAGCCGCACGCCCTGCCATTGTGCCGGAGCGTTTCTGAGCATGGTCATGGCCGTGACCTCGTGGCCAAGGTTGACCAGTGCCGGAGCAAGATACCGGAACTGCCCCGGAAAGTTCTGATGAATGAACAGAATGCGCATAACCGGACACTGGATAAATCATGAACCGGATTTGGAGACAAAAAAACGGTCGATCACATCCATATCCGATTCGGTCAGAATTCCTGCTGAATCCCTGAGCATGATCCGGTTCAGGATATACTGATATCTCGTTCTGGCAAGACTGCGACGGGCTTCAAGCAAATTCTTCATGGCATCGAGCACTTCACTGTTGGTTCTGAAGCCGGCAAGGAACCCTTTCCGGGTGCCTTCAAGAGCTGTCTCGCTGGACCTGACCGCCTGCTCGTAAGCCCTGACCTGGGCAATGCTGTTGATCTGAGCCTCGTAATATTTGCGGACATCAGACAACACGGCACGTGCCTGCCGGTTGAGTTCCTGGTTAGCTTTCTGCCGGCGAAACGATGCCTGACGAACCGATGCGCTCGTGTACCCACCAGTGTACACAGGAACGCTCAACTGCACGCTGAGAGACCAGGTATCGTAAGTCGAACCGATCGTATAGTTGTTCTCGCTCACCGAATAGCTCCTGCCAGCCCAAAGATCGAGCTGGGGATAACGGGCAGCCTTGTTCTTGTCAATCTCTTTGCGGGCGATTTCAACCTCATGGCGGGCGGCCCTGATGCCACTGTTGTTCTCTTCGGCCAACGCCACCCAGGCCTCGACATTGTCCGGCGCGGGCTTCTCAAGCACCAGCTTGCGCGCTTCGAGCTTGCAGAGATTGTCAGCGTAAACTCCCGTTACGCGTTCAAGTTCGCGCTTGCTGTATTCGAGTCCGGCAACGCTGTTGAGCTGATCGGCAAGGGCAAGGTCATAGCTGGCCTGAGCCTCGCTGATCTCCGTAATGGTGCCAAAACCGTTAGCATACTGTTTCCTGGCTTGCTGCAACTGTTCATACGATGCGTTTACCTGCGCTTCGGTAAAGGCGATATTCTCTTCCGAATAAAGTACGTTGCAGTAAAGCTCCGCCGTACGCACCATCAGGGAAGAGTGTTCGCCGGCAAACAGGGACTCGCTCCTGGCTTTCACCGCCCTGGCCTGCTTGTATGTCGCAATGGCGCCAAGATTGAATAACGGCTGGCGCAGGGAGAGGCTGTGACTCAGGGTGTTGTAGTAGAGTCCTTCCTGTGAGCTGAAAGGCGTAGCGCTGTCGGTCCTGTTACGTCCACGGGAGGTCGATGCCTTCACATTGGGCAAAAAGCCGGAGAAAGCTTTAGAAACCTCCTCTTTTGCAATCCTCGTATCCGCTTCGGCTGCAAGATACTGGGCATCGTAATGCAAGGCATAATCATAAGCCTGCCTGAGGCTTAGCTGTTCTGCAGCCGTTCCCGCCGCCGGAAACAGAAGCAGGGCGAGCACCAGCAGCCGTCGCATATACTTCCCGCGCATGCCGGTACTGACCGGCAGGTGATGTCCTGACTGTTCGATCATGACCTGTCACTCCTCCTTGAGCGAAGCTGCCATCCGCTGCGTCAGCGGATGAAGAATATAGGTCAGCATGGTGCGCTCACCTGTTCTGACTACCGCAAGCACCGGCATACCGGCCTGGATTCTGTGGCGACCGAGCATTTTCATTCCTTCCCGAGTCACCGCGATACGGGCAAGATAGTAAGAAACAGCCGGCTGCGCTCCGGATGGAGATTCGGTAAGCAGATCGCTCGAAACCGACTCGACCTTTCCGGGAATGACCATTTGGGGCGCATGAGCGAATGCTGTGAACTGAAGATCAACTGTCAGACCTGCACGGACCTTGTCGATCAGATGAGGTGCGATCTTGGCCTCGATGAGCAGAGGCTCGTCAAGCGGCACGATATCCATGAGCTTCTGGCCCGGCTGGATGACGGCGCCAACGGTCTGCACCTGAAGCCCGACTACCTGGCCGTCCGCCGGAGAGGTGATCCTGGTATCAGCAAGTTCCTGAGCCAGTGCCTTCGATTTTTCGGCATCAGCCTTTACCTCGTCCTGAATCTGCGCCAGTTGTGAAGCGCTGTCGGCACGAAATTGCGCGACCTTGATCTCAAGCTCACGCTGCTGGCTCAGCGGCGCAAATCCCTCATCGGCAAGTTTTTTCATACCGGAAAGCTGCTGACGCAAAAGCCTCATGATCGTCAGATGCGAGTCCAGCAGCTCCTGCTGTGTCCTGACCAGACGCCTTACAAGCTCTTTGTCCGGATCGGACTGGAGATCGGGATGCAGGGACATTCGTGACGTTCCGCTCTCTTCGGCAAGCAGCCTTGCCTCGGTTGCACGCAGACCCAGATAGTGCTGATGCACTTCAGTATATCGCGCTTTTGCGGCCTGATCGTCGAGCAGCATCAGCAGATCATCCTTGACCACCTTCTGCCCCTCCTGAACACGCACCTCAGTCACAGTGCCTCCATAGCGATGCTGAACCACCTTGCGTTTGGTCGCAATGCTGACAACACCCTGGCACGGGACACCCTCATCGAGCGGGGCTAAAGCTGCCCAGAGCAGAAAACCGCCAAATCCGATCACCAGAATCCAGATGCCAATACGTACCGGACTGCGTGTATCGGTATGCTTTTGTTTCAGTCCATCGCGGTGCTCTGACTCGGGTTCGTTTTTTTTCCGCCGGAATAGTGAGCCTACATTCATTGTCGCCTTGGTTTTCCTTATGCGTTTTTATTTGCCGTAAGTTTACATCAATGATATAATATCGAAAGCCTGTCCCGTTTTATGTGCAGAGATCTCTTACACTATCGAAACTGACATCGCCATCGGAATCGGTTATTTCTTTGATCACACCGATACCAATATTTTGAGTACATCCATGAGTCATCATCACTGCGACACGGCCGTAGCCTGCTGACCGTCACTCTTCGCTCCCCTCTGGGCATTCATCACTTCAAGCACGCCATCACGCGGCCCGTAATGTTCGATCCTCCCGTCCTTCAATACCACAATTCTGTCAACAGCACCAAGGATGTTCAGGCGATGGGTGATAAGAAAAACGGTTTTTCCCGATGCCTTGAGCTGCCGGAGCGTTTCAACCAGCGCCTTTTCACCGGCATCATCAAGATTTGAATTCGGTTCGTCAAGCACCAGCACAGACGGATTGCCGTACAGGGCCCGAGCAAGCCCGAGGCGCTGACGCTGTCCACCGGAAAGAAGAGATCCTGCCTCGCCGATCTGTGAATTGTAGCCATTCGGAAACCTCAGAATCGCCTCATGGATTCCCGTACGCTGAGCGGCTTCAATAACCTTTGCCGGATCGGTTTCACCGAACCGGGAGATATTCTCGGCGATGGTGCCGTCGAAAAGCTCGATGTCCTGGGGAAGATACCCTATATATGGCCCAAGCTCTTCGCTGTTCCAGCTCTGGATGGGCTCTTCGTCATACAGAACCGCTCCCGACACTCCGGGCCATGCCCCGACAAGAGAGCGGGCAAGCGTTGACTTGCCTGAACCCGATGGGCCGATAATGGCCGTAATGGTTCCGGCTGCAAACGACGCATCGAGACCATGCAGGATCGGCTCCGGTCTTCCAGGAGCGGTTGCCGTGAGCCCATCGATCCTGACCTCCCCTTGCGGTGCAGGTCTTGTCGGTTTATCAGGCAATTCCGGAAAATCGGAAAAGAGTTTCTCAAGACGGAAAAAGGCGTCACGAGCCTGAATAAAAGGTTTCCAGACGACGATGAGAAGGTCAAGGGGTTGCAGCGCTCTCGACATCAGCACATTGGCTGCAATCATGCCTCCGGCTGTCATTTTACCATCGAGCACCATGAGGGCGCCAGCCCCGAGCGTCAGAGACTGCATGGTGTAGCGAACGAACTTGGAGAACGCCTGCTGACGGTGCTGTTTGTGCAGCATGTGGCCGCTTTTTGCAAGAGAGTGTTCATGCATACCCAGCCAGCGCTGACGCAAGCTGCCAGTCATCCCCATGGCATGAACCGGCTCGATATTTCGCAGTTTGCTGTACAGCCAGGCATTGCTTTCGCTGCCGGCCTTGTTTGATCGTTCGATATCATCGATAGTGGCCTTATGATTGTACCAGGCAACAAAAAGCTGAATGATACAAAACAGAATCGATATCGATCCGAGAAACGGGTGAAGCAGAAAGATGACCGCAATATAGATGGGTGTCCACGGGGTGTCGAAAAAGGCGAAGATACCGTTACCTGTCAGGAACTGCCGTATTGCCGTCAGGTCACTGATGGCCTCCGCCGGATTGGCACCTGCCTGTTTCAGATTTTTTTCAAAACTGGCGTTGAACACAATGGAATTCATCGCCTCATCCATCCTGACACCGCCCCGTACAAGCAGGCGCGAACGAAGCCATTCGGCAACCACCATGATGGCATAGAAAAAGACCATGAGCAGTGTCACCACCAGGAGGGTCAGCTCGCTTCTGCCTTTCAGTACACGGTCATAAAGCTGAAGCATGTACAGCGTTGGCGTCAGCAACAGCAAATTTGCAATCATGCTGAAAAAGCCTACCCAGAGAAACTCTTTCCGGAACGACCACAGATGGCGGGTCAGCTCGCTCCTGTCGAAAAATGCCCTGATTTTATTCATGCCTTTCCTCCCTGCTGAGACGCTTTACCCCCGCCTCCGGGAGGCTGCGCTGTCTGCTGGGGTGCCGGTTTGCCCTGCAAGGCAGCAAGCACCTGGTCTCTCGGGCCAAACTGCTTGATCTGTCCGTCGATGAGCACAAGCATATAGCCCACAACGGCAAGAACGTTCATGCGATGCGTCATCACGATCACCGTGGTACCGGCTGATTTGAGCAATTGAAGCGTACGGATAAGGGCCGCATCGCCATCAGTATCGAGATTGGAGTTCGGCTCGTCAAGCACGACAAAACGCGGCATACCATACACGGCACGCGCAAGAGCCACCCGCTGCCGCTGACCGCCGGAAAGAAAAGCGCCATCATCACCAATCGGGGTATCGTAACCCGAAGGCAAGGTGGACACGAACTCCTCCAGACCGACCATCCGGCAGGCTGCCTGAACTTTTTCCCTGTCCGGTTCACCGAAACGGGCGACATTTTCAGCTATCGTCCCCTCAAAAAGCTCGACTGATTGTGGCAGATAGCCGACATGAGGCCCAAGCTCCTCCTTGTTCCAGGCATAGATATCGCTGCCGTCGAGACGAACCTTGCCTGCCATTGGAGCCCATATACCGGTAAGCAGACGGGCAAGAGTAGTTTTTCCGGATGCCGAAGGCCCAACCACAGCCAGCGAATCGCCGGGTGCTACCCTGAAGCTTATCCCTTTCAGAATCTGTATCTGGCTGCCCGGCGCACCGGCGACAATCCCTTCAACAGAAAGCAGACCTTTCGGAGCAGGAAGGGTCATCCTGTTCTCCTCTGCCGGAAACAGACGCAGCATCCCGTCAAGACGAACGATCGCCTCACGGGCTCCCTCGACCTGCCGCCAGTTCCCGATGATCTGAACCAGCGGACTGAGTACCTTGCCGCCAAGAATCGATCCGACGATCATACCGGATCCACCCAGATTCCCCTCAAGTGTCAGCCAGCAGCCGATACCGAGCAGCGACGAACTGAGGAGCGACTGCACCAGTTTTGAAAAAGCCGCATTGGCACCTGCCGTATCCGATGCATCAGCCTGGCTGGCCAGAAATTCACGCTGCCTCTTCAGCCACCGTTGCCGTAAATTCCCCAGCATACCCATCGACCGGATCACCTGCGCATTCCTGAGGACGCTGCCGGCATAGACCTAGGAGGCTGTCGATCCCCTGGTGGCATTCATCAGCGGCCCGCGGATACGACGTTCATTGAAAAAACCGATCAGAAACTGGATAAAGGCGCCGATAACCGAAAACCACCCGAGCAGCGGATGCATGAGAAACAGAATGATCAGCACCAGCATGGCAAGCGGAGCATCCACAATCGAAAGCATGACATGTGAAGAGATCGCATCCCTGACAGTTCTCAGGTCACCCGTCACCTGTGCGGCTGTGCCCAGAGGCATGTTTTTCAGACGGGCGGCAAACGCCGTATCAAATGCCCTGCGCCGCATACGCTGATCAAATGCGAGCGCCGCCTGGTGCATGATGCCCGAACGCACCCACTCAAGTGCTTCAAGCATGATATAAAGACCAACAACAAGGATGGTCAGCATCAGGAGCGTCTGATGATTCCGGCTGTTGACCACACGATCGTAAACTTCGAGCATGTACCCGCTCGGAGTAAGAACAAGGATATTGGTCACCACGCTGAAAAGAAGAACACGAATAACCCAGGGGCTGAGGCTGAAAAGCGCTTCTCGAACTTCAGATTTCTTGTCGGGTTGAGTCATTTGGTGGGAAAATCATTTAAAAAAACAGGAACGTACTGTCGTGTCACTGGCAAACAGTCCTGAATCCCCTGTCATCGCGAGGAGCGGACCGAGAAAATCGTCAGCCAGGGTTTTCATGACATACCATTGCGTTCCGCATACCGCTATACTTTCGAGTTCCTATCAATCCGAAACGTCACTTCGGAGAGGACAAAACCTGACATTATGGCTCTTGTGGTGAACAGATCGCCTTAATATATATCAAGTAATTGTTACAAAAACAATAACATTGATTGCCCGGGGGAGTGACGCAAAACAGTTCGCGGGGCCAATACAAGCCCCGCGAAACGATACCGGATGTACCAGAAAGATCAGAAGATGATCCAGACAAGAAGACCGATACCGGCCACTCCCGCAATCACCTCCCCGGCACTCAGCCCGCTGTCAGAAGAGCCCCCGGTTGCTGCCACTGCCGCATCGAGCGTAGCCATGTGATGAGCATCATGTTCATCATCGGCAAACCGGAAATACTCAACGCCGCTTACAATATCCGTGCCATCTCGTCCGTCTCTCGTATCCTGAATGGTAAAGGTTAAACTGCTGCTATCGTAGCTTACCTTGTAATCGCTCAGATTCCCGCTGAAAACCACGGTATCGTTGCCTGCTCCACCGATAATCTTATCGTTTCCACCCAAGCCCTCGATGGTGTCATTGCCGCCACCGCCTTCAAGCCTGTTGGCGGCAGAACTGCCGATGATCCTGTCACCGAAGTCTCCACCAACGATATTGAGAATATTGAGCAGTTTATCATGGCCAATACCAGCAGAATCATCGAGAGGATCAATCGTACCGGTCACAAGGTCCAGCGATCCGGCTTCTTCATCTCGAAGGCTGACGTAAATCCCTGCCTCTGCGCTGGGATACTCAACAGTATCCGATCCTGTTACTCCGTTATAGGTGTCGTTACCCAGACCGCTACCGCCGATAAACCAGTCGTCACCGGCACCACCATTGACGCTGTCAGCTCCGTCACCACCGTAAAGAGTATCATTACCATCACCGCCATTCAGCGTATCGTTACCATCACCACCATTCAGCGAATCGTTACCTGCACCGCCGTCAAGAGAATCATTGCCTGCGCCACCGTCAAGAGAATCATTGCCTGCGCCACCGTCAATGGTATCGTCTCCATTGCCGCCGACAAAGGTATCATCGTTGTCGGTACCATTAAAAATGGCATTCACATTGACCGTAAAGTTTTCACTGTAGGTCAGCGCACCATCGGTCGATTTCACCGTCACGTCGTAATGATCCTTCACCTCAAAATTCGGACTGGCTCCGATAAAGTACAGCTCGTTGCCGTTCCTGATCACGAAGCTCGCCGCATCCGCACCGCCGTCAATACTCAGCACATTGTTGTTGCCGGTTACATCCGGGTCGGTCACAGCCACCGTTCCGATCAGCACGCCTGTACCCACTTCCGTGTTCTCGTCTATCGAGTTCGACGACAACGCAAGGTCGGTCGGCACATCGTTCGTGTTGGCCACCGTCACCGTGAACTCGTCGCTCGCGCTCGCGCTGCTTCCGTCGGTCACCGTCACCTTCACTGAGACCGTGCCCACATCGCCATTCAACGGCGTTCCGCTGAAGGTATGCGTCCCGGCGTCGAAGCTCAGCCATGCGGGCAGCGCATTGCCGTCAGACTTCGTTGCGCTCCAGGTCAGCATGTCTCCCGCGTCCACATCATTGAAGGTGTTCACCGGC
>Ga0172367_10010381_pt1 | contig 10029 bp, 7 predicted proteins | sample Lak10m_FD_114542 | JGI IMG/M metagenome (GOLD analysis project Ga0172367, IMG submission 114542) | Freshwater microbial communities from Kabuno Bay, South-Kivu, Congo - kab_022012_10m | ecosystem: Environmental > Aquatic > Freshwater > Lake | place: Democratic Republic of the Congo: South-Kivu...
AGCCCATCAACGTGGCCTCCGCCCCATGTTGCACCCCCTCGTATCTTGGCTCCCGTCGTTACACTTTGATCTGCATCCGTGGGGCTCAACATGTCTTGCCTTAATCGATACCAACCCTGCGCCGGCACTCGGCGCCTTCCACATAGCACGCTCTCCCGTTCCATTCTGCTGATCCTCAACTAACCCGGGTCGACAGTCCTCGCTTGGTCGATCGCCAGGCGTGCAAAGCGGACAGGTCCGTCCCGGGGCACACCCATGCCCACTCCACTCCCGTGAACTGCACGGGTCGGGTGATCCATGCCTGTGGGTCTCCTGGGCGGACTCTGTCCCCACCTACAACTCTGTCGGCCCGGCGCGCAGCATGCGCCCGGGCTTGAGGCAAGCCTTCGGGATTTGATCATGCCTTCTGGCGGCTTCGCGCCGTGCGCAGGCGCCCCGGTCCGGCGTGCCGCCTGCCCGGGACGACGCCGGAGCATCCATGCTGCCCACCAAGCAGGACGCCTTCTCGTCCGCGTCCACCACCGACTACTTCACCCTCGCGGCCCGCGAGCCGGCCTTGCCTCCCACACTACCTGACTTCCTGGTTCTGCTGGGACCAACAGCCAAGATCCAGCAAACAGCTCGCCAAGCAGCCCTCAGCGCCTGCATCCGCCACCTGCAGGCGGGCGTGCCGGAGTCCGCAAGCATCCAGCTCTGGCTGCTCGTCACATACGCGCCGGCACTGCAGACCCTGGCGGGCCGCTACCAGAAGACGGGCAGCAGCCTGGACGAGTCCGTCAGCTCCGTGGTGATGGCCTTCCTGGAAACGCTGCACGCCCTGGGCGAAAAGCGTCTGGCGGATCCCTGCCTCGCTCTTGAAGTGGTGCGGGACACCCAGCGCCGCTTGGCCTACCACCAGGGGATGTGGGCCAGCAACCACTACCCGCTACAGGAGTTCTCCAAGCAGTCGGGCGAGCCCTACAAGACCGTGCAGCTTGGAGTTTGTGTCCAGAGGCGTTGTTGCTTGGCTGGGTACGCGGCCTCTGCGGAGGATTGGTCGAGATCACATGGGTCTATCGGTCGGCCTGTCAATCCGTTCACATTGCGTCCCCGGAATGTTTCCTTGCACCACCCAATATTGGAGGCGGCATGTTCATTTCGCGCGAGGAAGTGCTGGAGTACCTGCACGACCACCAGATCCAGATGGTGGACCTCAAGTTCGTCAATCTCTTCGGCGGGTGGCACCATATCACCCTGCCCGCCAGTCATGTGCACCATGAGACATTCGACCGGGGCATCGCTTTCGACGGCAGTTCCACGCCGGGCTTCAAGACCACCGAGGCCGGGGACATGGTGCTGCTGCCGGATCCGCGCACGGCCTACCACGATCCCTTCTGGGATGTGCCCACCCTGTCCATGTTCTGCAGCATCGCCGAGGCGGACACGCGGGCTCCCTTCAGCCGGGATCCGCGCAGCATCGCCGCCCGGGCGGAGCAGCACCTGCAGAGTTGCGGCATCGCCACCCACAGCAAATGGGGGCCGGAGTTCGAGTTCTACATTTTCGACAGCATCAATTACCGCAACGCGGAGCACGAGGCGGGCTACGCCATCGACAGCGAAGAGGCGGGCTGGAACAGCATGCTGCCCGGGCGCAACGAGGGCCACCGCATGAGCGCCCACGCCGGCTACCACGCCGCGCCGCCCATGGACCGCAGCTACAACCTGCGCAGCGAAATGGTGCGTCTGCTGGAGGCGGCGGACATTCCCGTCAACTACCACCACCACGAGGTGGGCGGGCCCGGCCAAAACGAGATCGAGATCCTGTTGGACAGCCTGCGCCGCGCCGCGGACAAGGCCATGTGGACCAAGTATGTCATCCGCATGGTGGCCAAGAACCACGGCAAGACGGCCACTTTCATGCCCAAGCCCCTGTACAATGTGGCGGGCAGCGGCATGCACTTCCACCAGCATCTCTTCCGTGGCGATGAGCCGCTCTTCTTCAAGCAGGGTGGCTATGCGGACCTCTCCGACACGGCCCTGCACTACATCGGCGGCCTGCTGGCCCACGGCCCGGCCCTGCTGGCCATCACCAACCCCAGCACCAACTCCTACAAGCGTCTGGTGCCGGGCTTCGAGGCGCCCATCAAGGCTTTCTTCAGCCTGGGCAACCGCAGCGCGGCCATCCGCATCCTCAAGTACGCCACCGAGCCCCACGAGAAGCGCATCGAGTTCCGTCCGCCCGACGCCACCTGCAACATTTACCTGGCCATGGCGGCCCAGCTCATGGCGGGAATCGACGGCATCCAGCGCAAGCTGGATCCCCGGGAGCTGGGCTTCGGGCCCTTCGATGTGAATGTCTTCAATCTGCCGGCGGCGGAACGCGACAAGATCGCCAGCCTGCCCACCAGCCTGGACGAAGCGTTGAACGCGCTGGAAAAGGATCAGGACTTCCTCTTGGCCGGTGGAGTCTTCACCCCGGATCTGCTGGAGACCTGGATCGCCCGCAAACGCGAAGAGGCGGCCGCCCTGCGCCGCCGACCGCACCCCTACGAGATGGAACTCTATTACGACGTGTGATCTCCACCGGGGCCGGTCGCTGGATCAGGATTCATTTGCAGAAGGCGCCTCGCGGCGCCTTCTGTCACTCTTGCGATGCACGACGGCCTGCGCCGGGGTGATGGCATCACTTTCGCGCCACCAACTCCTTGTGGGCTTCGATGATCTTCTCCACCACCTGCGGATCGGCCAGGGTGGTGAGGTTGCCAAGTTCCTCATACTCGTTCTCGCCGATCTTGCGCAGGATGCGGCGCATGATCTTACCCGAGCGCGTCTTGGGCAGGCCTTCAACGAAGAGGAACCAGTCCGGCGCGGCGAAGGGGCCAATGTCCTTCCGCACCTCCTCCTTCAACACGCCCTCCAGCTCCTGGGGCCGCATGCCCTCGGCCTCGCGGTTGAGCACCACGAAGGCGAAAATGCCCGTGCCCTTGATTTCGTGGGGCACGCCCACCACGGCGCTCTCGGCCACCAGCGGATTGGCCACCAGGGCGCTCTCCACTTCCGCCGTGCCGATGCGGTGGCCGCTGACATTGATCACATCGTCCACGCGGCCGGTGATCCAGTAGTAGCCGTCCTCGTCGCGCCGGCAGCCGTCGCCGGTGAAGTAGTAGCCTGCGTAGGTGGTGTAGTAGGTGTCCTGGTAGCGGCGATGGTCGCTGAACACCGTGCGCGCCATGCCCGGCCAGGGCTGGCGCAGGCAGAGGCGGCCCGTGACGCCATTGCCCTTCTGCACCTGGCCCTGCTCATCCACCACCACGGGGTCCACGCCGAAGAAGGGCAGGGTGGCGCTGCCGGGCTTCATGTCCGTGATGTGGGCCAGCGGGCTGATCATGATGCCGCCGGTCTCCGTCTGCCACCAGGTGTCCACCACCGGGCAGCGGCTCTCGCCCACCACGCCGTGGTACCACTTCCAGGATTCGGGATTGATGGGCTCGCCCACGGTGCCCAGCACGCGCAGGCTGCTGCGGTCGTACTTCTTCACCCACTCGTCGCCTTCCCTGGCAATGGCGCGGATGGCCGTGGGAGCGGTGTAGAAGACATTGATCTTCAGCCGCTCCACCACCTCCCAGTAACGCCCCGGATCGGGGTAGAGGGGCGTGGACTCGAACATCACGGTGGTGGCGCCATTGCACAAGGGGCCGTAGACGATGTAGCTGTGGCCGGTGATCCAGCCCACATCCGCCACGCAGGCGTAGACCTCGCCGGGCTGATAGTCGAAGATGTACTTGTGCGACAGGCTCGCGTGCAGCAGGTAGCCCGCCTGGGTGTGCATGAGGCCCTTGGGCTTGCCCGTGGAACCGCTGGTGTAGAGGATGAAAAGAGGGTCCTCCGCCGCCATCCACTCCGTGGGGCAGACGCGGCGCTCCTTTTCCATGGCTTCGTGCAGCCAGATGTCCCGGCCGGCCACCATGGGGACATCGGCCTCCGTGCGCCGGGCCACGAAAACGGTGTGCATCTGGTTCAGACCCTGGATGGCCTTGTCGGCGATGCTCTTGAGCGGAATGGCGCGCCCCCCACGCATCCCCTCGTTTGCGGTTACCAGAACCTTGGCGCCGCAATCCACGATGCGATCGCGCAGGCTTTCCGCCGAGAAACCGGCGAAGACCACGCTGTGCACGGCGCCGATGCGCGCGCAGGCCAGCATGGTGTAGGCCACCTCGGGGATCATGGGCATGTAGAGCACCACGCGGTCGCCCTTCATCACGCCCGCGCTCTTGAGCACATTGGCAATGCGGCACACCTCGTGCTTCAGCTCGCGGTAGGTGATGACCTTGTGCTGCCCCGGCTCATCAGGCTCCCAGATGATGGCGGGCTGCTCGCTGCGCTGCGCCAGGTGACGGTCCACGCAGTTGAAGCTCACATTGAGGCGGCCGCCAGAGAACCATCCCACATCGCCTTCGGGGAAGGATGAATCGAGCACATTCACCCACTTGAAGAACCAGGTGAGGCTCTCCGCCTGCTCGGCCCAGAAGCCCTCCGGGTCGCGAATGCTGCGGGCGTAGAGCTCGCGGTAGTGCTCGAAGTCGATGAGGTGGGAGCGGCGACCCTCCGGCGCGAAGGCCGGGACGATCTCTCCCGTGCGGGGCGGATGCTGCATGGTGGCTTCCTTCTGCTAACCCGTGGATGGGGGACCACGAAAAGAGGCTGCCGTGGTCTGGTGCAGAAAGTAGAAATCGAGTGGTGGGCATCCGCCTGAAAAATGAGGTGCGAGATCGTCCTGTTATGAGGACGCTGACGAGTAGCTGCCCAAGGCCCTTCGCCACAGGGCCAGCACCGCCAGGAAGAAGAGGGCTGTCACTCCCAGCACATGCAGCAGCACCTTCCACTGCAAACCCTCCAGCAGCAGGCTGGCGGGAAGCGAGGCGATGAGGGAGAAGGGCAGGGCCGTCACCAGCAGGCCGCGCAGCCAGCCGTGGAAGATGCGGTGGGGCTTCTCTGCGTACTTCTCCAGCGTGTAGAAGGCATCGCCCAAGCCACGGGCGCTGTGCAGCCAGAAGACCGGAATGAGAAAGGCCAGGTGCATCAGGTAGTAGAGGAAGGCGCCGTTCACCAGGAGCAGGATGTAGAGCAGGACGCCGCCCGCTTCCAGCGGCAGGGGATGGCGCAGCAGGGCCCAGGCCAGCAGGCCTCCCGCCAGAAGAAGATTGAGGAAACTGTTGGCGGCGAAATCCCGCAGGCTCAGGAAGAAGAGCGGGTGAACCGGCCGCACCAGGTAGTAGTCCAGATCGCCCTTGTTCACCAGGATGGGCAGCCACCACAGATTGTTGGCGAAGACCGTCATGTGCAGGGCGTCGATGAGGAAGAAGCCGCACACGAAGATGAGCACCTCGTCGTAGGTCCAGCCGCCCAGCAGGGCCGTGTGCCGGTAGATGACGCCGAAGAAGGCGATCTGCACGGCGTAGAAGGCGGCGTCCATCACCACGCGGAAGAAGAAATCCAGGCGGAACTCCATCGCCCGACTGAAAGAGAAACGCAGGAAGTGCAGGTAGAGCACCAGGTAGCGCATCATCAGATGCCCACTCCCGTGTAGCCCCGCTCACCGGAGCGCCACAACTTGCCGGAGACGACATAGAGGGCCAGGCACCACCCGGCGCAGATGGCCATGCCTTTCAGCCAGGCGGCGGGATCCAGCTGGCCCATCAGTGCCCGCACGGGCAGGTCGAAGAGATAGGCGAAGGGCAGCCACTCCAGCACGCGCCGGGCACTGTCGGGGAAGAGGTCAAGCGGAAGCATGGCGCCGCCCAAGAGTCCGCTGATGAAGCGCAGCAGCACGCCCAGGCTCCACACATTGTCCGCCCAGAAGGCCACCGCCTGCAGTGGGAGCTGCAGCAACCAGTAGAGCAGGTTTCCCAGCGCCATGGCCAGGGCGCCCATGAGCAGCGCGGCGGCGCCCGGGTGGAAATCCCCCACACCGCCGGGCAGCAGGGGCAGGCAGAGGAAGAAGAGCAGGAACTGCACCAGGCTGGGCAGGAGCGATCCCAGGTGCTGGGCGTACTTGAAAGCCCAATAGGAGGCGGGGTAGAGCAGGTAGCGGCTCAGCCCGCCGTCGTAGATGTCCTGGGAGAGGCCGGCCATCATCTCCTGCCCGCGCACAAGTTTTCCCGCCAGGATCACCAGGATGTAGTAGCGCAACATGGCGGGCAGGTCCCAGCCTCCGATGGTGGCCTGGCCCGTGGTGGCGAAGATGGCCTGCCACAGGTACCACATCACGCCCAACTGGGCGAAGAAACTGAGGATCACATTGACCCAGAAGTCGGCGCGGTAGCTCATGGCCTTGCGCGCCTCCACGCTGGCCACATGGGAATAGAGCCGAAGCGCGCGTGTCACGCCGCCACTTCCTCTGGCGCCGCCAGTTCCTCTGGCGCCGCCAGTTCCTCTGGCGCCGCCTGCCCTCCGCCCCGTGCGTGCAGCAGGCCCTCGATGACGGTGGCGATGTCCACCTCCTCCACCGCCAGGTCGTGCACCTGCAGCTCCGAGACCAGCCGCCCGGCCAGATTGGGAATCTCATCCCGAGGCGCCTGGATGCGGATGCGCTCCGGGCCTTCCTCCAGCACCTCCACATCCCTGCCCGTTCCCAGCAAACGGCGCAGGTTGACAGACGGCGCGCCGGGTTTCAACTGCAGGCTGATCACCTTGTGCCGGGCGTGGGTGCGCATCACCTCAACCAGGGGGCCGTCGAAGACCAGCTCGCCCTCGCGGATGATGAGGATGCGCTCGCACAGGCGCTCGATGTCCTCCATGTAATGGCTGGTGAGGATCATGGCCGGGCGGTGCTGCTCGCGGTAGTACAGGATGAAGTCGCGGATGGCGCGCTGGGCGCTCAGGTCCAGCCCGATGGTGGGCTCGTCAAGGAAGACCACGCGGGGCTGGTGCAGCAGCGCGGCGATGAGCTCCATCTTCATGCGTTCGCCCAGGCTCAAGCGGCGGATCTGGATGTTCAGCTCGCCCTTCACCTGCAGGGTCTCCGTGAGGAAAGCCAGAGTTTCCCGGTAGCGCGCCTCCGGGATCTGGTAGATCTCCTTCAGCAACAGGAAGCAGTCGGCGGCGGGCAGGTCCCACCACAGCTGGGCCTTCTGCCCCATGATGAGCGCGATGTGGCGCTGGAAATCCCGCGTGCGTTCCCAGGGGCGGTGCCCCAGCACGCGCGCCTCGCCGCCCGAAGGATGGATGATGCCCGCCAACATCTTCACCAAGGTGGTCTTGCCCGCCCCATTGGCACCCACCAGGCCCAGGATCTCGCCTTCGGCCACATGAAAGGTGGCGGCCTTCACCGCGTGCTTCACCACCGTCTCGCGCTTCACCAGCGCCCGCAGGCTGCCCATCAGGCCCTCCTGCTTGCGGTGCACATGGAAATCCTTGCACAAGGCCTGCACTTCGATCATGGTGTTCTCCTTTGGCGCGTGGAATATGGCGCTTGGGCGCGGGGAAGGGAGCGCAAGGGGAGGAATGCGGGGACTTGGTGCGAAGGGCGATGGTGGCGACCATGGCAGAAGATGCCGGACGCAGATTTTCTTCAACAAGAGCCGTGCCGATGGGTCACTTCTTTGATGGAGGGTCCTGCCAGCACGAGCGCACCAGGGCGCCCACATCCTGCCAATTGGCGGCATGGATCCACCGGGCCACCAATTGCGCCACGGGCGGCCAGCGCCTGGGCTCGGGCCGTGGGCTTTCCATCCAGCGGGAGAGCGTGCGCGCATCCAGCGTGCGGCGTGCCCAGCCCAGCCCCAGTTCCTGCACGGCCATGGCGTTGGCGTCCTGCTCCACCTGGCCGGCCAGGGGCTTCACCAACAGGCGCGCACCCATGTGGATGACCTCGCTGGGTAGCTCGAATCCCGCGCTGCACAACACACCGCCGCAGCGGCCCAGATCGTCGAGGAAGGCTTCCCGCTGAAATGCATGCCACTCCACATGCTTCGGCATTGGCCCGGCAGGCGGACCGGCGGGGTGGCCGTACACCCGCACGCGCAGCTGATCCTGCGCTTTCAACAACTGCATGATGGCCGTGCGTGACTCGAAGGGCAGGTACACCAGTAGCAATTGATCATCACGCTCCGTCGACGGCTCCGGCAACTGGGGCACGATGGGCGGCAGGATGGGGTGGCCGAAGGCGCTCCAGTGCAGGCCCACGGGGATCGCCGCCGGTGCGAAATGCCGCAGCACCAGCTTGCCCGCCACATTGCCGGCGGGCATGGGAATGGCGTGCTGGAAGGCGTACTGGTGACCCAGCCCAATGGTGGGAAGGCCGCGTCGTCGTGCCCACCAGGCGGTGATGGGCTCAAAGTCGGTGATGACCAGATCCGGCTGCGGGTGCAAGTGGTCCAGGTCGCGGATGTCCTGCCACAAGCGCCGCGGGCTTAGGTGGCGGGCCGTGGCCGCCAGCTGCACGCGCCCGGCCTTGGTGCGGAAGGTGAGACCCTCGCGCAGCAAGGGCTCCACTCCCGGGCCCAGATCCAGCGGGGCGCCATGGGAGCGGCCGGACACCAGCACGGTCAGGTCGTGGCCCAGTGCCGCCAGTTCGCGCAGCACCTCCCGGGAGCGGCTGATGTGGCCATTGCCCGTGCCTTGCACGCCGTAAAGGATTCTCATGCGGCAAGCAGCAGCGCAGAGGCCATGCCACTGGCCAGACCCATGGCGCTGCCGGCCAGCACATCGCTGGGATAGTGCACGCCCAGCACCACCCGGCTGAGGGCCACCAGCACGGCCCAGCCGAACAGCACGGGGCCCAGGCCCGGCACCTGCGCGCTGACGATCCACGCCACCATGAAAGCAGAGGAAGTGTGGCCGCTGGGAAAGGAGAAGGCGTCGCTGGGCAGAATCACCTGTTTCAATCCCCAGGGCCCGTCCACCGGCCGCAGACGCTTCACCGCGTGCTTGGCCGCCTTGAAGGCGGGAATGAGCAGGAGGAAGCCCAGGGACATCTCCAGCAGGATCCCCAGGGCCAAGTCCGCGCCCATGACCAGGAAGGCAAGGGGAATGAGCGGGTACAACCAGCCATCCGCCGTGAAACTGACGCGGCGGAAGAAGCGCACGATGCCCGCCCGGGCGTGCCAGCGCGCCGTGCGGCGGCACGCGCCCAGGTCCAGATCCAAGAGGGTGCTCATCAGGGTCTGCATGGGGCCTCCTTGTGGGCCGCAAGGAGCAGGCCGGCTGTTTGTGCCGCGTGAAGATCCTGTGAGTGTTTTGTGAGGCGATCCGCAGAGGGGCCATCCTCGCGCCGAGCATGGGCCTGGTGGACGCACTGGCCCGAGAGGTCTGGCAGCGCTGGCGTGCAGGCATGGCACGCTGAATTGAAGGGCCGCTCACGCGGGCGTAACAGTCCTGCGGCACCTTGGGCGAAAAACGGGTGCCATGCATTCCTTCCGAACCCTTTTCATCTCCGATGTGCATCTGGGAACCCGCGCCTGCCAGGCGGAGCGTCTGCTGGCCTTTCTGCGGGACAACAACGCGGACCGCATTTATCTGGTGGGCGACCTGCTGGATCTGTGGAGGTTCCGCAGTGCGGGCATGTGGTTCCCCCAGCAGCATGTGAACATTGTGCGCACCCTGCTGGGCAAGGCCAAGCACGGCAGCGAGCTCGTCTACATCCCCGGCAACCACGACGATCTGCTGAGGCAGTTCCTGGACACGCAGGGCCAGTCCAGGCTGGGGCAGATTCGGATTCTGCCCAGGGCGGAGCATCAATGCGTGGACGGCCGCCGCTTGCTGGTGATCCACGGCGACCAGCACGATGTCTATCTGCGCATCCTGCACAACAAAGTCCTGCATTGGGCCATCGACAAAGCCTACGGCATGTTGACCTTTGCCAGCCTGGCCACCCGGCCCCTGTACCGCAATGGCGGCAGCCTCAGCCTGGATCTTCGTCGCAGCCTGAAGCAGGTGGGTAGCTATTACGGGCGATTTGCGCGAGAGATGCTGCAACAGGCCCGGGACGAGGGTTACGACGGCGTGGTGTGCGGTCACATCCACCACCCGGAGCTGCGGGAGGAGGACGGC
>Ga0172367_10010383_pt1 | contig 10029 bp, 5 predicted proteins | sample Lak10m_FD_114542 | JGI IMG/M metagenome (GOLD analysis project Ga0172367, IMG submission 114542) | Freshwater microbial communities from Kabuno Bay, South-Kivu, Congo - kab_022012_10m | ecosystem: Environmental > Aquatic > Freshwater > Lake | place: Democratic Republic of the Congo: South-Kivu...
GTTCCCGATGGACCATTTGCGTAGATTACGTTTGTACCAGCGCAGAGAACTTGACCTACAACGTTATCGATGCTGTCTGCAGCGTTGTATGCAATGATATCTGCAAGTGCTGAGTCAACGTCGTTGAACGAGGTGAGGTTCAACTTCTTGGTGGTTGTTACGGCTGAGCCGTATTCATTGAGCGTAACGGTGACCTGTGATGGGTTACCGAGAGCGATTGAGGAAACGTCAGAAGTTTCTGTCAGAGTCGATGTCGCTTGAGCGAGATCTGAGTAGATGGAGAATACAACTGACGAACCTGGCATTGCTTGCTGTACTGGCTTAACATCAGCCAACGCTCTCATCACAGGGATGGAGCGAAGAGCCATACGGACATATTGGTCGTATGCGCTCTGTACGAGGTTTTGCATTGACGAAATTTGCGTCAATGTACCTGTAGGAATTGCCACTTGTTAGTGCCTTTCGATTAGGTTCGGTCTTTTACAGCCCAGAAGACCTAATAATTTCATCCAATTCTTCACGGCTATTTGCATTAAGTAATCTGCGGTGAATATCTGCTTGGAACTCAGGAGTAACTCCTTGGTCTACAGCAGAGGTCATACGCTGATATGCAGCCGCTTGTGCTGGGTCTACATTAGGTTTTGCTGGTGCTTCGGCTTGCTGGATTCCGAATACATCGGAGTAATCCTCAAGCCACTTTGATACAGACTCCTCAGTTGGGTCTATATCCTGTGGGATAAATGCAGCGATCTTGCCGTTTACCCCGCGACTAGCGAGGGCGTCTTTGATAGCTCTGTCTCGATTTTGTTTAGCAATAGATTCAAACTGACTTTTCAAATCTGCCAGTTCTTTTTCTTTTTGCTTGTTTGCTTTACGCAACTGTTTTACGAGGTCATTTGAGTCATTAGTCTCAAAGTCGTCGTCTTCGTAGTCGTAGTTGGACATAGGTCCTTCTCCCTTAGTTAGTTGTTTCGCAGGCCGCACATAGTTTGGGGGACACTATGTGGCTCCTACTGCTGGTTTTGATATCTCTCTAACGGACCAGTCGTCCCGTTAGCAGGCCTTTAGTATTGCCCTGCGCGTTCGCGGGCTAGTGCGCCTCCAGCTACTCCAGATTGACCGGAGAATGAGGCTGTTTCAAGTTCGGCTAGTTTACGGCGCTTACGTCCTGATTCTGCTGCGCCAGTTATGCCGAATACTTCTTGTTCAGCAACTTCTTGGGTGTATGGTCCAAGTCCTTGCTTACCGTAAATATCTGAAAGTTTTTGTGCGCTTGGTAGGAACTCTGCGATAGTAGAGAAGCCTTGACGAGCTTGCTCGCTAGTTACACCAAAGCGACCGAGTTCTTCTGCTCTTGCCCTTGTTGCGCCAAGTCCGGCAATACGTGCGGCGCCACCAATTTCGGAAGCCTGAACAAGTCTCTTGATATTTGAAAGAGCCTTATCTGGGTCTAGTACGTAAGCCAAAATATCGCCATTGGTAATGTCTGGATAGTACTCACGTAGCGCTTGAGATATCTGTGGCGCTGCGTTGATGACTCGATTTTGTGCAGTTTGAATACGATCTTCGAGTTCAACGGGAGATACATCTCCGCCAATAAACTTCTCAAATCCTTCTTGACGACCCATATCACCGCGAGTGTAATAAGTGTCAGGTAGACCGTAGCGACGCATAACGTCTTGGTATTGGTCTTCAAGTGTTATGTACTCTGCCTCAGATAAAGCACGAAGCCCTCTATTGATGCGTTGCTGGTTGGCAGCAAAGCGCTTCTTATAGGCATCGGTATCGCGCAGACGAAGAGTAAACTCTGCTGCAGAAATATCAGACTCAATAAGGCCACGTAGTGGCTCTACCAATCCGCCCATTCCGTATTGGCTAAACTGTTGCAATAGTAAATCAAATGCAGATTGACGACCAGCCTTAGCCTCGGCCGCTCTAGCATCTGCTGCTAGTTTCTGATTGCGAAGGTTTTGTTCATAAAGCGCAAAAGCGTTTTGGTCAGTGAACACTGTGCCATCTGAAGCGGTAAATGTACGGTTATTATTATTGTTGTTATTATTGTTATTGTTGTTATTATTTCCGTCAAAAGTACCTTCTGGTGCTGGGGTTACATCTTCGCTTCCATCGGCATAGCGAACAAAAAATACTCTGTTTTTACCGCTTCCTCGGTATCCTGAATCTATTTTTGTTTTGCCACCTTTTGGACCATAAATATTAAATGGCGTAGTTACGGTTGTTCTATCAATTAATCCTGTATTGGGGTCAAACTTTGCGCCAAGTTGTTCGGCCAATGCTTCGGCTTCGCGTCTGGCCCTTAGTTGGTCAGCACGAGCATCTCTTTGTTCTTGAGTAAGAGGCTTGTATCCAGTTTCCTGAACGGGTGTTGCCATAGCAGTTCGCTGTGTGCGTTCATCCACAACTGGAGTTGTAGTAGGTTTTGTTGTGGTTTGACTTAACGGAGGTAAGCCAAGTTGTGCTCGTAATTTATCTCGTTCGTCAGCCATTATTACCCCTGGAATCCAAAGTCACGAAGTACTTGTAGTGCAGCCGTTGATACATCCTCACGAGCATTATTGGTATATTGCCAACGAGGATCCTTACGGAGCAATCTCTTAAACTCATAAAGCGGTAGTTCTCTATCTGCTCCGAATGCGCTAGTGAGCGTAGGGTCAGTTAGGTTTATAGAATCAGGTTCTAGTTCTAGAACTGAAGCCATAATCTTTCGGTACGGATCGTAGACATCTTCTAGGTCTAAGCCTTGACGAAGTAGGTTTCCTACCTTATCCGGTAGACCAATAGCAGCGCGGTCACGCAATAGGCTCTTGAATGTCTCAATAGATTCACCTTGAGCAATACGCTTTAGCCAGTCATTCATCTTATCGCCATAGACTTCATCTAGGTTTAGACCATTAGCCTTGGCTGTTTGGCGTAATTCATTTAAGTTGGTTCCAGCAGAACCACCCAAAATAGTGTCCGGCTTGTAATTAAAGCGAGCAAGAATCTTATCTCTTATTTGGTTTGCATCGCCTTCAAGAGCAGAGTCATAAATCTCAGTAGCAAGTGCATCTAGAACTTCAGGCGATGGTGTACCAATTAAACCAGAAGCGGTACGGAGAATTGCTGCCTTGGCAGCGGCAACACCACGAGCATACTCAGAGTTCTTTTTGAGAGTATCAATCTTCTCTTGAATCTTTGCTCTGTCGTTATCGGTAGCAGCAAGTCTAAGTTGATTTTCATATTTGGAAAGCAGGTCTGTATATTGACGTTTTTCAGCACTGCGGGTACGCCACACTTCAGCGCCGGTCTTTGCCCAGTCGGTTTGCCCGAGTCTGCGCTCAAACTCTTCTGCCGTCATATCATCTGCAGGATCGGCTATATCACCAACTGCCTCACGAAGAAGTGCGCCTAGTTCATCGTTATATAAAAAGATAGAATCTATGTTTGAATACTTGGTTTTTACCAATTCATAGATTTGCTCTATTGGAATTTGTCCCAAGGAGTCAATATCTGCAGGAGTTATATCTCCCTCTCCCTGACGATAAGACGGGATTCCAGTAGGGGTAAAAGTTGTTTCTTCAGGTTCGGCTACTACCTTCTTTTTCTTTTCTTTCTTAGGTGGTGTAACAACCTCTTCAGCCTCGGCAGCGACGCGAGAAACAGCATCCTTGCCACCAAACGGAAGACGCTCTTTAGGTAACTCTCCTGCCATTTCGCGCTTAGGCGCTTGAGAAATTCTTAAACGTTTCTCTAAGGTAGAGATAGAAGAATCTAACTTGGTAGCCTCGCCAAGAAGTGTCTGATATCCACGACTTCCTTCTTCGTACTGACCAGATGCAAGTTGCTTGATAATTCCCTCAAGTTTTTTACGTTCTTTCTCAAGACGAGTAGCATCTTTCTTGGTCTTTTCCTGCGCCTTAAGTTCGGCTATCTTTTTATCTTCAGCAGCCTTGAGTCTGGCAGCCTCAGCCTTAGCTGTTGCTTCCGCTTCGGTACGTGCTTGTTGTTCTGCTGCGATACGGGCTTTGACATCTTCTAGCGCCACTTAGCCCCTCCCAACAAACTTATCAAATGCTTCATAGAATGAATAAACCTTACGAGCGCGAGCCTCGTCAGTTCCTGCTAACTTCTTAATCAAGAAATCTTCAGGGTCAAAGCCTTCACGAGTGGTTTGCTTAACTAAACCTTCTGCAGTTCGAGTGACGACCTGTTGTCCCATATTTTCAGGCTTGGCTGCTTGCTTAGTAAGTCTCTTGGAATACTTAGCAACTTCCTCAGCATTAGCACCACGACCAAGTAGGTCTCTATAAACTTCTTGAATGGTATCTTCTAACTCTTCTGGACGATATTCCTTTTGATAAATGTAAGTCTTAGGACCACCAGTTCCGGTGCCAGCCTTAGATTGGCGCTTTAAGAAGGTTTCAACATCATCAATTTGCTGTTGACCTTCAGGACCAAAGGCTTGAATCTTCTGTGCGTTCTCAGAACTAAGAGCTTCAATTGCGTTGAGATAGGATTCACGTAGGCCTACCGTAGCCTCAGATGTTACTGGACCTCGGTAATAGCCTGCACTCTTGAGTAACTGTGCGATTGACTTACGATACTGAGGAGAGAATTGCTCAAATACCCTAAATGCACTAGCAGAATCGGCGTATACAGGTTGAATCTGAATAACATCTTCTACCTGTCCAGGACCAGTTAGGTTCTGACGAAATACGCGGGTAGCGCCAACTAAGTAAGTTGCACCTTCTGGTGCTTTATTAGGGTCGAAGTACTCAAATACTTCTCTGCGTTTCTCAGCCATTAATCACCAATCAGTCTATTGAACAAGGTATTAAATGCGGATACAGCCTGTGGATCGCCAGTAGCTACATCTTCCAAACGAAGCCTTATAGCTTCTTTCATAGTAGAACGAGTACGAATATCCCGCTCGCTATTAGAATTAAACTGAGTACTTACAGCAAGTGTGTAATCTTCGTACTCTCTAACCATCTGACGTAGGCGACTTACTGTTGCACCCTTTAGATTAGGTTGCTCAGCAAGCATTGTCGTAAGGTCTTTATAGGCCATCTGACGCTTGATTGCACCCTCTTGCGAGTTGGTAAACTCAAGTTTAAGAAGCGGTCTTCCGGCAAGAAATTCTTTTGACCAGGTTTCCCAGCGGTCTTGAATGATACGACGTTCTCTATCAGAGAATGCCTTTTCTAAAGCCTCATCCTTAACAGCCTTTTGCTGGTAGTACAACTTCTCGTCAGTAGCAACAGATACTTCTCTTAGGAAGTCTCCGACAAGTTTACGCTGGCGATAGCCATTATTCTCAAGGAAGTTGTAGGCATCGTAGGTAAACTCACCAGCTACTGGAATCAAGAATGCAGATCCTTGTGGATACTTCTTGACAAGGCTTCGGTTATCATCAATCCACTTAGCGGCCTTATTACTGCTTTGGAAGTATGGAACTACCTGTGGGTCGGACTCATTAATAGTAAACGGAACTTGCTTAGGGAAATCACGAACCCAGTCTTCAATAGCTCTACCGTATGGGTCATCTACACCCATCTCGTTATACTTAGCAATAAGGTCGTTCCAAACTGACTTCATATTTACTTGACCATTATCGCGTACCCAGTCAGCGATATCGCTCTTAAGATTTACTGAAGGCGCTGCTGGAGCAAAGAAACCAAATACGAAACGGATTCCAAGAATTGTATTAACAGCAGCATCTAGGCGGTCTTGGTATTCTTTCAACTCGCCTGGAGTTGCTGTGGCCGAAGGCGATACACCCGCTGCCTCAAGATAAGTAACTGCCTTACGGAAAGCTGAAGCGTACTGCCCTTCACGCTCATCGCGGTTCATAACCGCAAGTAAACGATTTACGTGCGCTGGTAGCGCTGCTTGGAACAAAGATTGTTCTGCGCTAATAGGACCAAGCGTTGCTCGCTCTATACCTTGAAGTTCTCTACCGACTCTTGAGAGAATTGCATTCTCATTTTGAGCCAAGCCTGGAGCAAGGGTATAAACCATCTTCATCGGGAAAGCAGCAAGAGGACCTGAGAATGTAGGTAGCCAAGACTCAGGATCGAATGATGGTGTGAGCATCTTGAGCTTACCGCCAAATTCAACTGGCATAGGAATCTTAAAGTTATCACCTACACCAAAGCCGTTGAATACTTTATAGACTGCTTCATAGACTGGATTTAGTCCAGGATAAATGAAGTAACCTTCTCCGCTTTCGTCTCTATCAATAGCGCCGCTATGGGTTACGCCTTCATAGGTAAGAGCAGCCTTTTGTACCGCCTCTGGGTTGTATCTAACGGTGCGATACAAGCGACGATAGAAGTCTTCAGTTGCGCGATAGAAACGAGCAAAGTTGCGAGCCGACCAAGCGAGTTGGGTACGTAGCGCTGGGTTATCTACGAAAGCCAAGGTTTGCTCAAGCGCTAATTCCTGAGATACTTCTACGACTTTCTTTCTAGCCGCGTTCTCTGCTGCTTCTCTAGCAGCCGGAGTAGTTGCTCCTGCTGAATAGGCACGAATCAAATCTTCAGCATATCCACCTGGTGCGCTTAAGTCATCATAGATACGGATAGCGTTATTAATAACAATAGGTTCACGTGAGAATCGAGCGTTAGAGTTACCAAGCCATTCCCAACCACGACGCTTTAGGTCAGAGAATATGTTTTTAGTTTCAACTACTTCAATAAACTCAGGACCGACAACAGTTAAAGGTAGGTCGCCTGGGTCTGTTGGTAGGTCATCAAGGTTAAACTCTTTGATTGATACCTTGCCACGACCATCTGCATCGGTAAAACGAATCTTTGCCAATAGTTCTGTGTTTATCTTGCCATCTTTAGACTTGGTAAGTAGATTCTTTAGGTCATCATAGATAGCGCCAGCCATATCCGTAGTTGACATATCGCCGGTTATGGCCATACGCATATACTCACTAAGATCCATTGTATCTAACTTAGGAGCAAATGCTTTGATAAAGTCATCTCTAGATATCTTGCCATCAAAGATTTCAAGAGCCGCTATGCCCTTTTCATCATTAGAGCGAAGAATCAAATTCCAAGCATAGGCAATGCGACCCTTTTGAGAATCAAGAAGAAACTTATCATAGTCCTTGCCACCTTTAGCTGGCTTTAGAACTCTATCATCCCACTTGATTTCTACAATCTTGCCAGTCTTTTCGGATAAAGTGCTGGCCCTAGTAGAAGCATTTAGCCCAGAGATAGCGTTCATAGCGCCTTCTCCAGCGCCACGAGTTAAAGACTCTAGGTCTCCATACTTAACAAAATCTCTAATATGGTCAGGAAGTTTATCGGCTAGGTCAGCAAGGGCAACGTCATCAATCTTCTGACCTAAGATAGCCTCAGCCATAATCACGCGCTGTTGCTCAATCTTCTGCCTTGGAGATAAGCCAATGAATCTTTCTGCTTCAGATTCTTTCAAGATACCACGAGCGACTAGCGCACCAATAGCATCCTTGTCGCCATCTACAGCAGCTAGGCGAGTCTTAAAGTAATCAATATCTTTACGCTTGACAACTCGATTTATCATACCGAGTTTCTGACCAGAACCAAGACGAATCTGAGTTGACAAACGACGAGCTTGTGCTGTTCTTAATATGCCAGTACCATTAAGGATAGCCATTGTATAATCTTCAATAGCGTTACGCACTGGGAATCTTGGACCAGCAATAGTACCGAATGTCCAAGCATCTACGATGTTTTCTGGACCATTTTGGTATTGAGTTCCAAGTATTCTAGAAAAGAATGATTCTCTACCAGCAAAGCGTTGCATATCGCGCAAGCCAATAACTCTTGAGAATGGTGATAACTGGAAGTCATATAGCGCCATAGATACACCATTGACCGCTGCCGGATCTACACCGTCTGCACCTAATGTACCAAAGATTGCACCGCTGAACTCATCGCGCTCAATAGCGCCAAGTAGTATTCGACCGCCTGGAGTTTTGTCTAGGCCAACTAAATTACCAAGGGTTGACTGTAAGCCCTTCATCATCTGCTTACGCTGACCTAAATCAGCAGCAGCATAAATTTCTTTATAGGCATTGGCGTGATAAGAGCCAAGCGCCATTCTTGCATAGCGATAAAAGTCACGCGGAGCATTCTTTGCTTTGTGGTCAAAAGCCTCATCATTGATAAGAGCAGGAATTGGAGTGAGCTTAGCTTTGATTCTATCAATACGATTTGCCCAATACTCAGGCTGATTCATCTTCAGGCCAGCACGGTGCGCTTTAATAGCCTCTGCTGTTTTAGCACCGGCTGCGGCCGGTGATTGAGTTATATCACCAGCAATAGTTGCTAGTAGGTCATCAACATCAGAGACTTCCATCGTCTCAATAAGAGCGCGACTATCGCTATCTAGGTCAAACACTCTACGACCAGTAGTAAGAGTTCTAACCTTAGCTGCTTTAGCAGGAGTCATCCTTGGAGCAAGTTTGATTCTGCGTCCAGGTTGACCATAAGCCATCATCTCAAGGGCATTAGCCTCGGATAGAAAGTCTTTAGCAGTATCTAAATCATATACACCAGGACGTGTACGGCTTTCTTTGCCGAACTTACGGAATGATTGGATAAAGTCATCATCAAGACCTGGTTCTAGGTCGCGTAATACTTGACGAGTACGGTTAATCTCATCAATATTCCTAGTACCAAGAGCCTTATCATAGTCATCAAAGGCTTTTGTATAACGAGTCCAAAAGTTTGCTACGCTACTGCGACCAAATACGGTCTTAGTATCGAAATACTTTTCTACTTTAGCGCCAGAGCCAACCATATCCTGTAGAGAATACTTACCGGTAACACCTAAAGCCTTAGATCCGCCTAGATAAATCTTTCTAGCCTTACCCAAGATAAGAGTTGGGTCAAGCATAATGCGATAAGTTGCATCAACAGCGCCAGAAATCCAAGAGTAAAGTGGTCCTTTACCTTCTAAGTCACGAGGGAGGAAAGCATTTGCTACATCTCGACCTGGTGAATACTTAGCAGCGTTCATCTCAGCTACAGCATCGCGTAGCAATGGGTCTGTTATCTTGCCAGTTTCTGACTGAATAGCCTCAGATGCAATGCGCTTCTCTGCGGCATTCTGTGCTTCTGCATAAATAACAGATGGACTTACACCAGCAGCAATACGCTTGGCTACATTTACATACGAATTTCCATATCTAGAAACTGCGGTAGCAACGCGATCTTGTTGAAATACACTTTCGCCCTCACGGCCTGCTTTGGCCCAAGCATTAGCAAAGTTGATATCTTCTTCTGCTGCTAGACGGCCGGAACGATAGATACGAGTCATCGTATCGGAAGCTAAGTCAAGTACATCAAATAACGTAGTTACGGTTTTCTTTACTGGAGCAAAAGCATAGTGAGCAGCAGACTCAAGCCAAGAACGATTCATTGCCTCTGAATCTGGCTTATTGCTACCAGCTAAGGCAACTAAAGACTGTTGCTTATCTTTTGGTAACTTAAGGAACTCTTCTTCAGCATACTTGCGTGGCAAATTAGTTAATCTTTGATGCTCTTTTAGGGCATCCGAAAGACCATTAATCTGACGCATCTGGTTTGGCTTTAAGCCAGCACGAAAAGCTGCTTGTGCTAGATTAGGATTATCTGGCGTATATGCCATTACAAACCTCTTGCTACTGCTTGCTGATAAAGTATCGCTACTTCTCCGTCAACATCGTAAGGAAGCATTGCTGCTAATACATCTGATAAACGTTCTGAGTTTTCGCGGTATCCCATAACTTCACTACCAGCTCCAGGGCCAATATTAATACCTGTAGTGATTTCTTCATCTGCTCGCTCTGAAGGAGCATATAAAGAAGTTACTCTCTCAAGTTGGCTTGGAGCCATACCCATAGCTGATTGCGACATAGGTCTTACATCTGGTGTTTTAGCGAGCGGAGCGCCTTGCTGAATTGCAGCGGTCTCAACGCCTTCGCCATAACCTGCACTTGGTAGGTCTGTTCTCTTGGAGAACTTGCCAGGACCTGATGTTCCTGCTAATGGA
>Ga0172367_10010384_pt1 | contig 10029 bp, 6 predicted proteins | sample Lak10m_FD_114542 | JGI IMG/M metagenome (GOLD analysis project Ga0172367, IMG submission 114542) | Freshwater microbial communities from Kabuno Bay, South-Kivu, Congo - kab_022012_10m | ecosystem: Environmental > Aquatic > Freshwater > Lake | place: Democratic Republic of the Congo: South-Kivu...
ATTTTTATCTTCAATATGGTTAAGGCCAATGATGGAAATAATGCTATTGATATATTATTTCTGGTACTATATAATACTTGGGACAAAAATTCTTAACAAAACAGAGAATTACATATACTTTGTAAATATTTATTTCTTGGTATCGGTCGCATCATTGTTTGTTGGACTCGGTGATCTTATACTTGTTAATGTATTTGGAAAAGGAATTCTCGCACGTCAATTCTCAGAGTATCTTACATCCTCACAGGTTCTTATTGGAAACAGATTCCATGGATTTTCAGGTGAGCCTCGTGATGCATTTGTACAGATAATATTAATGTTTTCTGTCATGTTTTTATTTAAACTTTCAATAGGAGGTAAAGAAATTAAAATCCATAAAATATTTATTTTTATTTCTTTTATGGCATTGGTTATGACTCAATCTGTTTCCGGATTAATGCTTGTTCCAATATTTATGTTACTAATGCCGATATATTATCTGCCTAAATATTTAAGTATAAAGTCACTTGCATTGTTATGTGTATTATTGGTTATCAGTTTATTTATAGCGCTTTATGCATTTAATTATTCTGAAAGAGTTATGTATTATGCAGATACATATTCTGATATCTTTAAGCAGTTGAAAACCGGACTGTATAAATTATCATTTGATCAGTTAACTCAAATTGTTAATATATATCCACTATTTAAACTATCTGAATATTTGATTGGTGATGAGAAATTGCGATTTTTTATCGGATCTGGCATGTCAAGCTCGGCTTATGTAAATACTGATCTGATGTTTGGTGGATTATCTTTCCCACAAGCTGCTATTACCAGGATAATGTATGAGCTTGGTATTTTCGGCTTTTTCATTTATTGTTCATTTTTTTTATCAATGATTAAAGCTAAAAAAACATTGATTAATAAATATTATTACAACAATATTAAGACTATACATATAATATTTATTGTTATGTTGTCATCATCTTTAGCGCATAAATCAAGTAATATTTGGTTATTTTCCCTTTTCGCAATTGTAACATCAATGCTTTCAACTGAAAAGATAGGTGCAATTAAAAGTGCATTGTCATCCAGGCATCATATTAAAACGATTTTAGGCATGCAGTAATATGTTTCGATATATTATTATTTGATGAATGATGATGCATAATAAACATATCTTCATGTAAATTATTTCTGATGTAACAGGTTTTATATTTTTTGTAAATAGTTTAAATAGTTCAATAATCGGTTTTTGCTCGTATGAACAAGTTTTAACAAATAAACAAACCCATTAACTTGAAAAATCAAAACGAGTTGTTGACCTATTTAAGAATTTTGCTTAAGCTTCATTGTATCAATTCCAATATGCTCTATTATTACCGTTGAGTTATGCTGCACCACGGATTTAATCGCAATCCTTATGATATGTATTCGGGAGCCCTGGTCGAGTATTCGATCGCATTGATTGTTTCAAGGCTGACTTCTGACATTTACATCGTTAAGTTCAGTTTAAATGCTCTGTTCGACGTACAAAATAGTATAATTCTATATATATATTAACCAATATTTTTGCGCTTAGCCATATCTTGCTGAATTTACAGCAATCTATCAAGTCTATTATTATAGCTGGTTAGTTAAGGAAAAATACAAGCTGCTATTCTCTGAAACAACTCCTCCCACCTCACTTACTGTTAATGATTCTGGTAAAGCTGATAATTGTTGATAACAGTTCATTCAGTCTGGTCTTACAACAATTGTAATAAATAGACTAATAAGGTATCAAGATTATGCAAAAAAAATATCAGTCTATGTTGACTATGATTATCGTTTAGCCCAAATATTTATAATGTGAAACAAAAAGATAAACTGATTAGTGTGGTAGTACCCACATTAGGTAATGATTCTCTTGTTAATGTGATAGATGCACTTAACAATGGCTCACTTGTTCCTGATGAGATACTTATATGCATTCCTACAGAAAAAGTGAGTAAAATTCCGAGTTTGATATTTGATAATGTGAGGATACTACCTACTGATTGTCATGGTCAAGTTATGCAAAGAATATGTGGATTTCGAGAGTCAAAATCTAAATATGTATTACAACTGGATGATGATATTATTCTTGATAAGAACTGCTTGAATTATTTAATAGAGCAAATGATCGATACCGATGAAAATGTTGCTATAGCTCCCATTATTCTTAATTCACTGACAAATAAATCTGCTTTTGATAGATCGTATCAAAATAAAGCTGTTAAGTGGTTATATTATTGGTTGATAAATGGAAATAAAGGATACCGTCCTGGAACTATATATAAATCATGTTCTGGTGATGGAGTTGATTTAGCAAAAAAAGAATCAAATGTATATGAGCTTGAGTGGTTGGCTGGAGGATGCGTTTTACATAAAAAAAATAATTTAATATTAGAGAATTATTATCCGTTTACAGGAAAGGCTTATTGTGAGGATTATATTCATTCATATTTGCTGAGAAAGAAAAACATAAAATTATTTCTTGATACTCGTGCAGTGTGTGCTACAGAAGTTGAATCTTATACTACACAAAAAATATCAAGTTTTATTGATAACATATATCATGATTATATTGCTCGAAAATATTTTATGAAAATAAGCTCAAGAAAATCGATTAGAATATATTACTTTTACATGTTTATGATTTTGAATTATATCAAAAATCATAATAATAAATAAATATAAAATGAGTTATGCGATTGATGATAGGATGAATTCACTTGTAAGTGTAGTCGTTCCTTTTTATAATAGAATTGATGTTACAATAAGGGCTATAGACTCGGTATATACTCAAACATATAAAAATATTGAAGTTATTGTTGTTAATGATGGTTCAGAATGTGATGACAGTGAACTGATAAAAAGATATAAAAATAAAATAAATTTCAAATATTATAAGTTGCCATCCAATATGGGTCCTTCGGCGGCAAGAAATATCGGTATATATAAATCGGAGGGAGAATATATTGCGTTTTTGGACTCAGATGATGTTTGGCATACGGATAAATTGATGATCCAAATCAATTGGATGAAAAATAACAATTATTTATTTACGCATTCTTCATATATTAGAAAAAATCAGAATACTGGAAATAGTAAGATAATGAATAGTGGAGCTATCACATACTGGGCAGTATTGATCCCTTTTATCTGTAGAATTGCAACACCGACTGTTATTGTTAATAGAGCTTTTTTGGGAAATAATAAATTTAGAGAAGATTTACGATATGGCGAGGACATATTATTGTGGCTACAACTTGCAAGGATTTCACCGATTTACGGTTATAATAAGCCAATTGTAACTGTATTTGTGAATGAAGATACTGCTGCTCATAACTATGAAATACAAAAAAATGTACTAAAAATGATTGGACGCGAAGGTTCTGGTAACAGTATGATTCGTTTTATTCATTATGGTTACCGGCAGTTGAGATTTTTGATATACTGGTTAAAAATAAATAAATAGCAGAAATCACCCTGCTGATATCAATTTTATAATAACTAATATTGTATTATGTCTAAGTTTTCGTATATAAATATTAAAAAAATTATTCGATATGTACACCTATATGGTATTAACCGCACTGTTGTCAAAATAAAAGGAACATCTCATAGTGCTTCGCAGGAAGAGTTTGATGGGAAAAAATGGGTCAATGCAAAATGTAATAATATTAATTCGGAGAATAGACGTGTTGCTATTATAGGCTGTGGAAACTTTGCGTTCACTAATATTGCATATTATCTCTCTTCGCAAAGTGTGTCTTTTTTAAGGGCGACATTTGATATAGATAAAAAAAAATCATTATCACTTTGCAGAAGTTATGGCGGATTATATGCCACTAATGATATCAATACAATAATTGATGATCCCGATATAAAAATAGTATATATAGCATCAAATCATGCTACACATGCTGAATACGCAATTTTATGTATTAAAGCCGGTAAGCATGTTCATATTGAAAAACCACATGTTGTAAATCAAGAACAACTTGATGGTTTGATTGCTGCAATGATAGAAAATCCAAAATCTAAAGTGTATTTAGGTTTCAATAGAACAAAAAGTTCGTTATTTGGAAAGCTTCAAAATATTTTAGAGTCAGAGACAGGCTCAATGATGATTAATTGGTTTATTGCCGGGCACAAAATATCTGATGATCATTGGTATTTTAATGAAAGTGAAGGTGGACGGGTTCTTGGTAATTTAACGCATTGGACAGATCTAACATTAAAAATAGTAAAAGTTGAAAATGCATTTCCTTGCACAATAATACCGGCTACTCCAAAAAATGCAAAATCTGATTTTGTCGTTTCGATAATTTTCAATGATGATACATGTGCAGCATTAACATTTTCAGCAAAAGGAGAGACATTTGAAGGAGTTAGAGAGATACTTAATATACAGAAAGGAAATATTCTGGCAAATTTAACAGACTTTCAACGGTTGTCATATGAAATCATTGATAAGAAAACAAGAATTTCATTGTTACATCGTGATCATGGTCATAAATTAAATATAGTTCATTCATTTGTAGATAGTTTATCAGATAAAGGTGGTGAATCTGTTAAATATATTGATGCCACAGCACGATTTTTTCTTGCTATCCAAAAAGCCGTGGTTACTGGTGAAACAGTTAAGTTGACATTATAAAGAGTTTTAAAATCAGGATTGAGTGAAGCAGATAATACAGGATATAAAAGACGGGCAGACTATTCTTGAGAATGTTCCAGTTCCTCAGGTAAAGGCAGGCTATATTCTTGTGAAAACAACACGTACGCTTGTGTCGCTTGGAACTGAGCGAATGCTTGTTGATTTTGGAAAAGCCAATTTTATTGACAAGGCAAGGCAGCAGCCCGACAAGGTCAAGCAGGTGCTTGACAAGGTGAAGAGTGATGGTATCAAGCCTACCTATGATTCCGTTATGAACAAGCTTGGGCAACCGCTCCCGTTGGGTTACTGTAATGTCGGCAAGGTAGTTGCAGTTGGAAGGGGTGTGACTGAGTTCCGTATTGGAGACAGGGTATCCTCAAATGGACCTCATGCAGAGTATGTACTGGTTCCTAATAATTTAGCTGCTCATGTACCCGAGATTGTTTCAGATGAAGAAGCAGCGTTTACAGTGATCGGTTCAATCGCTCTGCAAGGCATCAGGCTTTTGAATCCGACTTTTGGTGAAACTGTCGTGGTTATCGGACTCGGGTTAATAGGCTTGCTTACTGCTGAGTTGTTACAGGCTAATGGATGTACTGTTATTGGATTTGATTTCGATGCCCAGAAGGTTCAGCTCGCGCTTGAAAAACGCATAATTGCAGTGGATCTCTCTCATGGTGCAGATCCTGTAGCTGTTGTTCAGGAAATTACAGGACTGGTTGGGTGCGATGGAGTCATAATTACCGCTTCGAACTCAAGTGACGAGATCATGCACCAGGCAGCCGAGATGTCGCGCAAACGTGGTCGGATCATACTGGTTGGCGTGGTCGGCTTAAAGCTTCGTCGTGATGACTTTTATAAGAAGGAGCTTTCATTTCAGGTCTCCTGTTCATACGGACCGGGGAGGTATGATGACGCATATGAGCTTAGAGGGGAGGATTATCCTTTATCGTATGTTCGCTGGACCGAACAGCGAAACTTCAAAGCAGTTCTTCAGGCTATTGCACGAGGCCAACTCGACGTAAAGAGGTTGATTACCGAACGAGTGAAGCTAGATGATTACATTCAGATTTATGGCGATATGCGCAAGTCTGGTTCCATTGCGTCCATTATCGAGTATGATGGCTGTAATGTATCGAAACCGAATTCTGTAGTACAGCTCAGTGAGAGTAAGATATCGGGCAAAAAAGGAGTTTTGGGTATTATTGGTGCAGGGAATTTCACGGCTTCAATGATTCTGCCGCAACTTGCAAAAACGCCAGTTGTATTGCAATCCATTGCAAGTTCAGGAGGGTTGACAGCATCAACGTTGGCGAAAAAGTTTTCCATTGTTAAAGCAACAACGGATTACCGTACCATTCTTACTGACAAGGATGTTGATACAGTGATCGTGACCACCAGACATGGGACGCATGCTGCAATAGTACTCGAAGGGTTGAGGGCAGGTAAGCATGTTTTTGTTGAAAAGCCACTTGCATTGAGCCACGACGAACTGGAGAGTGTAGTCTCTGAATACTCAGCACTCAGCACTCAGCACTCAGCACCTATGGTAATGGTCGGATTCAATCGACGTTTTGCACCGCTTGCCCTGAAAATGAAAGAACTGCTTGGAAAGGGTGAAACTCCCGTAAACATTACGGCAACTATGAATGCCGGATTTATTCCTGCTGATTTCTGGGTACATGATCCTGAATCAGGTGGAGGGCGGATTATTGGTGAAGCGTGTCATTTTATTGATCTTTGCTCGTATCTTGCAGGCAGCAGTGTTATAGCCGTATGTATGAATGCAATGGGAGTCAACCCTGATGAGATGACTGACAATGCATCGATTCTGCTTCGGTATGAGAATGGTTCAAACGCAGTGATTAACTATTTTGCAAATGGGAGTAAAGCGTATGCCAAGGAGCGTGTCGAAGTATTCAGTCAGCAACGTGTATTGGTGATGGAAAATTGGCGGAAACTGACTGGGTATGGTTTCCGAAACTTCAAGTCGATGTCTTCAGCACAGGACAAGGGGCATGCCAATCAGTTCAGGTTGTTTGTTGAGAGGATACAGCAGGGAGGTGAACCGCTGATTTCGTTCGCTGATCTTGTCAATACTACACAAGCAAGCTTTGCTGCTGTGGAGTCTTTAAAACAGGGATGTTGGATAGAACTGCATTGATTGATAGGGTTTTAAGGTATTTCCATACGCTCCGGTATTTAAAACGGATCCAGTTCTTTTACCAGGGTTACCACAGATTTCGCATGCTGGTTGAGTCTCGTTGCAATCGGGAAGTTGTATTGAGTGTTCCGCGAACTGGTATATCGCTTATATTTGTTCCATTCATTCCGAAATACCTTTCATTTGATGGCTCTTCTTTTTCGTTTCTCAATCTCAAAAAATCATTTGGTCCGGTTTCTACAGAGGTTAACTGGAATTTTGGTAATTACGGGAAGCTTTGGGCCTATAATCTCAACTATTTTGATTTTCTCCTTCAGTCAGAAATGGATCGTGAAATTGGCCTGTGTCTGATTGATGGATTCATCTCAGGGCTGCAAAAGGGAAGTGTGGGACTTGAGCCATATCCAATTTCCTTGAGGGGTATCAACTGGATCAAGTTTCTCTCTCTGCATCATCTTCGCCGTGAGGATATCGATGCTTCACTCTATGCGCAGTACCTGATGCTCAACAGGAATCTTGAGTATCACTTATTAGGTAATCATCTGCTTGAAAATGCCTTTTCACTTCTTTTTGGTGCATGTTATTTCCAGGAAAAGAGCTGGTTTGCAAAAAGTTGTACGTTGCTTCAGGTTGAATTGCATGAACAGGTGCTTGATGATGGAGCTCATTTTGAGTTGTCACCAATGTATCATCAAATCATTCTTGATAGATTGCTTGATTGCTGCAATTTATTGATGCATAATCAGTGTTTTGCTGGCCAGGATGAACTGCTTGCTTTTCTTCGTGAAAAGGCAGTTGCCATGATTGGCTGGTTGAAAACAGTAACTTTTGCAGACGGGAGCATTCCTCATTTGAATGATGCAACTGATGGTATTGCACCTTTGAGTCATGAATTGTTTGGATATGCATCCCGACTTGGGGTTGATTGTCGATTCGGGCACTTTTCAAAGCTTCGTGAATCCGGGTACAGGAAGTTTGTGGCGAAGAATTATGAGTGTATCGTTGATATCGGGCATATCGGGCCTGATTACATTCCTGGTCATGCTCATGCAGATACTCTTAATTTTGTGTTGCATGTTCGTGGAAAACCATTTCTGGTCGATACCGGAATATCAACGTACCAGAAAGATGCCGTTCGTGATCAAGAAAGAGGCAGTGCTGCTCATAACACTGTAGTGGTTAATGGAGAAAATTCTTCAGATGTGTGGGGGGGGTTTCGAGTTGGCAGGCGAGCACGCGTGAAAGTTCTTGAGAATACTGATGCTACTGTTGCTGCCGAGCACGACGGATATATACGGTTTGGTGTTGTTCATCAGAGAGAATGGCGGTTTGAGACCAGGCGGGTAGTTGTGCATGACATAATGAGAGGCAGGTTAATGAAGGTGACGGCTTATTTTCATTTTGATCATCAATTAATGCCCGAGGTTGTCGGACATTCAGTGCATATTGGTGGGAAAGTGATCTCATTTGTCGGGGCTGAGCGGGTTGAATTGACAGGGTATCGCCAGACTTTGGGGTTTAATCGTACTATTGAAGCCATGTGTGTGATTGTTCATTTTCGTGAGAAGCTTGAAACCTTGATAAAGCTGGATTGACAATGCGTATCCTGTTTCTTTCCGATAATTTTCCTCCTGAAGTGAACGCTCCGGCTACACGTACCTATGAACATTGCTGCGAGTGGGTAAAGGCAGGGGCCGATGTTACCGTCATTACCTGTACTCCCAATTTCCCGCAGGGGATTGTTTATGATGGTTACAGAAATAAAATTTTCTTTCGGGAGGTAGTGGATGGTATCAAGGTGATAAGGGTATGGAGTTATATTACTGCCAATGAGGGATTCCTGAAAAGGACTCTTGATTATATCAGTTTTGGAGTCAGTTCCTTTCTCGCGGGGTTGTTTGTCGAGTGTGATCTCATTGTGGCAACTTCGCCCCAGTTTTTTTCGGCTTTATCAGGAAGAACACTTGGTGCGTTACGGCGTAAACCATGGGTGATGGAGGTTCGTGACCTTTGGCCGGAATCGATCAAGCATGTTGGTGGGATGACTGACAATGTGGTAATAAAATACCTTGAATGGGAGGAGATACGGTGTTACCGAAAGGCTGCGGGTATAGTTTCGGTTACCGATTCTTTTGTCAAAGTCATTCGGCAGAAAGGAATTAATGATGATAAGTTTGCTGTAGTAAAGAATGGTGCCAATTTGGATCTTTTTCATCCCCGTCCGAAAAATTTGACTTTACTTGATTCACTGGGATTACATGGTAAGTTTGTTATCGGTTATATCGGTACCCATGGTATGGCTCATAAACTTGATTTCATTATAGATTGTGCAAGGAAGGTACGGAATCCGGATGTGCATTTTCTTTTTATCGGTGAAGGGGCTGAAAAGAAAAATGTTATTGCTCATGCTGCATTGCTTGGCTGTACTAACGTGACCTTTCTTGACTCCGTCTCTAAAAGTGCCATTGCAGAATATCTGTCGGTTACCGATGTGGCACTTGTTCCACTCAGAAAAGCAGATCTGTTTACAACTGTTATTCCATCTAAAATATTTGAGAATGCCTCCATGCAGAAGCCTTTGCTGCTTGGTGTTGATGGTGAAGCGCGTGCTCTGGTTGAGGAGTATGGCGCAGGGTTGTTTTACGAGCCAGAAAACGAGGTGAATTTTCTTGAGAAACTTGATTTGCTGATAAGTGATAAAGCAGTTTACAAGGGCTGTCAGGAAGGCGGATCCCGACTGGCCACGGAATTTGATCGTCGTAAACTTGCGCTTTTCATGCTTGATCATTTGAGGCGTTTTGCATCCAAGACATAATTTATATATATGCGGGTTCAATTTTTAGGTCTGGGTTACATTGGATTGCCTACTGCGGCTGTTGTGGCCAGCAAGGGTGTTGATGTTCATGGTTTTGATGTTAATCCACACGTGGTTGATACCATCAATCGGGGGCAGATTCATATTGTTGAACCGGGGCTTGAGGAGCTGGTTCGGGAGAGTGTCGCACAAGGTTATTTTAAAGCCTCGGGTACTCCTAGTGAGGCGGATGTGCATCTGATTGTGGTTCCTACTCCCTTTAAAGGGATGTATGAACCTGATATTTCATTTGTTGAGTCGGCTACCCGAACAGTACTTCCCCTGCTGAAGGAGGGGGATACCTTTATTATCGAGTCATCCTCCCCTGTCGGTACTACCGAG
>Ga0172367_10010385_pt1 | contig 10028 bp, 13 predicted proteins | sample Lak10m_FD_114542 | JGI IMG/M metagenome (GOLD analysis project Ga0172367, IMG submission 114542) | Freshwater microbial communities from Kabuno Bay, South-Kivu, Congo - kab_022012_10m | ecosystem: Environmental > Aquatic > Freshwater > Lake | place: Democratic Republic of the Congo: South-Kivu...
ACCTTGTCCCGCCTCGATTGTTACAGTCCACGAGGGCGTCGGTTCAACCGCTTCTTCGTTATCAGAGACAAGTTTGATTGACATTACGAGTTAAGCACCTTTTCTGTTACTTCTTCTACTTCGGGGGTTTTGTAGACCTCAACGAGATAAGTTGGCCCTGTAGCGTATTGAAATACTCGTAGGCCCCTTCCTCGGTTAGCATCAGCCCAACACTCTCGCTTGTGAGAGCAGAAGACGCATCCCACAGGTAGACCTTTGTTACCGGACTTCCCAACCGGAACTGGCTCATAACATCGAGGTGGGGGAGTGGGCCGTTCAAGAGCATCTCTTAGTTCCTTGATTTTTGGAGACGGGTCTTGTACAGGTATCGGGAGTACAGTCTGATAAGCTCTCTCTTTCTCAATGGCCCAGATTGCAGCAGGCGCAGCTTCAGCCGTAGCATAACCTGAGATTTGGGCGACATAGCCGAAGGGATCATCTCCGTGTACAAGGCTGCCGTCAGCGAACTTACCAAACGAAAATTTAGAGGCGGATTTAATGTCCACCACCGTTCCGTCAATCTTCGCGTCGAGATGCCCGACAACACCATCTACTTCTACTCGCTTTTGTCTATCGGAAACAACGTGTCCAGCCTCTTCTGCAAGGTAGAGGAAAAGCTCTTCGATAATATCTCCGTAAAGGAATTTGAGCTTGTCAGCAGCGGATAGTTTTTCAGGAGCGTATTTAGCTCCGGGTCCGTAACCTTGAATGTCGTAGTAGACTTGCCGTGCTGGTTTACCAATGTTAGAGAGGCGTAGATATTGCTGTCGTCCATCGCCGCTCGCTCGAAGTCGATTCGCAACCGTTGCCGCAAGGGCCTGTCCGAATCGCTGGAGTTTTTCTGGGTCAGGGGTGTGGCCATGGAAAAGGTTCTCTACATCCTTTGTTAGCGTTTCAATTGATTTCATCAAGAAGCGTCGTCTTTACCACTTATAACCATGTAAAGGGAATACACAAGAAAACCAAAAAGAACCCATACAAGACCAATCGCAGCGAGCAGCAAAGACACCACCGTGGCCTCTTTTAAAAAGTCAATCAAAAGGGTATCTCGTCATCAAAGTCTACATCATCCTGATGTTTGCGGTTGCCGGAGTCAGGGTGTTCGTCATCAAAGTCAAAGCCATCATCCGGGTGGTTGTCCTTGCCCTTCTTCGGGAATCCACCACTGTCACCAGAGCCTTCGTACTCAACGTGGTCCCACACCTGCATCTCAAGAAGGTACGGCTTCATTCGCTTGGGCTGGCCCGGCAACTTGACTTCGTACTTCATGATCTTGATGTTGACTACGGAGCCGTTGCCAATAAGCGTGGTTTGGTCCCACGGGTCGCCGTTCTCATCAAGAATTGGAACCGGCTTGGTTGCCGTACCGTCAGCTTTCTTGTCTTTGCGAACAAACTTGATAACAGGTTTGCCTGTAAGTTCATTAGGCGTGTTGTCTTTGTTGGGTTTGCCCTTCTTCAAGTAGAAACGGTCAATACCAAATTCCTGAAGAGCTTTAAGCCCATCCTTGTCAAACACAACGTCAACCGACCACTCAAGGTTTTTGCCGTCATAGGACGGACGGGGCTTACCGAGCAGTTTGCACCAGTAGGCCTTGGCTTGAATGATCTTGGTTTCCAGTTTTTCTTTAGTCATTCTTGGATTTTCTCCTATCCTTATACCTATATTATATACTAGTTACGGGGTTATGTCAACAACTAAATCTCTGGGGTCCGTGTGGTCGTCACAGGCAGTATACAACCAAAACTTCCCACGAACTTTACCCGGCGCTCCACAGGTCTCACAAATGCTGTAAGACTCGGTTTCCGCGTCAAAACAAGCATCAAAGTGCTCATCCGTACCTTGGTCTATATAGAACCTCAGCCCTCCAAACTTCTCTTTGACTTGGGAGGCCACAGGAGGAGGTTCGATGATGCCTCTAGAGATTTCCATAAGGCGGGCACACGTCCTGTCAATGAGATCATACCAACCATCCCCGCACTCAAATCCCCAGCACATGGCTGTGTTTGTCTCGTCTCCGTGACGGTCTTTAAAGATTTCAGGGTATTTTGCGCAAAGTGCTTCGTCTAACTCTTGTCTCACGGTCTGTCCTCTTACTTAGTGAGTGTCGGCCCATGTTCTACCGATAGAGAATGTCCCATCCAAGGGTACGCCCAGCTTAAGTTTTTCGCCAGCCAGTTTGATAGCTCTTCGGCCTGCTTCTCCGACACGTTCGGCACAATCAGGGTGACAGTCAAATTGCCATTCATCGTGGATATCTCCAACCTTATTTGCGTCCCATCCATTTTTTTGTATCTCCCTATCTAGTAGAATTGCTCCGAGTTTCATCACGATTGCTCCGGCGCTTTGGCACCGGTAGTTGAGGGCGGCATGTGGGCTTTCGCACCGGACGAATCCGTCGTCGATAGTCCGGAGGAGCCCTCCATTATTGTAAAACTCTCTACGAGCTTCGTCCATAAGCTCCCCCAGTCCGGGGACTGCGTCTCCGAGGACCTTTCTGATTTTCGCTCCAAGTTCTTCATCTCCTCCTGACATAGCTCCAAGTTTCTTGTCGGTAGCCCCGTAGATCAAGGCATAGAAATCATTCTTGACTGGCTTGCGCTCCTTCGGGATAACCCGCTTGGATATCTCTTGGGCGTTAAGCGTGTGGAAATCCTTGACCCCGAATTTGGCTTGGGTGTCCAAGATGTAATCATAGGCTGCTTGTCTGTTACGAGGCGACGCAGAGCCTAGGTAGTGAACAAGGATACGCCCTTCTAGACCAGCTGCATCAATCCCAACAAGGACACGATCAGGGCGACTAACCCACAGACTGCGGCAGTCATGTCCAAATTTAGCCTCAGTAGAGGGGATGTTGGCCGTGTTAGGGCTAGTATGGCGACACCTCCTGCTGCCAGCGCCACAAGAAAAAACAACCCCATGAATAGCACTTGTATCAGAATTAACATGTTCCATCCAGTTGTTGATCATGTTTGCCCGGCCGTTGTGGACGAGCCAGTCAGCAATCATGCCGACTTCGGGTATCTTGGACTCCTCGAAGAACTCAAGGACTACGTCTTCTCCGGTGGCCCATCCTCCGGACTTGGTTTTCTTTGTGGGTTTGAACCCTGCTTCAAGGAGGCGCTCCAGACGTTGAGCCGGGGAGCCAACGTTGAAAGCCTCGTATTCAAAGCACGTATAAGTTCCGTCGTCGTTGTGGGTGATCTTAGGATATTTTTCGGTATGTCTAGCGTAACTTGAATAAGGTCTTCCGTCCTTAGTTCTTCGGAACTCATAAGTACCGGCTCGCTTGAGCCGAGGAGGGAAATGGTTTCTAATAGCTTCGAGAAGGCGGGCCTCCTCAGTTCTGAGTCGGTCATATAAAGCCTTGGCTCCTTCTACGTCAAAGTAGAACCCGTTTACTCGTTGTCTCTCGATAACTCCTGCAAAGTGATGTTCAAGCCAACAAGAGTTTTCTGAATATCCAATTCGAGACATGATCCGGGCAAGTGAAAGATACACTTTTCTGCAAATACTTGCGTCCACGGAACAGTATAACTCCATCTCCGGGGTATACCGGCTGAAGTCTCCAAATTGGAGTTTAGGGAGCTTAACTCGTCTTCCCCAAGCATCTAGCGAATGACCTCCATCAAGATACGGATTATAAAGGTGACCAAGAACAAAAGTATCAATGACCCGACTAACGGGAATATCAACACCCCAAAGACGAGCAAGGGCAGGGAAATCGTAGTGAATACCGTTATGGGCAACGTAGACGTGCGACGGCTTGTGCCACGCCACGAACTTGGCGGCTTCCGTAAAGGAATGTTTCTCTCCCGTTAAGATGTTTTCAACACAGACCACCCATATTTGGGTTGGTTTAAGATCATCAGCCTCCAGATCAAGCGCCCAATAGTCGCCCGTCTGTGATAGATATTTCACGTCTACTCCGCTGCTTCAAAGTTCCAGTCTTCGGTGATTTGTGCAGGCTTGGCCACTCCAACTGTCGCCCCACGCTCGTAGACAGTAGCCTCTTCTTCTGACAGTTCTACCAACCTTCCGGTCTTCGAGTCGAAGAAGAAGTGAACGTGGCCGCCAGTACCAGCAAACCGGTTCTTCTGGACGGTCAGGCGAACAACGTTTCGCCGCCAGTCGTCTGGGCTTTCCCTGTCACGTTCAAGCTTGAAGATGTCGTTAGATAGCTGCTCGACGCCAGCCGTACCACGGATTTGTCCTTGACGGTTCTGGTGGATAACGGCAACCACGCAGATACGGAGCTTCATGCACTCCGTCTTGAGCTTGGTTACAATCTCATCCAGCTGCTTTCGCTCGTCACCTGACTGATCAGATACAATAATCGAAAGGTGGTCTAGGATGATGTATTTACAGCCAAGAGCAGCCATGTGTTGGATTTTAGCCAAAACAGCGTGAATGCTATTAGAACCAAAATGGTCCCAGAAGATAGTGCGATCATTGTTGAGAACTTCATTGTACCATTCACGTAGCTTTGCCTTATCAAGATCAGCCCAAACATCAGGCAGGTGTAGACGCTGATCAGCGTGAATAGAAATAAGCCCTAGGCCAGAATCACGATTTGTTTCCTCCAGCTTCATAAAGCCAATCTTGACATCGTCCGGAGTATTACGAAGGATGTGGTAGGCAATTTCGTTGGTAAATGTTGTCTTGCCAACACCTGTTTCAGCGTTGACGACAACAAGCTCCGAGAGCTTGAGCCCGTAAGTCTTGGCAGTAAGCCCTTGCCAAGGGTACTCGATGAAGCTCAGGTCTGGAGGGTTCTCGATATCACCCCACAGGTCTTTACCGGTACGCAAAGCGGCTGGCATGTAGGCGGGGGCGTCCCACCACTCCTTGACAAACTCCTTGTGCATTCCTGCACGCAGATAGTCGTTCGGGTCCTTGTGACGGCGTAGCGTCATGATGTGGGTTTTACCAAGGGGCAGGAGTTCTGCCAGCTTCATGGCTGCTTCCCTGCCCGGGTCATCCGAGTCAAGACAAACCACGATCTTCTCAAACGAGTTGAGGTATTCGTAGTTGTCCCGAGCTTCACGGACAGCCGTAGCTGCGGAGGTTACGCCAACCACCGGCCACTTGGAGCCTTGAAGCTCATAGCCTGCACCAGCGTCGCACGCGCCTTCACAGATGGTAATAGCTTTGGCCGAACCTGCCGGGAAGGCATGTTGGCCGATAAGCTCCATCTTTTCCTGAAAGCCTTCCCATCGGAACTCTTTCTTGCCGCGCATACGGAACTGGTTGGCTACGTGCTTTTCGCCACGAAACCTTGGATATGTATGGATGAAGGGACCATCGTCATAGTAGCCGAACCTGTAGACACGGGCTGTGTCTTGGGAAAGCTGACGATCTTCAAGAGCGCGGAACTCTGTCGGCACAGGTCTTATAGCGCGCTTCTCGGTGTTAGGAGGTGGAGTACTAATTTTTATCTTCCCTTCTGATGAGGTGTTTTGGGTAGTTCGGCCACACACAAAGCAATGCGTATGGCCGTCGTCGTACAAGGCTAGACCATCTGACGACCCACAGCTGTTACAGGGTCCGTGTCTAACAAACCTTGCCTTTCTCGTTCCTTCTGAAATACTTTGGCTCCCTCAAGTGCTAGAACACAGATTTGAAATTCAGGCAGCAAGACCCGTTGTTTCATCAACTCTGTGATGTTAGGGTCTTGCAGAGCCTTGTGAGCGCGCTCCTTTTTTGCGTGGATTTCGTTCACAAGCTCTGCAAAACTGGTGATCATCTTGTGGTTAGAACTTCGTTGAGTTGGGGAAGTATTTCTTTACGATGGGGTAAAGAATAAGCCCCGCCGCAACGCCAATGATAATCGGAACAATAAAATCAGGCATGGTCAGTAGTCTCCTCTTCTAGGTCGTTTGTGTCAAAGTCTTCCAAGGCTTCGTCGATTGCTTCAAGACAAACCCCGCAAGGACGAATACTTAGATCGTGGTCGAACTCTACTTCAGTCAACTCAGCGTCACAAATATAACACCGCACCTCTGGTTTTTCCTTTTCTTATAGGTGCCTACAAAAAACTTCTAGTCACATCTCCAAGTGTATTCGGAACCTGATTTGGTTTTGAACACAACCTCGTTTGGGGTATCTTTGATGATTTCCTCGATGAATGTGGTTTGCCACCAATCTTGAGCTTGATAGGACCTAGCCATGTAGCTCCCAACGCGCATGGCCGCGCCCACACGAGGTCGGGCTTCGGTTTCTTGTTGAATCGTACCTTCTTCGTCTTTCCAAATAGCGGTGGACATAGGGCCAGAGTCGCCTCGCCCCCGTTTGTCGTACATCGAATACGTCATCTGTATTTCTCCAAGAAAGCTTTAACATACCAATCGCCGGTCATGTCGGTAAGACCGGGAGCCGTGTTGACCTCAAGACAATAAGCCTTGTCGCCACGTTCTATCCACGCCATATCAGCGCCACCAAAGTCAAGACCCAAGGCACCGACAGCAGCAACAGCGCCAGCAAGCACTCCTTGCGAAGGGGGATTGGCTTGGTCAACAATGTAACGATATCCATTGTCGTGGGAACGGATGTAATCGTCTTTGACTTCGATGTCTTTGTGTTTGATCTTCCGCTTGTATCCGATAACTCGGCCTTGGAAGACGTGGACTCGGTATTCACGTTTTTTCCTCACATATCTAGTATACACTTTTGCAGGAACAATGTCAACAGGTTTTTCTGCAACAACAATGCCTTTACCGCCAGAGGCTGACAACAAGGTCCGACAAAGAACGATCTTGCCGTCTTCGCACCAAGCCCGGGCCTCGTCTATCGACGTCGTGAAATCCGGGACTAGGACACCTGCGGCTTTGAAAGCCTCATAGGTGAGCTTCTTATTGACGGCAACGGCCACTTTTTCAGGCCGGTTATATACCTTGGCCGCAACAGGGACTTCCCACGTCGTGTTACCCCAGTTGATGACGTGGTGCCCACCTCTGACAAGGTCAGGAGAGGGCAACCGGTGAATGCCAAGTTTTCGGGCAAGGATGCGAGCACCCTCGGAGTACCGTTTATACGGTACAATACAAAGTCGTTTTGCCAGCATTAGAAAGGCCTTTCCGGGTCTTCAATAAAGCCCATGTCACGAAGAGCTTCAAGCTCTCTTTTTCCTCTTAGTTCTCGTTCCAATCTCAAAGCCTCAATACCACGTGATTTCTTCTGGGGCTTTTTTGGTTCCACGCTGACACCTTTAGGAGCATTTTCCCACGAAACAGAGTAGGCAATGTCTTGTGCTGCGTCCATCGTGAGACGGTACGGAACCCTGTCGTAAACATCTTTGATGATATCCCAACACTTCGGGAACGTGATAGATACGAACTCCTTGAACCCACGCATGGACACTTGCTCAAGGTATTGGCTCGGAGTGTAGTCGTAGTTCTCGTTGGCGTATTTGACCAACTCGTAAAGAGCATCAACCCACGCGCGCATCTGCTTGGTAGACGCTGTACCGGGGTGCATACGAAGTTCGACAGAACCAAACTTGTTGAGAGACGACAGGTTGCACGCCATGTACCTCAACTCGTTGGAGAACTTGTGGAACTTGCGTGTCTGAATGGCCTTGACAATCTCAGATACAAAGAGGTCAGATTCGGAAAAGGCGATACAGAACTGATTGCCTTTGCGTTCCGGGGCCAGAGCCTCGAAGAAATGAGGTTCAAGCATGGCATACAACGTCAGAAACTTGATCAAGGAGTAGAACTTCTTCCGGGAGAAGTCAAAATGCACGTGGAGTGAGCACCTGCGGCTGATGGCCGGTTTGAATTCAGCATCCTCAGCAATGGTGTCAAACCGTTTCAGAGCCGTGTCAAGGGCTGCGTACTTGATAGGCTGATGAAGAACCATCTCGATGCAATCACCACGAAGAGACGGGTCGTTCTCTGCGCGCCAGTAGTCACGAGGCTTGATGTGCTCAACCATGCGGGCTGCACCAAAGCCCTCAAGCTCAACCTCAAGGCCAATCTCGGCGTCAGGCGAAAACCGGGTGGCAACACCCGTATAGATATACGTTTCGGTCAGCAAATCCACTTGGGACAGCTGCTTCGTCTTGAAGTATTCAGACATTTGGACGCTTCCTACATGACCTTGACGCGAGCGAAGTTTTCGGCGCGTTGCTTAAGGTGTGCAAAACTTGGATAAAGGGTGATCTCACTGTTGGTCAAATCAATCTCCCCAATAATGTCCGCCTTGTAAAACAGGTGAGCGGTTTTGGCTGTTACTCGCACAGCAGCAAAATGCGGACTGAAGGCTTGGCCGGTTATCTCCCCTTTGAGGATGTTGTGAACAACAGCTGAGTATTTCGGGTATACACGGTTCATAGTTTGATAGAGGGGTGCTTCCTTGTCAAAAAGAAGTTTTGTCCACAGATTGTTCAAAAGACGGTCAGTGGTGTCGTGGTCATTAGTCCACACAAGCCGGTACGCGAGGTTGTCTTCACGAAGACCAAGCCTGTTTTTACGTTGGGGGTCGCGTGATGTGAACAAGACAGCGTTTGGAACATTGACCATGCCAAGATTGTAAGGCCCAACCTCGAAATCTTCCACCGGAGTTTTGGCCAAGTCGATGGTGTCTTGTACATTTGGACCACCCAACGCAGTAAAATGCGCTTGGGTTGCAGTCAAATAACGCCCAAGATAACCCCAAGAGCCTTTGTATTTGACAACGCAGCTTGAAAGTTTCTCACGGCAATCGTTGGGATTGCCTTGAAAAAAGTGGTCGATAACTGAAGCCATCTATGAATTAGTCTCCGTTGATCTGGCGTTGAACAGCTTCAAGCCGGTGCTGCATGAATTTGCACTCAGGGCCTTTGGTCCAGTAATCGACCACACCCTCAACAGCGCCGTTGAAAACAAACTCCATAAGTTTATCATCTTGAAGCCAGAAGTTGCCGAGAGTGCGGTATTCCATGCCGTAGGTCTTGGGACGATACGCCCCAGCCTTGCCGTAAAGACGACGGCGGCGGCGATCAGGATCAAACTCCATTGAGGGCAAGCCAAGAGTGATATCAAGGTTGCGCGCGAGCCTTCCGCAATCGGCAATGTGCTTGTCGTCGATTGTATCGAGCTTGAACGGAACACCGTCAACTTCCCACCCGACGTGGACGTGGCCAGCGCCAGTACGCATGGTTGTCGTGCCAGCGTTCGGGATCGGATTGTACCTGAACGTATACCCGTTATAGTCAGGATTGCATCCAAGTTCTACAGCTTTAGCCGGAAGTTTTCTGAAGTACTCCCGGTTGTACATGACAGAACTTTGATAGACAAACTGATAACGCTCCGGAATAATCTTCCGAATCTGCTCCGTGACCCTTTTGATGTTGTAAACAAATTGCTCGACAGTCTCTGCCGGGTCGATGTTGAACTCGACAGCCGTCCCGTCAACTTGGACAGCGCCACAAGCAAGAGGCTCAGGGGCTTCCTTGGTTCCCGGCACCATGTCGTGAGCCGAGACATACTCGCCGGTCTTGGTGTCGATCAAGAAGAACTCAGGATCAGCACCGACAGTGACTTTGGTGATGTTAAGCACGTTTGTAACTCCTAGTGGCTAGCTATTAGGGATCAAGTGAAGAGTAGTTCTCTCGCTTACAGGGGCCACACGTAAGGTAAGTCTGATGGTTCGGTCCAGTTATAGCGAGCGTAATACACAGGGTCTTTGCGTAATAGATTGCTGCGATGCGACGCGTGCAATGCGTCTTCGCCCAGCCAGACTGGTGGTGCGTCATTGCGTCCATCGGAGCTATACTGAATTTCTGAGTCTTTGAAGAATGTCAGTAGTGAGTCGTTGTACCCACGAGATATCCATTCGCGGCACATGGCGGCTCCATACCGACATAGCTCTATTTCGTGATTGCGCCACATTTTGGTAGCTGGGTGATTGCGCCATCCGCCGGTAGTTTTTGACATAGCAAGCAGGATTTGCTTGCACTCTACTCGCTGCTTGCCAAGGCGTTGGCGATCTAGGATTAGTGCTGATTG
>Ga0172367_10010389_pt1 | contig 10025 bp, 6 predicted proteins | sample Lak10m_FD_114542 | JGI IMG/M metagenome (GOLD analysis project Ga0172367, IMG submission 114542) | Freshwater microbial communities from Kabuno Bay, South-Kivu, Congo - kab_022012_10m | ecosystem: Environmental > Aquatic > Freshwater > Lake | place: Democratic Republic of the Congo: South-Kivu...
CAAATATAATAATTGAAGAAAAAAATAATCGTGTTACTACTTTCTTCGGCTTAAATAGCAATATCTCCGCTGAAGAAACCGCAGACTTCAAACACAAACTTGATAAAATGATACAGAATTGTTCTATCGTAGTTTTTGCCGGAAGTTCATCATGCACCATAACAGATGATATTTTCCCATATGGAATTGAACTTGCGAACCAATATGATAAGATTTCTATTCTTGATACTTATGGTTCTCATTTGATGAACTGCATAAACTCCGGCCCAACGGTAATTCACAACAATGTTGATGAGGTTGAAAGATCGCTTAGTATTGCTCTTCGAAATGAGAAAGAAAAACTTGAGTATTTACACCAGCTATATGCAAAGAATATTAAGTTGATGTTTTTGAGCGATGGTGCAAAATCTCTTTATGCAGAAAAATTTGATTTCAATTATAAAGTAGATCCGCCGAAAGTAAACGTAATTGATGCAACCGGAAGCGGCGATGCTTTTGTTGCCGGAATTGCTTACGGTTTGGAAAACTCTCTCGTCTTCGATCAATTTTTAAAGATTGGTGTTGCACTCGGTGCTGCTAATGCATCAAAGCTTACAACTTGTAATGTTACAACTGACGAAATGAATTCATACATTGAGCAAGTTAAAGTTTCAACAATCGGAAAAAAGATGAAGATAATAGATGACTCACCGAATTATTAATTACCTCTGCGATCTTTGCGGATTCTTTGCGCTCTCTGCGTTTAAAAACAAAAACGCAAAGGACGCAGAGATATTTTTTCTTTTCATCCTGATTAATATTCTCTCCCAGTTTAATGTTTCTGCACAAATTATTTCAAAAATTGAGGTGTCCGGAAATAAAATCTTTACCGAGAGTGATTATTTAAGCTGGATAAATATTTCTTCCAGGCAAAACTATTTTCAAGGAATTGAAGATTCGGCAAAAACGCGAATCGCTTCTAAACTAAACGAACGGGGGTATTATAACTTTTTCTTTAACAATATTATTACTGAAAAAATTGATTCGGTAAAATCTCGATTAAAAATAAACATAGACGAAGGAACGCCGACTATTATAGATAAGATCCAAATTAACAATCCGGTTAAAGATTCCGTCATTGTAAACAATATTCTCTCACAACTTGAAAAAGAAATTTTTACCAGAATCAATATTGAATCCGTATTTTCAGAAATTATTGATCATTGCGAAAACAACGGATTTCCTTTTGCATCAGTTAGAATCGAATCTGTAAAATTTATGAACGATTCAACAAACAGTGATCATTTTGTTAATCTTTATTTAAATATTGATGAGGGAACAAAAAGTACAATAGATAAAATAGAAATTACCGGAAACGACAAAACAAAAGATTACGTGATCATCAGGTCTCTTCAAATCCCTTTAGGTGAAGAATATTCTCAAAAAAATATTGATGTGATTCCCGAAAAATTAAACCGTCTCCGTTTCTTTGAGCCCGTAGGACAGCCGGAATTTTATTTTAACTCGAAGAAAGAAGGTGTGTTAAAAATTTCCATAAAAGAAAAGCAAACAAATTTTTTTGATGGTATTGCGGGATATGTCCCTGCAGTGAATGATAAAGAGAGCGGTTACTTAACCGGATTTGTAAATGTAAGCTTGAGAAATCTCTTGGGTACAGGCCGAGCAGCTTCTTTAAGATGGCAGCAAGAAAACCGTTACTCACAGGAATTAGAGTTACGTTATCTTGAGCCGTGGCTTTTCGGATTTCCATTTAACTTAGAAGGCGGGTTATTCCAGCGGAAACAAGACTCAACCTATGTCCAAAGAAATTTTGAAGGACGATTGGAATTTCTTGCAACAAGTGAAATATCAGCATCGGTATTGATTGCTGCTCAATCGACTATCCCCTCGGAACAAAACGCAAACAGATTTACTGTGTTTAATTCCTCCGCATTTACAAGCGGAGTTAATTTAAGAATTGATACGCGCGACGATTTTTATTCACCAACCGAAGGAATATTCTTCAACAACACATATTCATACACTTCTAAAAGTATAAACGGCCCAGTTGCTTTCATCACTCCCACTACTAACACTAAAGTAGCTTTACAACGCATTGAATTTGATTTTATATTTTTCGAACAACTTTTTAATAGACAAGTGGCAGCACTTGGAGTTCACGGCAGAGAATTACGGGGTGATGATGTCGAATTAAGTGATCTCTATTTTTTAGGCGGAACGAATTCTCTTCGTGGTTACAGGGAAAAACAATTTCAAGGCAATAGAATTTTGTGGTCCAATCTTGAGTACAGACTATTACTTACACGCCGTTCGTTTGCATTTCTTTTTTTTGATACAGGATATTTTTTACGCAACGAGGACAAGCAAAAAAGTATTCCAGAAAATTCGTCTTTTACGATTGGTTACGGATTTGGTTTAAATATTGAAACCGGACTTGGCGTTCTTGGTGTCAGTTTTGCTCTTGGTAAAGGTGATTCAATCAGCGATGGAAAAATTCATTTTGGTATAATTAATGAGTTTTGATAAGAGCAGATTATTTTGAAAACATTTGCAATTTATTTTCTATTCTTTCATAATTACCAAGATAAGCACGCATTAGTGATTTCCAGAGTTTGCCATGATTAGGTACGTGAAAATGTAACAGTTCATGGACAATTACATACTCACCAAGTTTTTTATCCATTTCTAAAAGCTCAGCATTAAAGCTAAGATAACCACCGGTTGAACAGGATGCCCATTTTTTTGTCATTCGGCGAAATGAAATCGTCTTAATCTTAATATCAAGCTTTGATGCAGCTGCTTTGACTTCATTTTTGAATTCTATTTTATTTTTCCAGGTTTTCATTCGCTTTAATTAAAATATTAAATAGGTCATCAATAAGTTTATAAGCAGAATCCATGTCGCCCATTTTACTTAATAAAATGAAATATAATTCTTCTCTTAATTCGCGAGTTTCTTTTTCAAATTTATACCACTCAGGATGCTGAGAGAACGAAGCACTCATTTCTTTAGCCGTCTCTTCTGGTTTCGTTAAATTGTTCTCACTTAGCATTGAACTGATAAAATATGTAAGTGAATCGAAGCCTTTTTCTTTTTTCTTGTTCTCATTTTCAGAATGTGACTTAAGCAAATCTTCTAATTTTTGTAATGCTTCTTCTGTTGTTACAATTCTATCTTCATAGTTTTCTTGAATAGATTGAGCTTTTTCTTTCAGAGAAATTAAAACTAAATCACCGCTATGTTCAGAAGCTTCTTTTTGAATACTTTTAATAAGATTAATAATTTTTACATTATCCGGTTTCTGACTTTTCTTAATGACTTCTATTGTTTTATCGTTCAATTCATATATATCGGAACTACCATATAGATTTTCAAGACCAACATTTTCTTTTACGAGCTGAACAGTTTTACGTTGAAATTCTTTATCAACATAAATCCTTTTAGCGTATGCATTACGCACGATGTAGAATATCTGTGTTAAGGATTTGTAATCATCAATGAATGGACGTAAGAAAACATCCGGTGAAATTATTTCGTAAAGCATTTCAAGTTCGTTGTAAAACTTAAAAAATTCTTTGCGTTTCGACTTGTCTTTAAAATGAACAATTAATTTATCAACTTCTTTATCATTATACGGCGGTTGAATTAGTCCAATATATTTAGGTGACTCTTTCTCCATTTTGTTTTTGAAAAGAGTCTTGAGTAGAGTGATGTCTTTAATAACACTTTGTACTTCATCGGAATCAAATGCTAAAGCTTTTTCCAGCTTGTCGAATATTCCAATAAAATCGAGAACAAATCCAAACGGTTTTTTCTTTCCTTCATCATCTTCATAAGGACGATTTACACGAGCAATAGCTTGCAATAATGTATGATCGCGCATTGGTTTATCTAGGTACATTGTATAGAGAATTGGTGCATCAAAACCAGTAAGAAGTTTTTCTGTAACAATAAGAATTTTAGGAAACCTATCTGCTTTAGTAAAGTTTTTGCGAATTGTTTTTTCTTCCTCTTTTGAAATGTGAAATTGTTTAAGCGATTCAGAATCATTATGGTTACCGGTATAAACCACTTCGGAATATTCGGGTGGTAAGTATTTATCTAGAGCTTTTTTGTAAAGTGCACACGCTTCGCGATCTACACCAACAAGAAATGCTTTATAATTAAGATTTTCTACAAAGTTTTTGAAATGCTCTGCAACGAATTTGGATATTTTATCAACTCTTGTATTTCCTTTAAGAAAGTTTTTGGTAACTACAGCACGCTCAAGAATTTTATTTAGTTCTTCTATATCGCTTACGCCTTCAGCTTCAGCAAGATTTAGAAATTCTTTTTCTAAAGTTTCTTTAGGTACAAGCAGTTCGTTATCCGCGAGTGAATAATAAAGAGGAAGAGTAGTGCCATCTTTGATTGATTCCGAGATTGGATATTTATCGAGATAACCTTTCTCATCATCAAAGCCGAAAGTTTTGAATGTTCCTTTGCCGTAAGCAATTTTATCTATTGGTGTGCCGGTAAAGCCGATAAAGGTAGCATTTGGTATTGCAGCTATTAAGTAATTGCCAAGGTCACCGGAAGTTGTTCGATGTGCTTCATCAACGAGCACATAAATATTCTTACGGAGATTTACATCAGCGGGCATTTCGTTAAACTTGTGAATCATACTAATAATAATTCCACGATAATCATCTTGAAGTAACTCACGAAGTTTTGTTATGCGATCCGCATGTGCAATGTTTGTTATACCAACAGAAGTTAGATTTTTTATCAACTGGTCTTCAAGTTCGTTGCGGTCAATGATTAAAATCATTGTCGGTTTTTCCGAGATTGAAGCTTTGAAAAGTATCTCGGCAGATTTTATCATTGTAAAAGTTTTACCGGAACCTTGAGTATGCCAGATTAAGCCACGGTGTTTTTTAACATCGTGAGAGCGCGTAATAACTTTCTCAACTGCTCTAATTTGGTGCTGACGAAGAATATATTTATTTAGCTCTTCATCTTTTTCCGAGAAGATTATATAATCTTTTATGTATGCAGTAATATGCTCTCTTGAGAAGAAGGTTTTAATTTTTATTTCGAGATTACCGATTTGCTCTTCCGTATCGGAAGTATTTGTGCGCCAATCGAAAAGATTCTTACGCGATAGATTCCATGTAACACCATATAGAAAGCCAAGCGATTCTGTTACTGTAAAAATTTGTTGTGGTATTAGCATTTCCGGAGTTTCGGAATGATAACGACGAATTTGATCAACACCAATTGAAAGAGCTTCTTCTTGAGTAGCATTTTTACATTCAATTACAGCTATTGGAATTCCGTTTATGAGAAAAACCAAATCTTCACGGTTACCATATTTACCGTTATTGAAGTAGTATTCTGCGGTTATATTAAAAACATTGTTATCAAGGTGTTCAAAATCTATTAGAGTAAGATTTAATTCCCGTTCTTCTTCTGTACAGTAAAATGTTTTTTCTCCGCGTAAGTAAAACAGAAAATCTCTATTACCGTTAATATCTGCTTGCAAAGATGAAAGACGTGAAATTAAATCATCTATACTTTCTGTGAACTTGGAATTAAGAAGAGTTACTTTTTGAGCAAATATTTCTTTTAAGAAAAGTGAAGAGCTGCGGGATTGTTCTTCAGGCAAAGTCTTGCTATTATCGAAACCGCGAAGTGCTTCGGTTTGTTTGCGGGTAAGTACTTGCCAGCCAATTGAATCGGCATATTCTAATATGCGCTGCTGAACTGATTTGTGCTCTGTAAATTTATCCATAGGACTTGTTGGAATTAATTAGCTACCAATAGTAATAAACTGTTGAAACAGTTTATTTATGTTATTGTTGTTATCGCCACACCGATAAATCGGTGTGTTAGCATAATTACTTTTCAGTTAACTCCTTCCGTTATATCAATATTTATATCTTTTACACGGAGTTGACCCGACATTAAATGGTTAAGCATTGTCTTGAATAAATTCTGGAGTTTTGTTTTTTTCTTGTTGAGACACTCAATTTTGAAATCTATGGATGAAAATATTTGTGCAATTTCTTTTTGAATGGGCAAGATTGGAATTGGAATTTGCATTTCTTTTAAGTCATCTCGCGTAATACCCTTTATAGTTGCACCTCTTTTCTGTGCATTAAATATTTTTTGAACACGAGAAGTACAAACTGCATAGGCAAGATATTCTAAACAATACTTACTTTTATCAATTAGTAACCCAGTTAAATCTTGACTTATTGCAATATCAACTTTATTTATTGCTACTTTACCAACTGTTACTCTCGTCGAGACTAAAAGATTATCCTTTGGTATCAAATGAGTAGCACTATTCGATAATCCTAATTCAGTAATTTTCTTCTCACCATCAAATAAATAAATATTTTCGGGATCTAGTCTTTTACTTGTGGTCCAATGAATATTACCATTCCAATATTCTGTTTTACTAGTAGATGGCGTTCCTCCCCCGAAAAAATCATCTGCAATATCATTAATACTTTTTACTTCCCAGCTTTTTGGTATTAAACCAATTTCTGTTTGTTTTTGCGGTTCGTTGTTAATGCCTTCTGTAAACAGTTTTTGCATAAGAGTTTTCTTAAGCTCTTGAGTGGTTTTAATTATTTGTTCTTGTTTTTCTATTGCTTGCTGAATTGTTGCAAGTATGTAAGCAATTTTATGCTGCTCGTTTAGAGGAATTGAAGGAATGCCAGCTAATGATTTATATTTATTAAAATCAAGGTTTCTTATGCCGGTTGTTCTACCTTGCAATGAATCTGTTTTACCAAGGAAATAGAAATTAAGAAGTGAATAGAATAAGAATTTCGAATTAATTTCATCCTTATTCTTGACTCGAACGGTAGAGGTAAAATTGCTAAAACTATATTCACCATCATGTTTATCAAAAAAAACAACACGACCTACTGGTTGTGATGGCCCACCTCCAGATCGTTCTACTATAATATCACCATAAAATAATTTTCTTTTTTCATATTGCTTTGATTCAACTTCCAACTCAGCGACATCATTATAATCTAAATTGCCGGAATTTGTGAAGTTAGTATTCCTTAAAACAAAAACTTTAATATAAGGAGGTTTTTTACCTTTCCATAATCCATTTATAGATTCAAAATAATCTTCATTATTTAAATTAATTACTTCGCAATCAACCGGAATGAGACCGATTTCAGTTTGTTTGAATTGAATTGATTCGGTTATGGTGTTAGTCATTCTTGATTACCTTAATCAAATCTTTAGCAATAAATGACCAAATTACAATATGATAAACTACTAGAATCATAGCGATAATAACTTCACTATTTGGATGATAGTAGTGAAAATTAGAGCAGAACAACAAAAAGAGAGCATCTAATATCATACCGATTGTTAGAATAATAGTAGGCAATGTTATATATTTTTTCAACTCGTTATTTCTATCTAAATGATGAATCCAAGTTTCATATAATTTATAATAATAACCTTTTGTATCCATCACAGAAAATTTTTGTTTTTTCTCTGCAGTACTCAAAGATTCAAATTCTGCAATTGTAGTTGGTTGTGAATGTTCTCCTCGATCACTATACATGGTTGATTTAATAATATCAATTGATGATTTATGAGATTGCATACTATAAACAATGAAAACGCCAAATACAGCAAAAATTGCAGCATTTGCTTGAAGAAAAGCGCTATAGATGTATAATGATGTACTATCAGTAAAGAAAATCATAAATCCTCTAATAAAGTTGTTTGTTCATCATTTTGAAATCCATCTTTCAGGTCTTTTAAGAACATAACCATCTTTCTTTGTAACTTCGTCTGGAAAAACACTTTTGGCAAGGGTTCTTCTTCCTAGCATATAATGACCGTGGCCAATTTGTGAAAGAGAGAAAGAAAATCTTTCCGGAGGGAAGAATAATAATATTTTCTTTGTTGGAAATAGTTTTTTAACTTGTATTATAGGAGCAGTTAAATCACTATCACCAGAAACAAGAATTGCAATATCAAAAAAATCTTGAAAAGCATCTGAAAGAATTTCTACAGCAATATTAACATCTGTCATCTTTTCGTTCGGAATGAATTCAATATTACCACATTTGCGACATGTTTTTGCATTTGACTGGTAATTACCATAATAAATGTGAAAATTATCCAAGGTTTCGAGAGCCTCAATAAAAGTACCTTGTCTTTTTGCTTTTTCAGGTGGTGATGCAATACGAGAAGTGAAATATTTAGTAGTAACTAATTCTTGATCCGGTTTTAATAAATTGTGAGCGAGCTGTTGAATGTTTAACCAATAAAAATTTTTCCATTTCTTAGTTTTCAATCCGAAATAAAGATTAAAGCCATCTATATATACAATTACACGTTGTCTAATGGTTGTCGAATTATTCTCTTGCATAATTATCACCTAAATATTACTTTTACAACAGATTTTACAGCGCTAAAGATAGCATCTTTAGTTTGACGTCCCACTTCGGTGGGACGTTTCTATTTTAAAACTCTATATTCTTTCATTACGTAGTATAATTCTTAATCGACACACCCCCGCCAAAGAACAGCAGGCAAGCCTAAATCCCCTCTCAAGAGGTGACTTTTGAGATTAATAACCAAGTTTTTGAAAGATGCTTTTTAGTTCTTTATCTATTTCTTTTGATTCTTTTTCAAGCTCTTTTAGTTCTTCAAGAATTTCGCCAACCGGTCTGTAAGTTTCTTCATCGGCTGTGTGTATGTAACGAGTAGGCGAAAGATTGTAATCGTTTTTAACTGCTTCTTCTTTTGTAATTATCTTACTGAACTTATCAAACTCTTTCCAGTTAAGGTAAGTATCAACTATTTTATTCTGATTTTCGTCAGTCATATAGTTTTTGGGTTGTCCTTTAACAAATTCTTTAGAGGCGTTAATTAAAATTATTCTATTCTTTTGATCGGCTATTTTGTTTTTATTAAGAAAAAGAACAACACCGGGCGCAGAAGTGTTATAGAATAAATTTTCAGGTAAGTAAAGAACACCTTCTACATAATCGCTTTCAACAAAAATTTTACGTATATCCTTTTCACGGTTAGTACCTTGGTTGCCGGAACCACGGGAAACAGCACCGGTATCTAAAACAATTGCAGCTCTAGCTTTTTTATTCATCGATGCAAGAATATGCTGAGCCCAGCCCCAATCGGCAGTACCGTTAGGAGGAAAGCCGTATGTAAAGCGGTCGAACTTATCATCTTCATAAGTTTTTTGATTGAAGATACTCTGGTTCCACATTGGATTAGCAGTAACACGGGGAAAAGTTTTTAGTTTGCTTCTATCTTTAAATTTCGGTGAGTTCATCGTATCGCCAATTTCTATTTCACCTTCCATATCGTGAATAACCATATTCATATTTGCCATAGCCCAAGTGTTTGGTAAGTATTCTTGTCCGTATAGCTTTAGCGGTGCGTATTTGGTTTTTGAGCGGAGACTCATTTTTTCATCGAGGATGATTTGACATTTAATAAGAAGACCAGCAGAACCGCAACAAGGATCGTAAATTTCCATACCAGGTTCAGGATCGAGAATACGGGCCATAATCAAACCAACTTCCATTGGTGTATAAAACTCTCCGGCACTAGAACCAGAACCTTCAGCAAATTTTCTTATTAAATATTCATAGCTTCTGCCAATGATGTCCGGTTCAACATCATTAATGCCAAGACGTTTTTTACTAATTTCTTCTATCAAGTTGCTAAGAAGCGGATCATCAATATCTCGTTGGCCGTGAGTGGAAGCGTTAAAGTCAACACGGTCAATTATTCCTTTAAGCCGGGGATTTTCACGAGCTATATCACGAAGAAGCTTTGTAAGATTTTCACCAATCTTTGTTGAGAGTTTTCTGATTACGGACCATGTAGGGTCCTCTGTGTTTTTAGGACGAAGCGGAATGTAAAAGCGGATTAGCTTTCTATCTCTTTCAATGAGTTTATAAGCTTTATCTTTTGTTCCAATTTTAGAAGTGATGCGGGAAATTTCATCATCGAAAACATCGCATAA
>Ga0172367_10010390_pt1 | contig 10024 bp, 7 predicted proteins | sample Lak10m_FD_114542 | JGI IMG/M metagenome (GOLD analysis project Ga0172367, IMG submission 114542) | Freshwater microbial communities from Kabuno Bay, South-Kivu, Congo - kab_022012_10m | ecosystem: Environmental > Aquatic > Freshwater > Lake | place: Democratic Republic of the Congo: South-Kivu...
CGATGAGGAAAAAAAGGCATAGGGAAATAAGGTCCGCAGGCCATCGAAACTGTTGCCAGCAGCATAAACACGCAGCCGGTCAAAAGGAATTTACGATTGTCCATTGAGTTCTTTCGATGGGTCCTGTTCGCAGCGAGCCCAGCCCGCGGCGAATTCGTGTTGGGCGCGCAGCAGAGTCGGTGTCTGCCGAACCAGCCAGAGCCGCCCCTCTATAGTTTGCGCAAAATAGCCGCCGATGCCGTCGGCATCGCTGCAACTGGCCGCCAGTCTGATTCGATCCGGTGGTGAGACGTCCGTATGGCCGGAATTCTGCAGGACCACATCAAACAGTTTCGGGTCCGTCGTGCTTCTCACCGCGATGTGGGCTGCTGCCGTCAGGGGCATGCCCTGGATCACGGCACGCCAGGTGGCAATGCTCCAGGCCCTCTGATCGGTATCGGTAGGCAGCCGAAACCAGGCATAGCCAAGCAGATTCTTCGGCCGGTTGCCATTGACGGCGCGCATGAGTTGCCGCACGGATTCCGGCGCCACGATCAACTCTTGCGAATTCTCTCTGCCACGACCAAGGGCCGACTCGCTTTCAACGAAGCTCACATTCCCGGAATCGTCAAAGCCAATCCGTGATCCATAGGTTGGCAAGGCCACCCGGAAGCCGGTTGGCGATTTCTTCGCGTAATCCGCAATCCATTTGCCGGCCTGCACCGGATCGAACAAGCTACTCTGGGGTTTCTGAACGGAATGGACCTGAAGGACGGACTCGTCAACGGCGCCGAGTACATCCGCAAGGTGAGCGGAAGGAATCCAGGCTGGCAAGGCGGTAATCGATAGCTGGGTGCCGCTATCCAGCCGGCTTCGCAGCTGGGCCAGGAATTTTGCATACCCCGGCAGCTTCGCGGTTCCGCAATCGTGGTCAATCTCAAAACCGGCAACTGTCATGCCTTGGCCGCGCCAACGCTGATGCAGGCTCAGCACCTGATCGAGCAAGCGAGCTTGGTCAAGGCTGGGAAGCTGGCCGTCGATGCGCACCACCATGATTACTGGCCGGCCGGATTCCTCAAGCGCCTTGGTCTGCACTGTTACCGGGATGAGCTTCCCGGCGGGGCTGACTTGCGCGGCGAGGACACGCCATGACCGAACCAGATCCTTGTTGGCGGCGATGGACTCGATCAGCGGTGCGCGCCAGGATCGCTGCCAGATGTAGGCATCGTGCTCAAGCGGTGACTGAGTTTTATCAGGTGACGTCATCGCGATTGCAGCGGCAATAGTCACCGCACTTAATCCGCCAAGAAGCGCAGTCCGGACTCTACGCATTGATTTTATTGTGGAAATCATGTCATGGCGATCGATGGGCTGGTTACGGATAACGGTATTCTCCCCTGCGCTTGGCTCACCAGGTGAGCCAAGCCGGCGGCAGTATGCGCGAGGTTGGTATCTACGAAGCTCTTCTAAATGCATCTTCGTTTGAGAGCACTGATAGTAAGAAGCCGCGTTTTCGTCATTCTTTCTATCTGTAGCCGTCCTGTCAGCGCCGACTTTTGTGCTTAGCTTGCAGACTCTACGAGTATTTGACCTACAGATTTGGCAGAGGGAAAATATATATTAATTAGCAAACAATAAGATGCCATATGGAGTACATAAAATATTCCAGTAGTGCTTGACAATATGCGCGTTCTGCCTCATTATTTCTTCAACAAAGAGCGCAAGAGGTGCGGAAATGAAACAAGGAACGGAGGTACAAAAGGTGTCGGTGAAGATCTGGCGTGATCTGATCCCGAAGCTTGACAAGAAAATCGAGGCCGCATGCCTGCGGCGAGATGCGTATCTCTCGAAAGTGATCGGGGCGGAAGTGCAGCGACTTGACTCCGACGTGTCTGTGCCAAATTCGGAGCAGGCATTCGCATTCATATCCAAGCGACTAGATCGCCTGGATCGCAAGCTTGTCAGCTTCACTCTGGACTCAACAGTGGCCGAGCGCTTGAACAAGGTTTGCGCTGACAAGCGCATCGTGCGTGACGCATTTTTCAATCGCCTGATTTTTTGGCTCGTCGCATCGCCGAATGTTGTCGACCGAATATTGGGTGCTAACTGGGAAAGCAATCTCCGGGAAGCCGAGCTAGCGATTGGCTTTCAATGGGGGGCGCCCTACCCTCTCGATGATTCAGTCATAGGTTCTCTGGTAGATCCATTGTGGCCGGTTCACGAACATTTTAAATTGCTGCGTGATGGCACCTTGGCGGCCAGTATCGATGCAGGTCTGGAGGTCGATGCCTTAGCCCAAAGCTCTTCGCCCAGTTTCTACACCTGTATGCTCAACGACAAATGCATCAAAAACGTGGATCTGACGGGGCTTAATACCTACCTCTTTGACATCGATGTTCCAGGCACAGCGGTGCAGAGAGAATTCGACGGCGACTGGGAAGTGTTGCCGGTTTCTTGACGGAGAAGATCATGCTCACACGACACGCAAAAGTTCGGGCGCAGCAACGCGGCATTCCACCGCTCATCGGCATGCTGCTGGATGACTATGGCCATGAGCAATACGACGGCCATGGCGGAGTAATACGCTACTTCGACAAGAAGGCCCGCCGACGGATGGAGCGAGATTTCGGACGCGAGCCAGTTCGCAGGCTACTCCCCGGATGGAGCAAGGTCTACAAGGTGGACAGCACTTCCGACGGGCAGACAATCACAACGGGAATTCGGATAACCCGGATACGGAGAAAATGATGAAAACGGCGCGCGACTATAACGAGCTACTGAATGAATACGACCAACTCGATCGGCTTATTCCGATGATTTCGGAACAGCACTACGATTTGGCGCTTCGGACGATCTCAAGAAGGCTCACCGACGTCAGTGCAGAGTTGGAGCGCGTCACTGACCCGAATTACCGCACCATCGCACAGATTTTTGCGGAAAAGAAGGCTCAACTTCTTTCTCAAAGGAACGGGAACTGACCGTGGTCATTACTCCTGAAGCCAGGACGCGGCTTCTCAGCCTGTACTCATATCTGAAGGCCGTCTCGCTTCGGAGTCACCCGCCGATCAAGAATGTCGGGCAGCAGGAAAAATGCTGGCGGCTCGGCGAGTTTCCAGAGCATGAAAGCCTGCTTGTCGGCCTCTCCGATGGACGTGATCCATGGCTTGAACTCAAGAAGCCCGAAACCCATTTGTGTCCCGAACCTCCGGCTGCGTTGAAACCCTGGCTGCACGATGGGTGGGATGCTCTGGGTACAGAGCGAGCCAAACACAAGGCCGAAATCATTCGGCATGATGCACAAGGCCAGCCCATTGCCGTGGCGTTCGACCAACACGAGGCATGGCGAGAATGGGCAAATGAACGCGCCCTGTGGCGCCAGGCAGAACTGCCCGCGCGGAAGTGCCTCGATCTTTGGAATGACTTCTTTGCTGTCAACACAAGACTAAAAAGGGAGGGCGAATCCCTGGAGCTGGTGCTGGGCAATGCCATTTTCAGTTACAAGAACTTGCATCATCCCATCCTGCTCAAGCGTTGCCAGCTCGGCTACGAACCCCAGACTCAGACTTTTTTGCTATCGGATACGGAGACGCCCACTGAACTTTATGCCGGCTTGTTTGCCGATAGCGAGTTTGTCGATCTTCCCATCAAGGAATGGAGCAATCAACTCGGGCAGAGCGATCCGCATCCTTTGGGTGATATCAGTCATTGGCTGAAAACCTTGGGTGGGGCATTCCCAACCGCGAAGTTGCTTGAAGCAGAACCGCCAGGCAATCACGATCAGCCACGAATCGGCCCGGCGCCGATGCTGTTCCTGCGCAAGCGTGGTGCTGGACTCACACAATTTATCGATGATGTGCTGCAAGCGCTGCCGAATGTCGAGACGATCCCGAAACATTTGCTCCGGATTGTCGGATGCTACCCGGATGCTTCCCCGGCAACCGAGGGAGTGACATTCTCCGACGCCGACAATGCCTACGCGGGCGAGGCGGATGATGTCCTGTTATCCAAGGAGGCCAATGCCGCACAGCTCGCCATTCTCCGACGGCTGAAGCACAGCGATGGCGTACTGGTGCAGGGACCACCAGGGACCGGCAAGACCCACACGATTGCCAATCTGCTGGGTAGCTTGATGGCTGAAGGCAAAAGCGTGCTGGTCACAAGCCATACCAGCAAGGCGCTGAAGGTATTGCAGCACCATGTCTCCGAGCCTCTGCGTGCCTTGTGCGTGCCGGTTCTGGACAGCGACAAGAAGAGCCAGAAAGTCCTTCAGCATGCCATGCGTGTCCTGCATGATGGCCTGAGTCAGCACCCTGATGAATTGGCGCAACGCGCAAACCAATCGAGGGCACGACGAACAGCCGTCCTGAATGAAATTCGCGAACTGCGGGGTGAGCTTGAAACGGCGGTAAATGGCGAGTATCAGCCACTTTTGCTTGCCGGCGACCAATACGATCCCGTCGCGGCCGCCAAAGAGGTGTCTCGCGGCGGCGGTATCCACGACTGGATACCGGGTCCGGTCGTGCGAGAAGTTCCGGCGCCCTTGAGCCCTGAAGACCTTGCCGCCTTGTACGCCAGCCAGCAAGTTATCCCGGCCGCGTTGGAACATGATTTGGCCCATGCCATTCCATCGCCGAAATTAGTCCCTCCTGTTGAAGAGTATGCCGCAGGCGTGGCCGAGATCCATCAGCATCAAGCAGCCGCCGACTATGGTCATCGTCGCGATCTCTGGTCTGGCATCGAGATGGGGACCGAACCGCTGGAACAGGTGATCGACGAATTGATCAAGGCGATGGGCACGATTCCGCGGAGCGATTCGGAGCCGTGGCGACTGGCAATTGTTGAATCGGTTTGCCAGGGACAGGATGGCGCGTCGAATGTATGGGCGCTGCTATGCCAGTCCATTGAGGCCATCGCGGAGACTTCCCGCGAAGCAGCGGCTTTGCTGTTTTCGCACGATCCCGTTTTGCCCGATATCGACGACTTCGAAGCGTATGCGGCCAATGCGGCTGAAATTATTGCGCACTTGAGCAGGCGCAATTCGATTTCGGCCTGGACCTTGCTGCTCAAGCCCGCATGGAAAAAGATGATTGACTCGTCCCGAGTGGAGGGGAGAAAGCCGATACATAAGACACATTTCGAAGCTTTGCATGCCAGGGCGCAGCTCCTGGGTGCCAGAAGACGCCTGCTCATGCGTTGGAACCAGATGGCGCAGAGTCACGGTGTGCCGGCAGTGCCTGCGACTGCCGGGGAACCAGAAATGTTTGCCGGTCAGTTCGTGCCGACGATACGCGCTTGCCTCGACTGGCATCGCCGATACTGGGTTGACGTACGCCAGGCATTGGTGGCGCAGGGATTGAAGCTGGCCGACCTCGATCAGGAACTCCCGGTTTTTGCGCACGCCTATCCACAGGCAGCCAGATTGCGCCACATGGTGACGGCGATCTTGCCGCCAATTGTTGCCGCCGAGAAAAAGCGCCGCCGGGTCGCTGCCCTTGAGCAGGAGCTTGAATCGATCAGACAAGGCCTGTCGCCCTACGCGAACGTAGAAGTCGTACGTCAGCTACAGACCGCCATCAACGGTCGCTCGGTATCGGCATATCGGCAGGCTTATGAGGCGCTTGAAGTTCTCCTTCGTCTGCAACCGAAATTCGCACAGCGTCTGCAATGGCTGGCAATAATTCGTGCGGTAGCACCCGGCTGGGCAACGGTCATCGAGCAACGCATTGCGCCCCACGATTCACCCGTTGTGCCGGGCAAGCTCGGCGATGCCTGGCGATGGCGGCAGTTTTCGCAGGAACTGGATCGGCGTGCGGCATTGTCGGTAGCCGACTTGCAGTCGAGGATAGAGCGTCTGTCCGTCGAGTCCAAACGAATTACCACCGAGGTCATCAAGAACGAAGCCTGGAGTGGCGTGATCCGCCGCGTCGACAAGAATCCGTCGGCAAGGGCAGCGCTTGTCGCATGGGTAATGCTCATGAACAAGATTGGTGCTGGAACGGGCGTGCAGGCGGCTGCGCTAATGAGGCAAGCCCGGATCGAGATGGAGAAGGCTAGGCCTTGTGTTCCGGTGTGGATCATGCCGTTTTCTCGCCTGATCGAGAACTTCAGTCCCGTCAGGAATCCCTTCGATGTGATCATCGTTGACGAGGCCAGTCAGGAAAATCCGCTTGGACTTGCCCCATTCTTCATGGGCAAGAAAGTCATCGTTGTCGGTGACGACGAGCAGGTGACGCCGCTCGATGTGGGCGGCGCCGTGGCCCCGGTTCAGGATTTAATACAGCAATGGCTTGGAGACCTGCCTGCCCCTGGTCTTTTTGATCTGAAGTCGTCCATTTACGACCGGGCGAAAATTGCATTTGGCCAAATTATTCAGCTAACCGAACACTTTCGCTGCGTGCCGGAGATCATCCAGTTCAGCAACGATCTTTCCTACGACGGCCAGATCAAACCATTGCGTGATTCCGCTTCTACAGCCATAAAGCCTGCTGTCGTTCCGCATCGCGTAGCCGGGATCAGAAAGGGCATGTCGAACGAGATCGAGGCGAGGGAAATCGTTTCGCTGATTGCTGCGATGAACGAACTACCCGAGTATGCAGCAAAAACTATCGGCGTCATCACCTTGCTGGGCGGAGAAAAGGATCAAGTGAAGACGATCGATTGGTTGATGCAAGAAAAAATTGATGCGGTAACTCTCGAACGGCGCCGAATCCTGTGCGGAACGCCGGCGCAATTTCAGGGCGACGAGCGGGATGTCATTTTTCATTCGATGATTGATAGCAATGAAGGTGACGGCCCGCTGGTCATGAAGGGTGACGGCCATGGCGATTTGAACAAGAAGCGCTACAACGTGGCGGCAAGTCGTGCAAAAGATCAGCTATGGGTTGTCCACTCGCTGGATCATCAAGCAGCCTTGAAACCAGGCGACTTGCGTCGCCGCCTGATCGAACACGCGCGGAACCCCGGTTATCTGATGAAGAAACTTGAACATGCCGCCGCAAAGACCGAATCTCCGTTCGAGAAGGAGGTGCTGGAGCGACTCGTCAGGCATGGATACAAGGTCAGTCCACAGTGGAAAGTGGGCGCATATCGTATCGATCTGGTGGTGGAGGGCGACAGCGGAGCCAAGCTGGCGGTGGAGTGCGATGGCGATCGCTGGCACTACGACAAGGTGGCCGAAGACCTTGCGCGCCAAACTCTACTTGAACGTCTCGGCTGGAAGTTTGTCCGCATTCGCGGCTCGGTTTTCTACCGCAATCGCGACGAAGCCATGCAGCCGGTTTTCGCCAAACTTGCCGATCTGGGGATACTGCCTGCCGATCTAGGTCCAATAATTCCATCGCAATCCGAGGGCGACTCGCTGCGTGACAGGGTGATTCGCCGCGCGGCAGAGTTGCGCCGGGAGTGGGGATGGGATTCGGTAGTGGCTGTGGCTGGAGGGCAGTGAAGTGCTGCCACGACTACCCGAGATGACGACCGATCTGATTCCCTTGGTCGTCAGAATGCTGGGGACGGTGCGGGTCGAGGTGGTTGTTGGTAGCCTTGCCGATTCCTTGGGAGTTGCTGCCGTGGTCAATCCGACTTCCGCTTCGATGGGTTTGGACGGAGGCGTCGGTTTCTCGTTGGCCCAAAGGGCGAATGTCGTCGAACTGGCCGCCGCGTGCCGCAAGCTTGCTCCCCTGGAAGTTGCTCGCGCGGTCGTGACGCCCGGGTTCGGTCTTCCGACTCCGAATATTATCCATTGCCGTGGACCGAGACGTACCGATCACGATGCGGTCGATAAGCTGGCGGAAACTTACTGGAGCGTATTTTCACTGGCGGAGGAAAGCGGCTTTCCATCCATTGCGGTGCCGGCGATTTCCTCCGGCTTGAAGGGCTTTCCTTTGGAAGAATCGGCGCGAATCGCAATCGAGGCTCTGAAGTCGTCCAGCCCGGAAATTCGAAAGCTTCGGAAAATTCGCTTCGTGCTTCCGAAGCCGAGCGCCGCAGATATTTTTGCAAGGGAATTATTGCAGCCTCCTTGTTTTTCGGAGGAAGTGATGAGGTTTGCCATCCCGGTGACTTACTCGCCGACCGAAATTCAGAAGTTGCGCCAGGGTTATTTTGGCGACCATGACACGAAGTGGTTCTTCTATCACGAAGAGCCATGGCTATGCGTTTATCGTGGAAATCGTGAATATGGAAGTTGCCATTTCTGGCTTAGGCTCCCGGATGGATCATGCCATTCGCCGCTCTTGGAAGCCTTAATGGACAAGGAAGTGGAACAGTATTGGGGGCCCACGAAGAAGGTTGAGGAGCTAGTGGAATATCTTCTCGCGGACCGCTTCGAATTGTTGAGGGTTGCAGATGAAGACGACGACTGTCAACGAGTGGGGAACGTGCGGGTCGCCATCAGGCACGGAAGGCTTGCTCTCGATTCTTCCCCGGACAGTGTCGGTTTGCTGACGTCTGAACTGGCGCGAGAACTTGGCGAAACGCTATTGCGCTTGGCTGATGTTCTTGATCGGGAAAAGTCAGGTGAATAGGTCACGGCGCTGCCATCGGACTGCCGTTGTTTGCTCCCGCGTTTCGGAGTCTGGTGGCCGATCAGCCGAAGGATTGATCGAGTCAGTTAGCCCAGTTTCTTGGCGAGATCCTCTGCCCGTGGGTGGTAATAGCGGGCGAGCATGCGTGTTCCTTTATGCCCCGTAACCTTCATTAACTCGTGCAACTGCAACTTTTCGGCAAGCCTCGAAGTGGCTTCATGCCGGAGGTCGTGGAAGTGAAGGTCAGTCAGAAGTGGGTCATCAGCGAGATTCTGCATGATCTTGAGCGTTACCTTGTGCGGCGGCACGGACTTTGCCGGCATTCTGCCGCCGGAGCGTTTGACCTCGCGAATTTCAGCTGCGGCATCTTTCTCGCTAATGCCATTTGCCGTCAGGCCTGCCATCAGAGTTTCTCTTTCGTATGCATCCCGAGCGCGCACAACGGCACGCTCCCATGACTGCTTGATGGCGGATGCCGTGGTTCGAAATACCTTGCCGCGAGGCAGTTTCACAATGTTGCCATCGCGATTTTTCAGTTCCGTGAGAATTGCGGCGGCAGCGCTCGTCAATGGAACAGCGCGATAGGGTTCTTCGTTTTTGGTTGCTCGGCCACCAACACCTCGCAGGCGTGCCACACGTCGCTCCAGGTCGACATCTTTCCAGTCCAGAGACAGAATTTCACTTTGCCGTGCGGCGGTTTCGATGGCAAATCTGACGACCGGGCCTGTCCAAGTATTGCGTTTCTTCCCGGGGCTAGGGCCGGGATTGTCGATGGCAGCCAGCAGGCGGACTTCCTCATCGCCAACAAGTCGCCGGGTCCTTTCGTTATTGATGCCTGGCTTACGTACCGTTGCAGTCGGGATACCAGTGGGGAGTGAAATGCCCCAGTCGATTGTCGCTGCGCGAAATATGCGGGAGAGCAGGTTCAGGTCGTGGACAACAGTTTGCGGCGATAGGGTCTTGAGTCGCTTGTCTCGAAAAGCTGCCAGCATGGATGATGTGATGGCGGCGAGGCTATAGCCGCCAAATTCTTCAACCAAGGCATTCAAACGATAACCATCCTGTTTCGATCCACGTTTGGACGGTAGAACCTCGCGCCTGTATCGGGCGGCAGCATCCGTAAATGTTGTTCGTTCCGCTTCATTTTTTGAAACGAATATGCCGCGATCAATTTCATTTTCCACGCTGCGCGCCCAAGCTTCGGCATCGGCTTTTTTCTCGAAAGTCCGTGATTGCGATGGATATCCCTTGCGCCGTACCTTTGCCTGCCACCAGCCCGATTCACGCTGCTCGAAGCTTGCCATCAGTGTCCCCGTTTTGTCCCCGAAATCTAATATTGATAGCTTAATTAGTCATGAGCTCCCCGTCAAATATAGGCTTCACTGTTAGTGACAAATTCAGCCTGTCACGCCGGGGGTCGCGGGTTCGAGTCCCGTCCACTCCGCCATGCATTCCGCGAAAAAGCGCCTTTCGGGGCGCTTTTTCATGTGCAGTCACCGAGCCCGGCCGAATCCGTAGGATAG
>Ga0172367_10010391_pt1 | contig 10023 bp, 5 predicted proteins | sample Lak10m_FD_114542 | JGI IMG/M metagenome (GOLD analysis project Ga0172367, IMG submission 114542) | Freshwater microbial communities from Kabuno Bay, South-Kivu, Congo - kab_022012_10m | ecosystem: Environmental > Aquatic > Freshwater > Lake | place: Democratic Republic of the Congo: South-Kivu...
AAACAGCAGCCAAATACAAAATGTCCAGTGGTCTTCGACGTTCACAATGGGGTTAGTCTGGACTGGATGAGACGCAACGGTGTCATGCAACATTCACCCAAATTGCAACGATTATGCAAATGATGATTTTTGCAATCTGAACGAAGCTGAAATACACAATGTAAATGTAAGCATTGATGTTGCCAACGTCTTGGCCACACCACACGTGAGCAAGTGGATAGAAGGAATACGTGGGAATGCACACGACGCACCCATGACCACTGTCTATGTTGTCTGGATGAAGGTATTGCCTGGCACAATCGATTTGCATGTCCATGTAATCAACGCTGCTTGATGACTTGAAGTGCGTCTCGTAATTGAACATGGCGTTGCAGAGAAATGCGAACATCGTAATGGACTGTATCATGATGATGCATGCGCCGCATGATATGAATCCGTGATAATACGCAGGGGTGTTAATGTGGATCCGGCAGAGTAGCGATGCAACTACCACCCATACAATGCAGAGCGTGATTTGACAATCCATGTCCATAATGTGCACGTATTCGTGAGCGAGAATTGCCTCGACATTGTGGATCGCAATGGCCAATGTGCCCAGGATCGCATTGACCCCAAATCGCTCAGGATTGAAATAAACATCCACAAAGCAGCGAATGCACAGTGCCCAGCTCAAATAACCCATCTGCGATCAATGTGTTGTCTGTCATTTGATGCGCTGTGATTAAATACGCTGGCAGATTGTTTCATTTTGTTTCTTTCCCAATCCGGGTCATTCGTTTTCTTTTCATTTCATTATATGAGTGTGTGTGTGTGTGCGGATTTTTTTTTGGAGGGGGGGTGGGTGTGTGAAGGGGCCAAGACTTGTGCCGGATAATCTCCCATCCTCTCAAGTTACACGTGTGTGTGTGTGTGTTTAACAATTGTGTGAAAATCCGAGGCTGCCCGGGCCACCCAGGCACTTGACGCTCCTTGAGTTAACCCGAGTTATTCTGTGTCCGCATGGGTGCAGACTAGCACTGTGACTCCATGTGGATCTTACATTGCCCAAGGAGACTGGAGACCATCTGGGCAATATTTTTTTGATCACATCGGCACACCTTGCACACACACACAACCCAAGGAGACTGGAGATCGTCTGGGCATTATTTTTTTTTGCTCACATCGGCACAAGATTACAGGTCAGCTCACGGAGTGTCAAGTGTATGGGGTAAAGGCAGCCTCGGTTATTCACACAATTTTTTTTTTTGTCGTTCTTCAGCTCTTTTTCGAAAGTTCTTTGGTCAGTTTGATTCGATCAAGTGTAATTGTATTGATCATTGCAAACTCTTGTGCAAATATGTTGTCGATATTTTTCTTTATCGACATAGATCCTTGGCTCATGTACGCATGACTGGCAACGAGCATCGTGACGTGACTGTTGCAATTTTTATTATCATTGCTGTCGTATGGGTATCTTATGATGTTGAATCCATGATAAATGTCATTGAGTTCTGTTGTCATGGACGGGAAGTTGGACATCAGTTTCACGAATGCTACGTATGATGACCTCATGCTATCGTTAGACGTGGCCGGATAATTGCATTCAATGCGTGACGACCTACATATGGGATTTCTGTTTAACATGGTTGCAACTCCAGGTATGCCTATGTGGTTTTCTAGTTCAGTGGTGGATTTGAATGATATCTTGTCGACAAATCGATTGCTGCAAAATGAAACCAACCCACTGTTGACCACAATTTTGCTCCAACGTTTCTGCGTGGATATTCTTGTCAAATTGCATATTGTCAACAAATTGGCAGTGAGTTTCTCAGTGGTGCTGAACATACTGTCAGTGATCAAATGTCCAAACGTGACATTTTTGGGGAAGAGTTTGCTTGAATCCACATAAATCGTGTCATCACCGTGTGTTATGATAAGGTTGATGTTGGTGACACTACTAAACAACTTACCGGAAATATTATACACATCTTGAGGGTTGTTACAACTTTGCACATGCAGCCATAGATATGTGAACCTCACCGAGTGATAAGTAAAGTTTGGGGAGCTTTTGGAGTTTGCGTCTTGGTCAATTGTTATTTTATAAATGTAACACTCGGCTGGAACCGACGTCAGTTTTTTCGCATACAAATCACGTTCATACAGAAATGGATGTTTGTCGCGCACTTTCGCCTTCATCATTATGTTTTCAAATTCACTGTAAAATCTAGTGTCACTATCGAGGTTGCGGTTTTCAATGAGTTTGTCCATGAATCCCATGTACGCTAATGGCATTCTGCGCGTGTTCACGACATATTGCACATAGGAAGGTTCATGGACAACCACGCGACAGTCTTTGAGTATCCTAGAGATGACGTCCGGGAACACTCCCCACATTCGATTGAACACACTTGGACCGTACTCACTCGTCAATAATTCAACCGTGACCAGTTTTTCCAATTCAACTCGCAATTGACTGACCGAGCTGTACGGGTTTGTCCAGAATTGGGAAAAACGGTCCAAAAGGGCCCCGTCCATTGGCGAGTTGGTTGACTTTTCCACAATTGCCAGTGAATACTCGACCATCCGGTATTTGTATTTGTCAACGTCGAGATCCATAATTTCGTGACTGTCGGTGAATACTGGTTCATTCATGACGGAACAGGACCCAATACACGGCCCATATTGCATTGCCGTTCTTCTTTGTCTCAACTGATGCGTATTGATCATAAAGTCAGGCATGAGCTGGCGCTCCGATGACTTTTCGATTTGGACCGACCTGATGCACGTTGTCTTTGACCTGTGGACTTTGCCCATGTACGCTGGCACTGGTGCATCGTCATCGGCATCGGCATCGTCATCGGCATCGGCATCGTCATCGTGATTTTTGATCAATTTGTCCGGCAACTTCGCATAGTAGGCGTCGATGATTTTCTGATTGGCACTGATCATCGAAATGATCGGCACTTGTCGCATCATGAAAAGCACGCACGCGGCTTCGTAGCCATTGTTGATATCTTTGCGCATGCTTGCATGGAACGCACAGGTACACTGGCGTGGATCAGTTGCATTATATTCCAATTTGGGAAAAATCGTTTGCCCTGTGGTTGCATGAGCGCGATACAATTCGTCAGTGTCAATGTTGCAAATGGAAATGTCATATGGCATGTGTCTACGAACTCGCTGGCTGTCATTTGAAAAAAAAACATTCGGATGCTTCGTCACGTCCATTCCGATAACATTTACATCGTTTGGGTTCGCGTTGATTGATGAATGAACCAGTGAGCATCCACACAGCATTCGATTTTCCACAAACACAGTCAGATTATTGAAACAATATAACACTGTGTCATTTTCCACCACTGTGTCTGGTGACATGTAAACGTTGCACACTATTTTCCCAGGGGCGTTGCCAGTGTCGAGAACTAACTCACATGCTTCGCATAATATCACATTCATATTAATCACGTCATTTAAAGACATCAGCGATTTGACGTCGACTTTACAATTTTTGAAAATAACAACGTCGTTGTTGCTTGTATTCAAAAGCCCCATGAGTCTAGTTTGACTGGATATAGTCGCATTGGTACAGTCACATCCATATATGCATGTCACATTCGTTCTCAATGTATATTTGCCATTATTTGGGCGGTTGAATATGTAGGAATATGTCTCGGTGGTATGATAAACGTACATAAAATCCGTCCGATGATACATTCGTTCCGAAGCTGTCTTATTGTCATAATAAACATACGCCACACCAACTGCCAGTGCCACTGCGGCCACGGCTGCCCCGGCAATGACGACCTTTCGTATCTGGTCATCATCACGCTTCGTGCTGATGCATTTGTCACCAACACGCTCTTCACATTCATTAAATAACGTTTCATGTGTCTCTGGCATTTGGGGATCGCTGAAATCATAGCCCAAGTATCGCTTGAAATTTCCCGTGGCCTCTGATTTTAATTGTCTCATGGTACTCGCCGCAAAGTTGATCTTACGCAAGTCATCATTGCTCAAATGATTGCTATTGTAATCGCCTTTTCCATTTAAAATCTCACGCATGACCTCGTCTGTTAGTTCATCTTCATTATCATATTTCATGTTGTCCGAGCTCTTGAGTATATTCTTAATAATGTTTGCCTGTTTGTCGATTTCTTGCATCTTGGTGATATCTTCCATCGTTGATGCTTCTTCTTTGAACCGCGTGTGCGCAAACTCCTTGGCTACTTCGAATTGCTCCGGCGTCATTGCCTCGAATTTGACATTCGACCAGCTAATGATCCGCCAGAGTCTCGGAATCAATCCAGAATTGTACATGCTTCCGTATTTGTGATACATGTAGTGTGCCTCATTTGGTATTGAGTCGAAATATGATCCAAACTTCGCATACCATTTTTCAAATTCGGTGCAATACTGATCATTAAAGGTATCCATCGGTCAAGTCTACACGTGCTCGTCTATGTGGTGAAATCAAGGAATGCAACGTGAAGTCCTGTTCAAATGCACACACACACACAGAGAGAGAGAGTGAGTAGAAGAAGGAAAAATGTTGAGAAAAAAAAAACAATGCTGACAACAACACTTCCGCGGACGTCGTCAATCTCAACAATGGCGTCCACTGTGATCGGCAATGATTTCCCATGTTATAAAAAAAATTGCAACTTCAGTTTCAATGGTCACGCACTGTAGAGTGCCCAAGCACTTGGTTTCCTTGAGTTATTTGGCACATATGTGTGAAACTCCGAGGCTGCACCCAGACACTTGACACTCCTTGAGTTATCCTGTGCCCGCATGGGTGCAGACCAGCGCTGTGACTCCATGTGGACCTTACATTGCCCAAGGAGATTGGAGACCATCTGGACAATATTTTCGCTCATTTGTGTGAAAGATCCAAGGCTGCACCCAGACACTTGACACTCCTTGAGTTATCCTGTGCCCGCATGGGTGCAGACCAGCGCTGTGACTCCATGTGGACCTTACATTTCTCAAGGAGATTGGAGACCATCTGGACAATATTTTCGCTCATTTGTGTGAAAGATCCAAGGCTGCGCTGACCGTCCATACCAACATTGAGTCTCCTGTCGTCTTGTGCTCATGCCAGTGTGGGCCAGAGATTTGAGCATGTGAGCGAAAATATTGTCCAGATGATCTCCAATCTCCTTGGGCATAGTATCCACATAGAGTTGCCATGCTCAACCCTTATCCACGCGGACACGAGCACAAGATACCAGGAGGAGACTCAAGGAGTGTCAAGTGCCTGGGTGGTCAGTACAGCCTCGGATTTTCACACATGTGGATGTCTCACCTTGCACACAAACCAAGGGGGACTGGAGATTGTGTGGAGCGGGGGAAAAAAAAAATCACCCCACCCTCCCACACGCAGCACAGGAGTTTGGTGGAAGCCCTCCTTTTAAACCACTACCAATCAAAAAAAAAAAAAAAAAAGAAACAAACAAACAAACAAAAAAAAAACAAACAAGTGTTGGAAAAAAAAAAGTCAAGCATCCTCGAGCTTGGGCACTTCGCCAATACCCTCGGACCTTTTGCACAAATAAGCGGAAATATTGCCCAGATGTGCACAACTTCGAGGTTCTGCGGAGTGCTCAAGCACTTATTTTCCTTGAGTTATTTTGCACTTACTTTTTGCTTGTGTGATGTTTTTGAGTGTGTCTGTGTTATTATTTTTCAATTTGCGTGGTTATCCCACCCACACAACTCAAGGAGGCGGGAGATTTTCCCGCCAAAATTTCTGCACAGATGATCTCCAGTCTCCTTTGGGTCGCATGCAAGGCCTGGATGGTCAACACAGCCTCGGACCTTTCACGCAAATGCTCCTGTTCACACACACACACGCATGAGCGGAAATATTGCCCAGACGGTCTCCAGTCTCCTTGGGCAATGTAAGGTCCACATGGAGTCACAGCACTGGTCCGCACCCATGCGGACACGGGTTAACTCAAGGAGTGTCAAGTGCCTGGGTGCCCCAGGCAGCCTCGGATTTTCACATACATGCATTTCTGTCTTGCGCTCATCCATGCATTCTCATTTCACGTGGCCGGTCATCACAGAACCGGCAATGCACTCGCCCCCTTCAACAAATACAACGGAGTATTTGGTGCACGGACGAGCACATTGATGACTGTTGACACTGTAATGAAAATGTCGATCTGTGGATCCTCGGGCCCATTGGTCTGCACGGGAATGGTCAAAAAGTTAACGAGCCCCGAGAGCCCATCGCATCCATCCGACGTGATGTAAAACACATTCATTTTCACACCAGACGCCTCCGGCAATAACCTCAACACACCCACCGACACCTGCACGTTGGATGTGCCATTATCCACTTCGACCGTGTTCGAATATAGCGTCGGTATCGTGTTCAGTGTTATGCATGGCCTGGAGCTGGTCATAGCGTCCATGAAGCTCCGCACCAGTCGCACACTCGTCACGTTACTGTCCGTGATCGTGCAGGTCCCACTCTTCATCACATATCGCAACTCGTTTCCATTGATGGGGTACACCATCTCCGCCCCATTCGCGAACACATTGACAATGAGCTCGTTGTTTCTTGCACTGTACTTGAACGTCAGCGCAACACTGCCACCTGATTTGCCGACTGTGTACTTTAGCGAGAATGCATCGCTAATGAACTCGACCCTGCCGTATCTCATCAGTGCGATTCGGTATCCGCTCGGTTCCGGAAAGTTTATCACCAAATTGGCATTCGTCCCTTGTTCGTTTTTGAAGTTCACATGATATCCATCCGCCTTGTTATTTGCAATCGTGTTCTTGATCACATCAATCATCAACGATGCGTCGACATCCAAATTGCCATTCATGGTCACAGTGTTCGACACCACGTTTCCAGTCGATCCGGTGGTGCGAGTGCATTGTAAACTGTGCATCAAGGCAACATCGTCACCACGCAGCTTGAGAATGTGCTCGCTAACATATGGACTGGATATCGACGGTTTCGTCAGTCCGTGGCGATCGTCTATTGCTTGCATGTTTTTTCTTTTCTCTTCTTTTCTTTTTTCTGTCTCTCTCTTTCTCTATCTCAGTTGCACCCTGGCTTTCTTAGATGCTTTGTTTGTGTCGCTTCCCTTTTCCTCATGTTCCATTCCCCCCCTCCCATACTCACACTCACCCTCTTTTTATTCCCACTCGGAAAAGGGGGGGATAGGAGGCGCCAAAAAAGAAATGGACCGACAATAAAAGAAAAATGAATCCCAAAAAAAAAAAAATATGCACATAAAAAAAAACCGCGTCTGTGCCCAATCCACGTCACATTTTCCTTCTCCACGTCCGTCCATTTGCGCGAAAATATTGCCCAGATAATCTCCAATCTCCTTGGGCAAGGTAAGGTGTCCACATGAGCGGAAATATTGCCCAGATGGTCTCCAGTCTCCCTTAGGTTGTGTGCAATGCAAGGCATCCACATGGAGCCACAGCATGCTCAACCCTGGTCCACACTTGCATGAGCACAGGATGGCAGGATAACTCAAGGAGTGTCAAGTGCTTGAGTGGTTAGTACAGTCTCGGATTTTCATATACATGGATCCACACTCAACTCCAGTCCACACTGGCATGAGATGAGAGAAGACTCAAGGCGGGTCAATCGCACGCATGGTCCATGGAGCCTCGGGTTCTCACACACACACACATGGCTCAACTCTCCAGTCCACCTCGGCATGAGCACAGGATATCAGGAAGCTCAAGGTGGGTCTGGGTGGTCAGCTCAGTCTCGGATTTTCACACAATTATGACGAGTATTGATGAAACAACAAAAACCTGGCAAGATTGACCACACATTCCCATGTGATTTCGGTCTTATCGGTCGGTACAATGACGAAATTCCCCTGTGGCACTGGCTCGTCGTTCGCAATATTGAACCCAGACTGCAATGCAAATGATGGACAACATGAGATCAATGCCCACAGCATCTCTATCCGCTCGGGCAGTGATCTGACTTCCATTGGAGTCTCTACCATCGTCTCCACCAAGAGGTTGAAATCAAATGTGAAGTTTTTCCGAACTCGATTCGCAATGTCGGACACCTCCTTGTACTTGATCTCAAACGAACTCAACTGTCGCCACACATTATCGTCGCCATCGACTCTAATGAACCTGCCATTTTTCGCAATCAATTTTTCGCAGTAGTCACGGCTGTTTGATGAGTACGTCACCTCCCTCGATTGCGAATCATCTGCAATATCAATCACGACATTTGTGGGTCTGCCAAACACATCCATCACTTGATCAAGTTGAATCACATTAGCATTGTTCGAAAAGAGATGCAGCCTAACCGGTAGTCTCGCGCGTTTATCATACACAAATTCTGCATCATTGATGTCGTTGTCAAAACACAAATTTATTCTCATACGTTGGTCAAACCCACTGTAATTGAAGTGTATATCAAACGGACGCAGCGACGCAACATTGTCTGTGGATTGCTTAGTGTGTTTCACGTCAATTATCAATGTATTGACGAAATACTTCTTGTTTTTATTTTCGACTATAGATTCAATGTGGTTGTAACCATGAATACAGATGTTCCTCATTGACACTTTCTTCCTTGTTTTTAAGAATTTCTCACAGATCGTCGGCTTGTCATTACAGTCACCAATTACCAGGCACCATATGTCATCCCCAATTGCAGTGTCATTCGATGTTGACATGTCATTTGTAACCGCAATCCGAGCACCAGTATCGACATCGTCTCTTCCCAGCGTCGTCACCAGCTTATCCCGGTCACGTGACTCACTATCATCAAGACATATGTAGTTCAGTCGGCTCCTTAGAATTGCGTCTCGTAGTGGCTCTTTCGTATTGTGTGACAATGTGACTCCGTAGTACTTGGCATTTATCTTCATCCGCATTTTGTCCGTGCACAGTGACATCAGTATTCTCCAATACATCGGTGAACCAGACTGACTGAGCACATCCATTGCGTGACGTATCAGGTCTTCACCCACATTCAAATAATCAATGGTTTTGCGAAGCTCGGTCACACTCAAGGCACGCATGCTCTCCCTATACACCGCCCGGCACCGCAACAGATGCGATTCCATGTCGTCGAATAAATCACTGTGCACCTTGGCAAGCAACGAACACAGCCTGAACATCATGACCTTGTTCACTGACCCATTCATCCCAATTACATGGGTATCCAGCACAGTTAACGAACATGGCATGTCCTTCGTGTCTAACACCATGGCGTCAAATCCGATGTCGTTGTCTCCTGGTTCGTTCCAATTGAAATTCGCCTCAGGCACATTCCTCACACACGTCGACACATTTGCAATTCGTCTACACAGTTCCCTACCAGGACGCAATTGCCCCTGGTCACTTGTCCCCTTGGGTTGGATAGTGTTCTGTGAATGTTTGAGCACCATGTCCACATTGACTGGCTGTCTGCACATGTACGATGCAATCTCAATTCGGGTTCGTTTGTCATCATCAAGGTCTTTTTCAGTTTTTGACAACGAATGGTAAGCACATTTGCATTTGTCCGCGTCGTGATTACATGTGAAAAATTCATTGTCCTCGTCGATTGAACAATCGACCGGGATCGTCTTATATTTCCCACCCTCAGTGTCAAACATTTTCCCAAGCAATCCCATTGGGAAGTACGAATGCTCATAACCAACGCGGTTCTCATAAAACAAATACAGCTCCATGTTATCTGATATCTCCGCACGGCCCCCAGTCGTTCTTTCCCCATCGAACTGAACATTCCAACAAACGAACAATTTGGCATCATCCACCGCACCATATGGTTCATTTGTCAATATCACCACGGTGTCGACCAACGCGACTGTTCGACCACTCAAAATGCTCACCAGCGTCACATCGTTGATCCTGCAATTGTCAAAGACCGCATACTTCACCCCATCCAAGTCAGGCATACCATCATCGACCAGATTGAGATGTGTAAACAAGGTCACTTTGCCAACATCACTATTGTAGCGGTCATATCTCGTCACATTCCCAGCACTCACGAACGCGTGCCGGTCTTGTATTAACTGTGTGGCAATGTCGCCT
>Ga0172367_10010392_pt1 | contig 10021 bp, 6 predicted proteins | sample Lak10m_FD_114542 | JGI IMG/M metagenome (GOLD analysis project Ga0172367, IMG submission 114542) | Freshwater microbial communities from Kabuno Bay, South-Kivu, Congo - kab_022012_10m | ecosystem: Environmental > Aquatic > Freshwater > Lake | place: Democratic Republic of the Congo: South-Kivu...
ATCCGAATAAACCTATTTTAGCAAATTATAACGATGCTGCATGAGAGGATTCCGGTTTTTTGGCGTATTTTTTTTGCTGTTGATGTTCACCGGAACGTGGGCACAGCAAAAATTTACACTAAGCGGAACCGTTTCGGATGCATCGGGCGGTGAAGATTTGGCTGGTGCGGTGCTGTCGTTCTCCAATACCAGTTATTCGGTGGTGTGCAATGCCTACGGATTTTATTCCATCACCGTTCCGGTAGGGCAGTACAGCGTTTCTGTTCGACTTATGGGCTACGAAAGTCAAACCACCAAAGTGGATCTCCACAGTAATCAAAACCTCAGTTTTAAACTTCAGCCGGTGTCGTACGAACTCGAAAATGTGGAGGTGCACGGCGAGCGAGCCGATCGCAATATTACCTCCATCGAGATGGGCAACGTGAAAATCAATCCCAAACAAATAGAGAGTATTCCAGTATTTTTCGGCGAGCGAGACCTGATTAAAACTATGCAGCTGATGCCGGGCATCAAACAGGCAGGAGAGGGGAATGCTGGTTTTTACGTGCGTGGCGGCGGACTGGACCAAAACCTGATTTTGCTTGACGAAGCGCCCGTTTACAATGCCTCGCACCTGCTGGGCTTTTTCTCGGTTTTCAATTCGGAGGCCATCCGAGATGCCAATATGCTGAAAGGCGCGATTCCGGCCGAATATGGAGGTCGGGCTTCGTCGGTACTCGATATCCGGATGAAAGAAGGCAATGCCAAAGATTTTCAAACAACCGGTAACGTGGGGCTCATTTCGTCGAACATTAGCCTGGAAGGCCCAATAAAGGAAGAGGTGAGTTCCTTTATGGTGAGCGCCCGCCGCACTTATGCCGATTTGTTCCTGAATTTAGCTCCCGACAAGGATTTGCGCGACGCTTCGCTCTATTTTTATGATCTTAACCTGAAGACAAATTTCAGGATGAATGAGAGGAATCGTTTGTTCGTTTCAGGCTATCTTGGGCGCGACATGTTCCGGATGCAGGATCAGTTTGGTTTCGATTGGGGCAGCAAAACCGCCACTATCCGGCTCAATCATACATTTAGCGACAAACTGTTTTCGAACAGTTCGTTTATTTTCAGCGATTATTCTTACCAAATCGATATTGCAGGCGACAACGATGTGCTGCTCGGTTCGCGCATCCGCGATTTTAACCTGAAGCAGGATTTCAGCTGGTATCTGAACAGCCGCAACACCATTAAATTTGGCGCCAACGTGATCTTTCACAAGATTGTTCCGGGCGAAATTGAAGCGGCTCCCGGAAGTATTTACACCTCGCTGGCCGTGCGACCCCGCCGGGCAATCGAGAGTGCGCTATATGCTTCAAATACGCAGCAATTATCGGAACGATTGCAGTTGTATTACGGAGTCAGACTGGCGCTGTTTTCGAATGTGGCGCCGGGCGATTTTTACCGGTTCGATGAAGATGGCGAACTGACCGGCTCGGTAAGTTACGACGGTTTTAAATGGGTTAAAACACAGGGCGGTCCAGAACCTCGCGTGGCGGTGAATTACCAGTTGGGGCACTATTCAGCCATGAAAGCATCATACAACCGCATTTACCAGTTTATTCATCTGTTGTCGAATTCCACTTCGTCAACTCCTACCGATGTCTGGCTCCCGAGTAGCGATAATGTAAAACCGCAGCTGGCCGATCAGTGGTCGCTGGGCTACTTCAGGAACGGCAAAAAAAATGATTGGGAGTCGTCGGTGGAAATGTATTACAAAGACCTGCAAAACCAGATTGACTATAAAAACGGCGCTGATCTGATTTTTAACTCGACGGTGGAAGCCGAACTTGTTTACGGGCGAGGATGGGCCTATGGAGCTGAGTTTTTGCTGAAAAAGAACTACGGAAAACTGACGGGTTGGTTGGGCTACACATGGTCGAAAACCATGCGCCAGTTCGATCTGATCAATAACGGCGATCCGTTTCCCGCACGGCAGGACCGTCGGCACGATGTCTCGGTGGTTGCAATGTACGACCTCAGCCGAAAATTAAAAATTTCGGCCACATGGGTGTATAACACCGGAAATGCGGTAACTTTCCCCAATGGGAAATACATAATCGATGGGAAAACGGTAGGGTATTACACCAGTAGGAACGGATACAGAATGCCCGATTACCACCGACTCGATCTTGGACTGACATGGATCAGGAAGAATACGGCGAAATTTGAATCGAGCTGGAATTTTTCGGTTTATAATGCTTACGGACGTGAGAATGCTTATTTTATTTCTTTCAGGCAAAATAAGGAAAACCCTGATCAGACCGAAGCGGTGCAGATTTCGTTGTTTAAGATCATTCCGTCAGTGAGTTATAAGTTTAAGTTCAAGTAGAAGGTAGGAGTTTCGAGTTTAATGTTCAAAGTTTAAAGTTTGTTATTTGGAAAGGTGTAGAAAGGGAAATAGAATAGGGATTATGTGATGCGTTTTTGAATCAAAACGGTTATTAAACCCTTCAGGATGAAATTATTGTAGCCTCCGGCTTTAACTTGAGGAATAAGAAAAAAGATAATCCCGTCCGCTAGACAATGTAACCATCCTTTCGGGCGGAAACTGGTTGTTGTAGTAGAAAAAATGTAGATTTTGAGTTACGATATTCGAGTTGCGGGGTGTTGATAATCCTCGTAACATGCAACCCGTAACTCGCAACAAATGAAAAGAATATTGAAAAAGGGCTCACTCATATTGCTATTGCTGATTTTGCTTGCAGGATTGAATTCGTGCGAGAAAATCATTGAATTCAACCTGTCGGAGGCGCAATCGGCGCTGGTGATTGAGGCCAATGTGACGAATGGGAAGTTACCATTTACCGTGTTGTTGTCAAAAACTTCGCCGTATTTCGGTGCCAAAACCGACAATTCGGTAAAAGGTGCTATCGTGAGTTTACGCACCGATAAAGGTCGGCCTAAATATTTTACTGAAATTTCACCAGGAAATTTTAAGCTCGAAAAAACGGTGGTGCTGCCCGGATACTGGTACAATCTGGAGGTGGAATACGACGGAAAGATTTATACGGCCCGGTCGTTCATGAATGAGTTGGTTCCGCTGGTAGATATTGGTATTTCCTACTTCGACGGCTACGGGCTATTCGAAAGTGGCTATAAAATCAGTTGCTATCTGCGCGATCCAGCCGATCGCGAAAATTACTACCGCATAAAATACTTTGTCAATGGCGACCTGATGGACGATTCGGGCGAAATTTCGTTGTATTCCGACAAGCTATTCGATGGAAAAGTAATTGGTTTGGGCCAGCGTACAATGGTTTTCCAGGAAACCGATACGCTGACAGTTGAATTGCAATCGATCGATAAAGCAGCCTACGATTATTTCTCCACCCTCGAAAGCATTTCGGGCAATGTGATGGAGCAAACTGCTTCGCCTTCAAACCCGCTCAGCAATTTTAACAATGGCGCATTGGGCTATTTCTCAGCCTACTCTTCCGACCGCCGCACATTTATTATCAAGGATTATCTGAAGAAATAATTAAATCAGCTTGATGAAAAAAGGGCAATCCGAAAACGGATTGCCCTTCTGAAAAACGATTGATTGATATTTGGTATTACCGATTGATGATCAATTTTTGAGTTATGCTTTCGCTTCCTAAAGTTGATTTGACAAAATACAGCCCTGCCGGATGTCCGCTGACATTGAATACTTCTGAAGGCTGATAAGTTTTGCGTGAGGCAATTTTTCGTCCTGAAATATCTGTGATCTCAATTAATCCTCCATTGGCTGGCACTTGCGAAAAATAAACGGTAAGGTTGGTTCTGGCCGGGTTGGGATAAACCGACATTTTTACCGCGTTTTCAAGTGTTGTAGCCGAGGTTGCGAGGTTACTGCCCAATTTAAGGAGTACACTTCCCATTTCTTCAAAATTGGCTTTTCCTTCAATTGTTTCGGCAGGAACTAAAGATTTTGATCTCGTTTCGTTACTCCAGCCGTATAGTTCTATTTCATTTCCGGAGGTAAATCCCTTTTGATCTAAGGCGGTAGCCGATACTACCAGACTCGCCTGATCTTTCAGGAAGTTTTGTTCTGTAAGTTTTAATGTTCCGACACATATTTTTCCATCGAATGCGGCCAGTTCGTCGCCAATTGCGTATCCCGAAGCCGAAAGTCCGGTCAGATTAATGTTCATGTGATTCAACCCATTTCCGGTGTAGTCAGGAGTAAAAAATACGGTTTCTTCAGTTTGGACAGGAATGACCACTGATTTGGTATAGCTTGGCTGTATAATCAGGGTGGCTGAGGCACTTAAACTAATTTTGTAGGCTTTGCCGGGCACAAAGTTGCCTATGCTGTTTTTCCATCCTGTGCTGCCTTTCAGCTTTTCAATTGTATTTCCTTTTTCATCCTGAACTTTCAGTAGTTTTCTCTGATCGATAAGTGGTTGAACCACACTCAGCGCGTTTACAATCTCAGTTTTTGGATAAGAGATGATATTCCAGCCTTTGATGAGCGGAATACTGAGCGGAAGCATTACCATCTTCCCTGCAATTAAAAGACTGCAATCAGCGTTAACATTGACGGAATATCCTTCGGTTTGACCAAGATTACCAATATTATTCACCCATGTTTTAGTGGTGGTGGAATAGGCTAATGTTTTGTTGAGCTCATTTGCAACACTGACCAAAACGCCTTTATCAATCAGTGGTTTCATTACATTTTGCAGGTCAATACTGGCCGGAATGATATAGGTTGATAAAAGGTTTGTACCCTTTGTAAGCTGAATCGTTTGCGAGTATTCGGTGTACGAAACAATTTCGACTACCGAAGTTGCACCAGGCGAAAAGTGTCCGGAGGTCAGCCAACTCGAAATGTCGCTGCGGTAGAGAACTGCTTTGGCCAGCATTTCCTTTTGAGTTTCACTGTCCCAAAGTTTAAAAATAATGGTGTCGTTGGCAATAAAGCCATTCCCTGTGCCATCGTCCGCTGATGCTTTTAAAAAAACATACGTAGAACTTGTTCCGGCAGTAAGTGTCTGCGTCAATTTTGATGCTCCAACACAGGAAGTTCCACTGTAAACAGCAATTTCATCGTTAACACCCATTGGCAATCCTTCAGCCAGAGCCGAAACCACAATAAAATTCATGTGATTTTGGCCATTTTCACCTTGCCAAACTGTTGTAAAGTGATTTTGTGCAAAAGTTGATTGAATGCCAATCATTGTAAACAATGCCAATAAAATAAAAACTTTGAATTTTACTTTGGATTTCTTGTAAAACTGTTCCATCTGCCTCGTTTTAATGAATAATCTTTTGAATAATTTCTTCCCTGCAATACCAACTCCGGTTTATTCTTTTGATCATTGATTTTGACGATCAATAACCCTCACCTTAGTTTTTCAAACAAATCTTTTTATAAGACATGGCTTTTAATTCAAACCTGATACCAAACTCAGGTCGATTTACTTTTTAGGCTGATTGATGATGTTTTAATCTTTGAAATTCAATGATTTAATGATTGGATGTTTTGTGCAGGTATTTTCTCATTCGAAGGATAACCAGTAAAACTGTGTTTTTTTTTGTGCGAAAATCAATGGTTTGTGCGGTATGAATTTCATTTTCAATCATGACTGGCGCTTTATCCAACTTCACTATTTATACTTTGGCCGCCACTCTTTTTCGGTAGTTTCGGGGCGACATGCCTATTTTTTTCTGAAAATCTTTGGAGAAATAATAAGGATCGGAATAACCCATCATGAACGATATTTCTTTGATTTTGAATTTGCTGAAATCAAGGTATTCGCACGATTTGCTAATTTTCAGGTGAGAAAAATAGCTTAATGGACTGTAACCGGTAATTTTCCTGAAAATGGCGGTAAGGTAGGATGGGGAATACCCGGCTTCGTTGGCAATCTCGTCTAAACTAAGCTTTTTGTCCAGGTTTTGTTCCATAAAATGAATGGCTTTTGTGATTCCCGGATTTTGTTCTTCCAGAAAATCATCGCTCGTTTTCGAGGCATAAATAAAGGTGGCGAGCAAATGCCCAAAGGTGAGGTTAATGTATTTATAATTTGCGTTGTAAAAACCCTTGGTCAGGTTGTTAAACAGTTCATCAAACAGCATAATCCGGTTGGCAACCATGTTATTCACAGAGGGAATCAGGTCACGGACTACGGTGAAATCCTTTTCCATGATTTTACTTTTTTCGCCATTAAACTGGCAGGTATAAAACACTGATGGATCAGTTTCTCCGGTCTGAATTTTAACGTAAAAACCTTCTGGAATAATACAATACTGGTTTTGCCTGAAGGGGACAAGATCATTGGCAATCTGGATAATTCCGCCGCCTTTAACACAGAAAATCAACAAATGATTTTCGAGTTTGGTGTTTTCAGACCAAAACGATTCCTTTTTAATAAGTAATTCTGTCAACTCGCACAAATACAGATCTTTGGTGATAGGATTGGCTTGCTGCTCGGCAATAATATAAGGCGGTAACCGAAAGAATCGCTTCTTGATAATCATCGTTTGATTTTTTCAAGGACAAAAAAAGTAATATTTTACATCTTTATCAAAGAAAATACTATTTTTTGACTTTGATGAACCACCTACATTTGAGGGTATAATTTCTAAAAACTGACAACCCATGAATGAATTGCTCACCAAACTGTCTGATTGTATTGAATTTGGAAAAATAAATATGGCGTCTCCCTATCCTCCGCAAATGAAAGGGCAGGAAGGTGCCGACGAAATTACCCGTCGTGCCCTCGAAGAAGGTGTAAATCCGCAGGATATTTTATCGTTGGGACTGATGCCCGGGATGGAACGGATTGGTGTAAAATTTCGCGAAAATAAAGTATTTGTTCCCCAGGTTTTAATGTCGGCAAAAGCCATGAGTACGGCTATGATTCACCTAAAACCTCATTTCCTTTCAGGTGCAGCCAAGCAAAAAGGTACTTTTATTATCGGAACTGTATTGGGCGACTTGCACGACATTGGCAAAAACCTGGTTAGTATGATGGTGGAAGGAAACGGCTACAAAGTGATTGACCTGGGAACCGATGTTAGTTCTGATAAATTTATTGCCGCTGTGAAAGAAAATCCGGAAGCTGTTGTCGGTCTTTCCGCTTTGTTGACCACCACGATGGTGAACATGGAAAAAATTACGAAGGAAATTAAGGATGCGGTTCCCGGAACATTGGTTACGATTGGTGGAGCACCAGTAAACAATGATTTCTGTACTAAAATTGGCGCTGATTATTATTCGCCCGATCCGCAGGGAGTGGTCGAATTCTTAAATAAGAAGATTGCCTGAATTCATAATTCTGAATAGAATCGGCTTTTAAGCTCTTCTTTTTTTTCACTGCTTTTAAATCAAAATTACAATGGAGACTAATGATTTTTTAGATCTTCAGGTTTTGTATTGACTGTATTATGCTTTGAAAATTGTTTTTATGCTATTTAATTTCAATAAGTTACCCTAAAATTAACTCAATATGCACGGACTTTCATTAATCAAACAGGCCTTTCATCTTCAACCAGTAGAACGGGTTCCATGGGTGCCTTTTGTAGGTGTTCATGGTGGCAGTCTGATTGGCGTTGATGCCGAACAATACCTGAAATCGGCCGGTAATATGGTGGCCGGTTTAAACAAGGCCATCGAATTGTATAAACCAGATGGCATTCCTGTAAGTTTTGACCTCCAACTGGAAGCGGAGATTTTGGGCTGCAAACTCAACTGGGCCAAAGAAAATCCCCCGGCTGTAGTTTCGCATCCGCTTTCCGAAGGAGTACTGTTGAGTGCGCTTAAAGTGCCATCGGCAAAAGACGGACGCATCCCGATTGTTCTGGAAACCACCAGAACATTGCGTGCCCAACATCCGGAGATAGCTTTGTATGGCCTGATTACCGGACCATTTACGTTGGCTTTGCACCTGCTGGGAACCGAGATTTTTATGAAACTGTTCGAAGATCCGGAATATGTGATGGAAGTGATGGATTTTTGTACCAAAGTGGCCGTCGGTTATTCGGAAATGTTGCTCGATGCCGGTTGCGATGTGATTGCCGTCGTTGACCCGATGACCAGCCAGATTGATCCACTTTCGTTCGAAACTTATGTAACCCCGTTCGTTTCGCAGATTTTTGATTTTGTCCGGAAAAAGGATAAACTCAGCTCATTCTTTGTTTGCGGTCATGCCCAGCAAAATATAGAAGCCATGTGCGATTGCCGTCCGGATAATATTTCGATTGACGAGAATATTCCGCTCGACTACGTGAAAGAAATTGCGCTGTCGAAGAAAATCAGTTTTGGCGGAAATCTAAAACTGACCGTGGTTTTGCTGATGGGCGATCCCGACGATTGCAAACATGATGCGCTGACCTGCCTCGATTTAGGTGGAAATACGGGCTTTATTCTGGCTCCCGGCTGCGATTTGCCGATGCAAACTCCGGTTGAAAATATTCAGGCCGTTTCTGAATTAGTTTTCAATCAGTATTTGCAGGATGTGGCCCGCAATCTTGATAAAAAGGAAAGTAAGCTGGATATCCTGAATATGAAGGATTACGGCCAGTCGGATAAAGTGATTGTTGATATTATTACACTCGATTCAGAATCGTGTGCGCCATGCCAGTATATGGTGGAAGCCGTGAAACGCGTGGCTCCTCATTTTGAAGGTGTGGTAGAGTGGCGCGAACATCCGATAAAAAAAATGGAAGCAGTTTCGTTCATGTCGTCACTCATGGTGAAGAATATCCCAACTATTTGCATCGACGGAAAGATCGTTTTTGTTTCGCAAATTCCGCCGCAAAATCTTTTGATTGAAGCCATTCAGAAACGAATCAACGAAAAACTGAAACTGAAAATCAAATCGAAACGCAGCGAAGTGCTGATTTTTGGAGAAACTGAGCAGGAATGCAAAGAAGTGACCAAAAGAGTAAAACGCGCGATAGCCGAATTAGGTAAATCTACTTCAGTATCAGTTATTACCGATAAAGAACAAATGACCTCATTTGGAATCAAAAAGGGACCGGCCGTTGTGGTCGTCAACTACAAGCTAAAGTCTGAGGTGAACGTTCCTTCATTGGAAGTGATTAAAGAATGGATTAAGGAAATATAAAGTTTGGTGCCAACTAAAGTTTAAAGTGCCTAAAGTTGATTTTGAGTAATTCGATTAACTTTAGGCACTCATTATTTAAAAATTTTGCGATGAACAAAATAACTTCTGAACTGCAAAAAGGCAGGGTTCTGGTGTCGGATGGTGCATGGGGAACCTTCCTTCAGAAAAAAGGAATGCAACCCGGAGAATGTCCTGAGCAATGGAATATTACCCGTCCCGATGATGTGCTCGACATCGCGCGAAGCTACATCGAGGCGGGAGCCGATATGATTGAAACCAACAGTTTTGGTGGAAATTACTTTAAACTGAAAAATTACGGTTTGGAAAATCAGGTTTACGAACTGAACAAAGCTGCTGCCGAGATCAGCCGCAAAGCTGCCGGTTCCGATCGGTTTGTACTGGGTTCCGTGGGACCAACCGGCAAACTGCTCATGATGGAAGAAGTGACAGAAGAGCAGCTTTACAAAGCATTTAAAGAACAATCCATTGCACTGGAAGCGGGTGGAGCCGATGCCATTGTTATCGAAACTATGACTGATCTGGAAGAGGCGCGGATCGCGGTGAAAGCCGCCAAAGAAAACACGGCCTGCGAGGTAATTTGCACGATGACATTTGATAAAATTTTGGGCGGAGGTTTCCGCACAATGATGGGAATTTCGCCTTCGGAAATGACTGAAGCGTTAATTGAAGCGGGGGCTTCTGTAATTGGCGCCAACTGCGGAAACGGGATTGCCGATATGATTGGAATTGTGCAGGAAATCAGGCAGGTAAATGCCGAGGTGCCGGTGCTGATTCATGCCAATGCCGGAATGCCCCACTATTGCGACGGACAAACCACATTCCCTGAAACACCTCAGGATATGGCCGCCCGCGTGAAAGAAATTGTTGAAGCCGGTGCCAATATTATTGGCGGATGCTGCGGTACCACC
>Ga0172367_10010394_pt1 | contig 10020 bp, 3 predicted proteins | sample Lak10m_FD_114542 | JGI IMG/M metagenome (GOLD analysis project Ga0172367, IMG submission 114542) | Freshwater microbial communities from Kabuno Bay, South-Kivu, Congo - kab_022012_10m | ecosystem: Environmental > Aquatic > Freshwater > Lake | place: Democratic Republic of the Congo: South-Kivu...
CGCACGAGGTGCAGGGTCGATTGCGATGTCGTCACGTTCGATCGTCCAGCGGTGCCATCCGATGCGCCAGCGCCGCGAGCCGCTGTGGCGCGCGCCTCACCCGTCGACGCGAGTGTGTCCAGGGCGACGGCCGCACGCGCACGGCGCGGCGTGTGGCCGCCACATGCACGCTCCGCGCGCCACGGCCACGCAGCACACGGCCCCGGCACGGACGGCGCGCGTCGACGGCGCCAGAGGCGGCGTCGACGGGCTCCCGCCGGCGCGCTGCCCGCTGCGAGGCGACGAAACGGCCGTGCACTCGGTCAACCGAGTTCGAGGCGCCGCAGGATCTGGCGCGACGCGCGGTCGTCGGTGTCGTGCTCGAGCGCGACGTGCAGCCAGCGCTGGGCGTCCTTCGTGCGACCGACCTCGGCGTAGAGCCGCCCGAGGTCGGCGGCGACCGGCGGCCACAGGTGCGCGTAGGGCGCGGCCTCCTCCAGGCGCCAGATGGCGTGCTGCAGCAATCCTTCTTCCTCGGAGAGGCAGGCGCGCAGCCAGAACGCGCGCGCGCCCTCGAGGCGCACGGGGCGGATGGCGCAGGCGCGCTCGAGCGCGCGGTGCGCCTTGTCCTTGCGTCCGAGGTGCCAGAGCGCCTGCCCCATCAGCGACCAACCACGCGGATCCTCGGGGTCGACCTCGAGCGAGCGGCCCGCGAGGCGCAGGCTCTCGCGCGGATCGCCTTCGAGGCGCAGCGCCGCCAGCTCGTGCAGGGCCTCGAGGCACTCGGGTTCGAGCTCGAGGGCGCGCACGAGGCAGCGCTCGGCCGCGTCCGGTCGCCCGAAGGCCGCGAACAGGGCGCCGAGCTCGGCGAGGGCGTCGACGAAGTCCGGGTCGCTGGCGAGCGCGCGCTCCAGGACGGCCTGCTTCTCCTCGAGGCTCTCGCACAAGTGGCGCGCGTGGAGCAGGAGCAGCTCCTCGTTCTCCGGCTCGAGCGCGAGGCCGAGGTCGACCTGCACGGCCGCCTCGTCGTAGCGCCCCTGGCCGATCAGGAGGCTGCCGAGCTGCCCGTGCAGGAGCGCGCTCTCGTGCCCCGCGAGGGCGCGTGCGAGCGCTTGTTCGGCCTCGTCCTCGCGGCGCAGCTCGACGAGTCCGTAGGCGAAGCCGCTGTGGGCCAGCACGTCGCTCGGATCGAGTTCGATGGCGCGCCGGAAGGCCGTGAGCGCCGAGTCGGCGCGACCGCGCTGCAGTTCCAACTCGCCGAGGTAGATCCACACACGCGGGTCGGCGTCGTTGCGCGAGAGCGCCTCGCGCATCACCCGCACGCCGTCGGCGAGCAGGTGGTCGCGCTTGTTCGCGCTGGCGCGCACGGAGTGCATCGCCCGCTCGAAGGCGGCGGTGCACTCGGCGGGCGGTGAGGACTCGGTGGACATCTCGAGCAGGCAGCGTGGCGCGCGTCGAGGACTGTGCGAACGAGCGCGCGCCCTCGAGCGGTCGAGCCGGAGAGTGCTGAGCGCGTGGCCTCGACGCCTCGGGGGCTCAGGTCTCGTCGCCGCGGCGGGCGACGTCCTGCGGGCGCAGGCCGTCGTTCGCGCGCGGATCGGGCACGTACCGCCCGTCGTTGTCGGGCAGCGGCACCCCGGCCGAGACCAGCGCAGTGTACAGCGAGAGGCAGACGACGCTGGAGAGGTTGAGGCTGCGCACGCCCGGCCGGATGGGGACGTACACCGGCCCGCCGGTGGCGAGGTCGACGAGGGCGCGGTCGAGCCCGACGCTCTCCCGCCCGAAGACGAGCACGTCGTCGGCCCGGAAGCGGGTCTCGAACAGGCTGCGCCCGCCCCGCGCCGAGAACGGCCGCATCCGCTCCGGGAACGGCCGCTCCGAGTCGCGGGACAGACGTCCCACGAGGGCCTCCCAGTCCCGGTGGACGACCAGGTCGACGAGTGGCCAGTAGTCGAGCCCGGCACGCTTCAGGTAGCGGTCCTCGAGGCTGAATCCGAGCGGCTCGACGAGGTGCAGCCGCACCCCGGTCGCCGCGGCGACGCGCCCGACCGACCCGGTGTTCTGGGGGATCTCGGGTGCGACGAGGACGACGTCCACGGGCGCGATGGTACGGCTCGCTACCCTCGCTCGGCCATGAAGCACCTCTCGATCGCCGCCCTCGCCCTCGTCGCCCTGTCCACCACCGGATGCGGTGGTTCCGACTCCACCCCTGCCGCAGCGGTCGCCGTCGTCGACGGCTGGCAACTGCACGGCGCCGCCTTCGAAGCCGGCGCGCCGTCGGCGCTCGCCGAGGCGCTCGCCCGGCCGGCCGGTGAGACCGTCGTCGTCGAAGGCGAGGTGAAGCGCGTCTGCCAGGCCTCGGGCTGCTGGCTCGACCTCGCGGACGGCGAGGCCTCGGTGCGTGTGCACTTCGAGAACGCGGACGGCTCGCGCTTCTACCTGCCGAAGGACGGCGCGGGCGGTCGCGTCCTCGTGCACGCCACGATCGCGGGCGAGGGCGCGGAGCGCTCGCTCGTGGCCGACGGTGCGCGCTTCAAGCCGGCGGGTTCCTGAACCACCGTCGCCTGGGCGCTGTGTGAACGCGCACCGGGCGACACACGTTCGTGTGTGTCGCCCGGTCCCAGGGTCTCGCGGCCCCGAGGTCTTTCGACCCCGAGGCTTCTCGGTCAGAGCGCGTCGATCGCCGCCGCGACGCCGCGCCAGTGCTCGGCGCGCTCGACGAGACCCGCCCCATCGGCCAGGCCCGCGAGACGCAGCGCGAAGGCCTCGGTCGCGCTGTAGGCGCCGAAGCGCCCGCCGATCCCGCGCGCAGCCGCAGGGCCACGCGCCGACTCGGCGCGCGCGAGGGCGTCCTCGATGCGGTCGATCCGCAGGAGCCGCGCCTCGGCGAAGGCGCGCTCGATCGCGAGCGCGGGTTCCATGCGACCCGCACGGACGGCACCATCGAGCACCCACAGCATGGCCTCCGGCTGTGTCGCGACGTGGCGCGACAGCGCACCGACCAGCGCGTCGATCTCGGCCGCCTGGGACGTGCCCGCGAGCCGCGCGAGGCCGACGCCGATCGCGCGCAGGCCCTGGTCCGGCAGGCACGTGTCGTCGTCGACGAGGCGCACGAGGCTCTGGACGACGGCCAGGGCGTAGGCGCCGACGTCGGGGAAGACGCTCGTGTCCTCGGGGAACAGCTCGGCGATGTCGAAGTTCGAGAGCGAACCGCGCGACGTGTCCATCGCACCCGAGCCGAAGTAGAACATCCGGTAGTCGGACGAGAGGTCGACCTCGTGTCGCGCGAGCGCGACCTCGACGAGCCGCGCCGCGAGGGCGGGCTCGCTGGCCCGCGCAGCGAGGCGCGCGGCCATCTTCGCAGCCTGACGCGGCGGACCCGTCGTACCGTCCCAGGCCGCGATGCCGTCGACGATCCCGCGGCAGCGCTCGAGCGCGGCGCGGGGCTCGAGCTCTTCCATCCAGGTCTGGACGACGAGCACCGTGTACCACTCGTCCGCCTGACCACCGAACGGGTCGTAGTAGAAGCGGTACGGGTCGTAGTCGGACGACAGGTCGAGCGGCGCGAACTGCTCGAGGATCCGTGCGACGACGGCGTGGCGCAGCTCGCCCTCGAGCGTGTCGCGCGCGATCTGGATCAGCTCCGTCACGTTCGCCGGGACCGCCGAGGCCGACGAGTCGAAGACGAACACCATGCCACCGTACGGGTCGCCGCGACCGCCGCGGGCAGCGAGCGTCGCGCAGTACGGCAGCAACGCCGCGCAGGCGTCGACGCGCCCGGCCCGCGCGAGCAGGCGCGCGACCGCGGCCAGCTTGCGCGAGTCGGACGGCGCCACGGCCGACAGCAACTGGTCGAGCACCGCGCGCACGTCGTCGCGTTCGGCGCCGTGACCGGCCTCGAGGTGTTGCAGCAGGAGCTCGAGCTCGATGCGACCCGCGGATCCGTCGGCGAAGCGCGCGAGCAACGCGTCGAGCGCCGCCTCCGCGCCGACCCGACGGCGTTCGTACTCCGCGAGCGCCTCGAAGAGCGGCCCGCAGTGGTCGAGTTGCTCCGGCGTGCGCGTCTGCAACTGGCGCAACATCTCGGCGCGCCCGACCTCGGTGCAGGCCAGGACGTCGTACGTGCTCGTGCGGACCGGAGGCTCGGCGCGCTCGGGCACCTGGAAGTCGTCGAGTCCGCCGCGCCGCTTCGCGCGCGGGCTGTCGCCCGACGACTCGTCGCCGCCGCCGTCGCCCTCGTCGCCCAGCACGACCTCGGACCCGGACTCCGATGCGAGCTCGTCGACGGGCTCCTGCGCGCCTTCGTCGACGACGTCGCCCACGTCCGCGAGGTCCACGAGTTCGACCGCGATCGCTCCCTCGGATTCGGGCGCAGCCTGGGCACCGTCGGCTGCGGCATCCGCGCTCGCCGTGTCGGCGCCGCTCGTCGAGCCGTCGACGACCTCGCCACTCGCATCCGCTCCATCGCTGCCGGACGTCGCAGGCGCTTCGGTCGCGTCCGCTGCGTCGGGTTCGCTGGCCTCGGACGCGTCGCCCGTGGCCGATCCGCTGTCGACACCGACCGGTCCGTCAACGTCGACCGGCGTATCCGCGTCGTCGGTCGGATCACCCTCGGTGCCCTCCGCGCCTTCCGTTGCAGCCGCCTCCGCGTCGGGCTCCGGCTCCGGCGCGAGCACGGCCTTCGCCTCGGCGGGCATCTCGCCCTGCCACTGGTCGGGCACGCCGTTCCAGCCGCCGAAGCCCGCCCCACCGCCGTACCAGTAGGAGACGTTGTCGTTCGGGTCGTCCGGGAACGAGCGCCACATGCGCCGGAAGATCGCGCGCGCGCCGTCGGCGTCGCCGCTCTGGAGCAGCTCGGTGAAGCTCATGAGCTGCGCCGGCGGCGCCTTCTCGCTCGGCGCCTCGTCGCTGCCACGCGCCACCGACGGCGCCCCTTCGACCACGTAGCCGAGTGCGGCCAGTTGGCCCGCGAGCTGCACCGAGACGGCACCCTGGCCCGAGCCGGAGACCGTGATCACGGTCGCGGCGGCCGGCACCGAGGCCGCAGCCGAGCTCGACGTCGAACCAGAGGCCGAGGTCGATCCACTGACGACCGTCGCCCCTGCGAGCGGGACCGCCGGCACGGCCGGAGCGAGCGAAGCCGCGGGAGTCGACGTGGCCGTGAGCGACGCGAGCGGCACCGCGCCGCCTCCGGACGAGCCCCCCACCGGAGCCGCACCCGCGACGCTCGCAGCAGCACCCGTCGGCGCTGTCGGTGTCACCGCTGTGGCGGCGCTCGCCGACACGCCGCCCGTCGCAGCGACGGCCGCGCCGTCTTCGGCGCCGTCTGCCGCTCCGACCTCCGACGACTCCGCGGCCGCGGCCTCGGCGGCTTCCTTCGCCGCCTTCTCCGCCGCACGACGCGCGTCGCGTTCGGCCTTCTCGCGCGCGCGGCGCTCGGCCTTCGCGGCGCTGGCGAGCCCCTTCCAGCGCGCCTCCTCGATCTCGTGGTCGAGCTTGTTCCAGAAGCGGCGCAGCTCGTCGAAGGCCTTCTCGTCCTCGGCGGGCAGTGCCGCGCGCTGCTCGAGCACGGCGAGGTACTCCCACACGAGGTGGTCGTGCCGCTTCAGCTCGCCCGCGAGCGCCTCGAGCACGGCCGCATCACTCGGCCAGCGCTGCGCGCAGCGGCGGCGGAACTCGAGCAGCGCCAGCGGCTCGCCCGACTGCTGGACGAGCGCCTCGCAGCGCTCGCGCGCCGCGGCGAGCGTGCTCGTCCGCTCCCCCTCCGCGAGCAGGTGCTCGACGAGGGCGTCGAGGTTGCTCTCCACCACGGCGGCCTCGGCCGACGCGAAGGCCTGGCGCGCCTCCCAGTCGTCGTCCGCGGGCCGCCCGCGCCCGTACATGTCGATCAGCAGCGCGAGGGCTTCGTCGTGACGGCCCTCGCCCACCAGGCAGCGCACCCGCAGCCCGTCGAAGGCGATGCCGGCCCCCCAGCGCTCGGTGAAGATCTCGACGATCTGGCGCGCCACCGCCGGATCGTGTTCGTTCTCCACGGCCTGCTGGAGCGTGTAGACCATGTACTCCGGCTGCTCGACCTTCGCGATCGACTCCTTGAACGCGCCGACGATCAGGTCGCGGGCGTCCTCGGTCAGCGGGCGCTCCTGGTTCGTGAAGATCTCGACGAGGAAGCTCGCGCGCGAGCCCTCGGGCAGCTTCGCGAGCGTGCGCCGCAACAGGCCGGCCACGCCCTCGGGCGGCACGACCTTGAAGAACGGGTAGACCGCCCAGTAGCCGCGCGTCTCGAAGGCGCGTTCGACGAGCAGTTCGAGGTCGTCGTCGGTGACGAGGTCGCGACTCGTGGTCGTCTCGAGTTCGAGCAGGAGGCCGAGCAACGCCGACGCGCGCACGTCGTCCGACTTGATCGAGTAGGCGGCGTGGTCGAGCAGGAGCGCGTGCATGTCGGCAGGCAGCGCGTGGGCCGCGATCTCCATCACGCGGCGCGCCTCGTACTCCTGCGACGTGACGAGCACGCGATCGAGCCACGACCGCAGGATGCGGAACGCGAGATCGTCGTCACCGACCAGGTCGGAGGCGGCGTGCAACACGCCGGCCTCCGCCGCGGCGGTCGCCGTCGAGTCGTCGAGCACGGCCTGCAGCAGGGTGCGCACGTCGTCGCGCCGCCCCTCGGCGACGAGTCGCGGCAGCGCGCGCAAGGCGGCTGCGCCGCCCGACTCGCCGACGCCGCCCTCGAACAGGTGCGCCAACTCGGCGCGCCGCTGCGGCGCGACGTCCGCGCGCTCCCACAGGCGCCGTGCGGCACCGTGCTGCGAACGGCGCAGGCGCTCCTCGACCAGTTGCCCGAGCAGGCGTTCGTCGTCCGCGAACGTGGCCACCAGCCGCAGGTCGAGGTCCTCGACCAGGAGCGGCTGCCCGCCGTCCAGGGCGAGGCGCCGCACGACGTCGGCGCGGCGCGCGACGCGCGGGAACTGCGCCAGCTCGCGCTCCTGCGCCGAGCCCTCGACGAGGCTCTCGGCCAGCTCCGCGTCGAGCAGTGCGAGGCCCTCCGCGATCGACGCCGCAAAGCCCTCGGACCCGGCGAGCGTCGTGACGAGGCCGGTGTAGCAACGCGCGAGGTACTGGTCGTACTCGTCGACGTTGATCGTCGACCAGTAGTCGTACGGATTCGAGTTCGAGCCGATGTCGACGGCCTTCGTGGCCGTCAGCGGCTGGCGCAACAGGAGCAGGTCGGCTGCCCGACGGTAGTAGGCCGACGCCGACGCGTCGTCGCCGATCTGCTCGTGGATCTCGCCCAGCTTGACGATCAGGCCGACGTCCACGTCGCGGCCGATCAGGGCGCGTTGGTAGGCGTCACGCGCGCGCCGCAGGTACGCCGAGCGCTCGAGCACGCGCGCCACGTCGATCGTGAAGGCGCTCGACTCCTGCAGTGAGTCGGCGACGGCGAACGTGCGCGTCGCCGAGGCCACGTCGTCGGCCCCGAGGAAGGCCTCGCCGAGCTGCAGGTAGACGTCGGGCGGCACCAGCTGGCCGCTGTTCACGAGCCGGCGCCCGAAGCGCAGCTTGTCGTCGCGCCGGCGCGCGAGGTCCATGAGTTCGCGCAGCAGCGAGACGCGCCGCTCGGCCGAGATCGGAAGCGCGCCCTCCAGCGCGCGCACCATGAACTCCTGGTCCTCGAGCTGCTCGGACAGGTCGGCGACGAGCTGGTAGAGGTAGACCTTGTCGTGGCGGCCGGCGATGCGCTCCAGAGCGCAGCGACGCGCCCAGCGCAGCGCGTTCACGCTCGCCTCCATGTTGAGCAGGCCGTCGATCGCGATCGTGAAGAGGTCGTCCTCGTCGGCGCGCTCGGCGAGGTACTGGAACATGCCGACCGCGCGCTCGCGCTGACCGAGGTCGCGCATCACGTTCGCGAGCAGGAGGTAGTTCTCGATGCGGTCGCTGTTCGCGACGATGCCGCGCCGGTAGGCCGCGGCCGCTTCCTGGCGCAGACCCGCGAGAGCCAGCACGCCCGCCTCGAACTCCGAACTGTCGACGTTGCGGTCGCGGCGCAGCAGCTCGTCGAGGATCGCGCGCGCCTCCTGGGCCTGACCGCGCTCGAGCGCGCTCATCGCGAGCTGGCGCAGGTAGTCGGGCGCGCCGTCCGGATCGAGCGCCATCTGCTCGCGCAGCGTGCGCTCGTAGCGGTAGTAGTCGTTGCACTGGAGGAAGATGCGCGCCTTCTCCTCCAGTTCCTTCAGCTTCGAACCGCCCTTGCCCGCGAGGAACATCTCGAGCACCTCGGTGGCCGAGACGGGGTCGTTGACGCGGCTGTAGAGCTGCACGAGCAGGCCGGCGTCGCGATCGTTCGCCTCGCCGCGCGCGAGCTTGGTCTCGAGGTCGATCGCGATGTCCGCCAGCACGCCGAGACTCGACGCGACCGACATCAACCGCTCCTCGACGTAGCGCCGCCGCCCGGGCGCCTCGATGCGGCGCCACAGTTCGTCCCACAGCGCGAGGGCGTCCTCCTCGCGGTCGACCTCGGACAGCATCCACGCGAGGCGCATGTCGAGGTCCTCGGCGGCACCGGCGGCGCCGCGCGCGGCCCGCACGCCCTCGAGCACCTCGACGGAGCGCTCGAGCGCGCCGAGCTCCTCGAAGGCCTCGGCCAGACCGATGCGCTCGGGCGCGTCGGCCGGGGCCTCGGCGTGCATGCGCTCGAGCGCCGCGAGCGCGAGCGGCAGGCGCCCGCGTTCGCGGTGGATCGAGCACAACTGCAGCATCGCGCCGTACGGGTCGCGGCCGCGCTCGATGCAGCGCTCGCAGGCCGCGATCGCGAGGTCGTCGAGTCCGAGACCCGCGAGAGCGTCCGCGGCGGTCAACAGGTACGGCTCGAAGCGCTCCTCCGCGAGGTAGTCGGACCACGCGGCGCGCGCCTCGTCGGCGCGCCCCTTCTCGAGCAGGAAGCGCGAGAGGCCCTCGCGCCAGACGATCGAGAGCGGGTGCGCCGCGACGAGTCGGGTGTACTCGGCGAGTAGCAGGTCCTCGCGCCCCCACTCGCGGCACAGGTCGAGGAGTTGCCGGCGCACGCCTTCGTCGAGTTCGCCGTCGCCGCCCTCCTCCGAGGCGCTGAACCAGGCGTGGGCGTCCTCGAACCGCCCTGTCTCGCGCAGCAGCTCGATCCAGACCTGCGTGCTCTCGTTCGAACGTTCGGACTCGGTGGCCAGACGCTCGATCAGGGCGTCGAGCGAGTCGTCGAGGCGGTGCGCCTCGACCAGGAGCCCCAGCGCGTAGCGGCGGTCGCGCGCGGGCCCGGCGCCGCGCACGGCGGCGTCGGCGTGTTGCTTGGCGCGCTCGGCGTCCTTCGCGGCGAGTGCCCACTCGCACAGGCGCAGCTCGCGGCGGAAGCTCTCGGCCGAGTCGGCCGCGGCGCTGCCCATGGTGAAGAGTTCCAGCGCCTCGGCGTGGCGCCCGTCGAGCGCCAGCACGATGGCGGCGCGGTTGCGCTCCTCCTCGCTGCGCGCCTCCTCCTTCCCGAAGGCCACGAGGCTCGCCGCCGCGGCCGCCTGTTGTTCGTCGTCGCCGCCGAGGCCGATGGACAGCATCGCGAGCCGCAGGCGCAGACGTCCCTCGAGCTCGGCGCTCGGTCCGGCCTCCAGCGCGGCCGTGTACGCCGCGCGCGCCGCGTCGCGCGCATCGAGTGCGTCGTGCACGCAGCCGAGTTCCCACCACACCTCGGCGGTCGGCACGAGTCCGGCCAACTCCTCGAGCGCGCGCCGCGCGGCGTTCACGTCGCCGAAGCGCCAGACGAGGTGCGCGCGCAACCACAGCGCGTGGCGCGCGCGTTCGGCTGCCGCGCCCTCGGCGCCCTCGCCCGCGAGCTCGAGGTCGACGAGGTGCGAGGTGAGCGGCGCGATGTCGGCCCACTCGATCATCGCCAGGCGGAAGAGCTCGTCGTGGGCGCGTGTGTCGAAGCCGCGTGCGAGGGCGCGCTCCAGTTCGTCGGCGATGTCGGTCGGCAGCTCGTCCCCGACCGGCGCACTCGGTGCGGCGAGTTCGACGAGCGCGAAC
>Ga0172367_10010395_pt1 | contig 10020 bp, 12 predicted proteins | sample Lak10m_FD_114542 | JGI IMG/M metagenome (GOLD analysis project Ga0172367, IMG submission 114542) | Freshwater microbial communities from Kabuno Bay, South-Kivu, Congo - kab_022012_10m | ecosystem: Environmental > Aquatic > Freshwater > Lake | place: Democratic Republic of the Congo: South-Kivu...
ATGCATCCCAATCAAAGGATAATACCATATGGACCTTGTTTTATATTAGTTTTGCCGCCTTTTTGAGTAATCCCTCCCTTGCACCTGACTACAGTGACCTTGTAAATGTTCCAGAAATTTCTTCCCAATTTTTAACCAACTCCTCTACATTTCGAAGTCGTAAGAATCGATCAGTAAACATTGAAGTTAATGGAAATAAAACCACAAGTTCAAAGAAAAAACATCACAAGAACATAGTCATTAAGCTAAAGACGGATGACGATGATGACAATGAGGACAATGATGACGACAATTAAACCCATTTAAGAGGTGTGATGTGTGGTGGTGGTTGTAACAACAATCATATCATCATACACATCATACACTGAACCAACAATTGCCAACACAAAAAAAATCAATAAAATCACAAGGAACAAATAGAACAATACATTATCCGCCGTGGAAGAGGTTGTTTCTACCACAGGAGTACCAGTCGTTACCACGATGGGAGGAGAATAAAATGGCCAATAACTATGATAATAGGAGGGTGATGAACGAAGCACGGTAGTCGTGGTGGTCGTTGTTGTCTTGGAAGGGGAGGAGGAAGCAGAAGATCGTGAACGAGACGAAGAAGAGGCCCTTGCTTTAAAATTTTCCATTACATCCCATGTGATATACAACAAAATAATTGCAATGATCACCAATACAAGAATAATTACTAAATGAAGCATCTTGAGTTTTTTGTTTATTCCACACAAAAAAATTGACATGAAAAAGTGACTAATTTACTTGTTCTTATCCCTTATGAAACGTCGTATCCATCCAACAATTATCCCCCCACCACCACCAACAACCACCGCAATCCCAATACCTGTCCCTCCTCCCATGGAAACAATTATTTATTATTTCCCACGATTTATGCCACATCAAAGTCTCGGTTTGTATTCGATAAAAAAAAATTGACACAAAAATAAATATTTTTTTTTATCAAATCAAAGAATGGATTCCTCTTCAACATCACCCTGTACGAATGGATGTGGATTTTATGGAAATACTGCCACTGAAGGGTATTGTTCCCTTTGTTGGAAAAGTAAAACCCTTTCCACAATGACAACCGAACAAATTCATTCGGAATTACAACAATTAGCCTCCCGTGCGAAGGAGGTCGAGGGATTAATTGAACAAGACAAACAACACATTCAACACTTAACCCAACAATTACAAATGGATCACAAACGATGTGCCACCTGTCAAAAAAAATTAGGAGTGTGTGAAGGGATTGAATGTCGTTGCCAATCGGTCTTTTGTTCCATCCATCGGTATCCTGAAAAACACCAATGCACCTTTGATTATTCACACCTTGACACCAAAATCATTTCCCGTTCCGTGGGGCATGGTCAATTTCAAAAATTAGATCGAATTTAAGTGAACTACAACACTTTAATCACGATTAAGGAGGTGATGATACCCAGTAAATAACCTATTTTTTTGATTCCCAATGATTCTGATAAAAAGAAATGACCAAACAGATTACTACTAATAATTCCCATAAAGGACAAGGCTGAAAACACCGTGGGGGAGACACGAGGGATTGCAAAAAAACGACACCACAAACCAACAATCCCAATCAATGCATTCGCAACGGTGACATAACTTAATTGAGGAAGGGTCACGTGAGCAAGCCCAGTGGATCGAAACAGAGAAAAGAAAGATAAAATCAAACTCCCTGCATACGCAAAAAAAACCGAATTCCAACTCCCTCCAACCATGGCCAATTCCGTTTGAAAGACTTTTAAATACATGTAGGTGAGTGCCTCCGTTAGGGAGGCAAGTCCAACAAACACAATCCCTTTCCAATACAACCCGTTGTCGATTTGTTGATCAAACGTTTGAGATTGTGACTTTGCTTCCACTTGATGTTCATGGAATAATTGATAGACTAACAGTAAGGGAATAAAAAACAGAAAATACTTGTATGTGGGAATAAACTTCCCATACACAACACGGTACATCAGTAAAATAAGAATGGGATAGGTATAAAATAATGTCATGGAAAGACCCGCTTCCAACAATTGAAACCCCTTGTAGGAACTCCAAATATGGGTAAAGGTAATTATCCCCATCATGATCCAATGATTAAGGGGGATCTGTTTCCACAACGAGGTGAAGTTGATAAAAAAAATGGGAATCATGGTATAGACAAAGACTCGAATGAAAACCTGTACCTCAATGGGCAGGTTTGATGTTTTAACAAGGATGGGATATAACGAGGTGAGTGTTTCTCCCACCAATTGTGTCATGCCACCCATCAATCCAACATTCATGCTTCTTTACTAATTATATCATTTTTTTCTCCATCCCCTTTCGTATCCACTTCAACTAACACTTCGAGTGTATATGTGGTTTCATCCTGTGCAACAATTGATTCATTCATATCATTATAGGTATATTCATCCAACAAATGAACTTGTAAGGTGGGGTGTTGAATCTGTAACCGTTCAAGGAGATGGGTTACGGTTTGACGAAAGGTGTAGGACAGACGATCATGCGGTTGAAATTGACCTTCCCAGATGAAATAAAATAAACCAAATAACCGATCCACTTTGAAAAGTAATCGTGAAAAATTATCCGAGGTACCAATCACCAGTTGAGTATCCATCTTGGAAGAGACTGTATTTGAGGTTTACTTGTAATGGTATTTTTTTATTCCCGATTTAAGTTTTTGATCAATTTTTTTGTTACCCATTAGTATAATATAACATTCTGATTTGCAATGTCTGGTAAAGTGTTATCATCCACTGTTAAAAAAATTAATTCAACCGTATGGACCGATCCATTGGTACTCTTATCTGTATTAGGTGTGCTTGTGCTTGTCATTGTGGTTGGGTTTTTTATCCGTTCCAAACAAATTGATTCCTTTGAATCATACCCCGCCCCCTTTGTGACTGAAAATTCAGTCTATTCCTCTTTCCCCGTGGAAAAAAAACAAGACAATGGATATAATTTTATGGCCCCCTATGACCAAACATGTATTGCCGGGAATGAGAATGGAACTTGTAAACAAAATCGCAAATTTAATGTGATGCTCACCCCTCATAATCAACGAGTTGAATATTGGGAATAATTTTCATCCAGGGTACAACATTATCCCCCTCAGCAAAGGTTATAAAACAAAACAAATTCTGTCTGTTTTTTTTTATAACTTGTTGTTTTTTTACTTTTATGCCACGGGGGCATTTCGACGTCGATACGTTGCATTTCCACCTGCACACCCATTACCATTCACCTTGGTACAAATTTCCATATTAATCTTCCCATTATATTCATCGGTTAATTTCTTCAACACTTTCAAGTCGGTTTCACTGACACAAGTATTACCAATACAAAATTGAGTTCTTGAGTTTGTTGCGGAAAAGGCATCTGAATTAATGGTCTTGAAATCATCGGCGGATTTACATACACTTCCCACACACAATTGAGTCTTATTATTGGCATTGGCATATGGATCACTCACCAGATAATTTAAATCTGATGCCGATTTACACACACTTCCCACACAAAATTTTGTCTTGTCATTTACATTGGCATAGGGGTCATTATTTAGGGCATTCAAGTCTGATGCGGATTTACAGACGCTTCCTACACAGAATTGGGTTTTGTTGTTTGCGGTGGCGTATGGGTCATTATTCATGGAACTAAAATCAGACATGGATTTACAAACACTTCCCAAACAGAATTGGGTCTTGTCATTTGGGGTGGCATAGGGATCATCATTCATGGCACTAAAATCAGCCACAGATTTACACACATTGCCCACACAAAATTGTGATTTGGTATTTACCTCATCAAACACACTGTCGTCATTCATCGTATTTTCGGTGGGATTGAAGGTCAGAGGAACGGGTGCCGCTGCAGCCACGGGTGGGGTTTTACTCGATTTAATAATTTGTTTTAATTCCTCTTCATCCACACAAGTATTATTAAGGCACATGGAATTTTGATTTGAAATTTTAACTGTCCCGTTCAATGAAATTTCATTCTTTTTCTTATCCACAGTGAGGTATGTGTTCTTTGATAAGTTATTCCAATCCCCGGCTAATTTAAATTTTAATCCATCCTTATTATCAATTCCCATGCTGTATCCACTTTGTCTAAGAACATCAAATGAAACAATTGGATTCCCTTTTCCTCTCCCACTGACTCGTGTACTTATAATCGAATTTACATTCGGATCCGGTTGAAAAACATACAATGCATTACTGTCAGGGTAGGTGGTCTTGGAAGGTGAAGCAATTACAGTTAATGGTGCGGTAGGGGTCTGTGTGCCAATTCCAACCGAGCCAGTCACCGCCATGGACGATAATTTGCCTGTTTTGAAATTTTGAATATCCTTTTTTCCAAAACATTCTCCTTCACTGCACAATGAATTCCCCGAAATGGTTGAGGCGGTCACGGAATTGGATGAAAGATCCTGAAGTGGATCAGAGGTTATATACTTGGTTGCAAATTTTTGCATGGCATCCGACGTTACACACGATGTTCCAGAACAAAGTGTATTTACCGAGAGGGTATTGGTGGTAATATTATTCTTATTGGTAATGGAATTTGATGAAATGGTATTAAATGGGTTACCGGTGACATATGTATCTTTTAATTTTGCAAAATCAGTTTCTCCAAGGCAACTTTTTCCAGTGCAGAAGGTTTTTGCAGTTAACTGATTGGCAATTGAACCATCCCCCTCGACGGTTAACCCCTTTACTTTCGCATTTCCTACACTGTCAAAACTACCATCTGCCTTAAAACGATGAACAATGCCACCCCCATTTGAAATTAAGAACCCACCACCAGTACTTACATTTGCACGTATAAAACAATTTCCACCGTAACACACGTTGTCAATGGATGATCCGTTTGTTCCATCAGTGGTTAATAATTGTAACTTTCCTCCCCAGACACCCACATCTCCTCCATTTACAGTTAATTTTTGTTTTGGGTTGGTTGTTCCCACACCCACATTCCCTTCATTGTCTTGTAGAATTACTTTCCCATTCTTTTTTCCAGAACGAAGATACCAACTCAGATCTGATCCATAGGCCGAGTATGAACTGTCACCCGAGGTTTGAAATTCGACTCCATTGTTTTTATCTGCAACTTCTGTGGTTGATTTAATTTGAAATGGACCATTATATGTTGGATTTAATCCTATGATATCCTTCGTAAGATTGTTGCCATCATCAAAGCCTTCGTGTCGACGAGGATACATCCAGTAGAGGATTATTCCCAAGAGAATAATGAGTCCCACCGCCATTGAAAGAAAGGCACGATTTTGTAAAACGTTATTCCACTTCATTTTTTATTATTACCATCTAAAAAAATTACAATGAAAGTGAGTGTGATCCGAGCATAAAAAGGATTCCCTTACTAATTATCTATCCTCCATACAATTTTTATCAATGAATCATTATCAACCACAACAACAACACACATCATCAAACCCTCCGTATAAACAAATGTGTCACACCATGAATATTGATCCACAAACCATTAGTTTTATTATTGGTAAGAATCGATCAAATTTAAAAAACATTGCGGACTATGCATTGAGGAAAACAAATGAAAAACCATTTATTGATGCTACTCCCAACTCGACGTTACTTATTCATGCTAATCATCCCGATACATTACAATGTGTCATTCAATATATCTCCGTGTTAGAAGACTTTTGTAAAAATCGACAAAAATATTCACCCTTTGGAAATGATACAGATGTGACTCCCAATTCACATTCCAAACCAATGAATTATTATAAATTTGATCAAACACCTCCCCCTCCGTTTGTTGCCCAACAACATCAACAACGCCCCCCTGTGCCATCTTCTCCTTATGCGAACAACCCACAACAACAAACTCACTCTTCTTCTCAACCATCATCGTTCTCTCCTCCTCTTCATCACCCTTCTTCACAACCACATCATCATACACAACCACCACATCCCCAATATAAAAAACGAAAACATCCCACTCCCCCCACAGAAGGTCAACAACAACCACCTCTACCGACAAACAAAATCATTCATATCAAAAAAAAGAATATTACTGAAATCCCTGAATACATCCCAGCCTTTGCAAATGGGAAACAACAAATAAACACCTAAATGGGGTGGTGAGTTACACAAGTCACGATACAATGAACATTTACTCAATGTTTATTCTATGGTCACTTTGTGAATCAAGTTTTTTTCATTTTTTTAAAAATTGATTTTACCATTTTTAATGATGTACGTTTTCAGTGCTAATTTACTCTGAATGTCATCCTCTACATCTTCTGCGATTGTTACGGTAATTCCATGCCCCTTAACATTTGAAACACGTACCATGTTGTTTTCTGAATTAAGTGCGTTGATTTGTATCCCCGAATTTCAACGAATTATGGATGAAGATCACATCACGGAGATTTACAAATATAATGAACAACAATTTCTCACCACTTCCAACTTTAATATCTATGGAAATCTGTCCTTAGGTTACGTCCACACAAAACATTATGTGCTTGATGGGCAACATCGGATTTGTGCCTATTTCTTGTTATATCAACATTATGGTGATTTTCATGTTGCCGTGAACCTGTATACACGGGATACCATGGAGGATGTCCAGGAAGTTTATTATCGGATTAATAAAAATAAACCGGTGCCTCTGATAACGGATTCGTATGTGGAAGAAAATATTATCAATGGATGTCTCAAATTATTTCAACGACAATTCTCCGGATACATCAAAAAAACCAAAAAACCTCAATCACCGAATGTCAATGTGGACGCCCTTCAACGAGCATTGGTTCAATCTCAACTCTTAAAAACATGTCAAATTCAATCGGCTGAACAACTTTTTCAACTGATTTGTGAATTAAATTATTATTTGTGTAGTTTACCCTGTCATTTCCTTCTTCAAAAACAATCGGAATGGGGCATTGTCATTAAATTTGACAAGATGACCGATGCTGACAAACTCTTCCTTTTGGGATATTATTCAGAATACGAATGGATTGGATTCATTATTCGACATGTTCGGGATCATCTCCCTTATGAAGAAATCCCATTAATCGCGGTGAAGAATCATGCCAAACTTCCTCGTGTACGACGAGAAGAATTATGGAGGTTGTATTTTCAGAATCAAATGGATGGAATTTGTGATGTTTGTCAAGGACCGATACAATTCACCTCCTTTGAAGCCGGTCATATCGAACCTCGTGCATTTGGTGGTTCGAATGAATTATCAAACCTCAAACCCATCTGTAAAACATGCAATCGTGACATGGGAACACAACATTTAGAAACCTACAAGAGAATGCATTTTGCATAAACAAGATCAGAAGTCTTTTTTTACTGCACAGAATCGGGATGAAATACCCAATACACATGAAAGCAACACTTGAACATCATGCCATACACAACGAAAATACACATACAGTAATAATTTTAATATTTCCTTGTCATGGCCATGGGTAATGGGTGGGATGTGATAAAAGGGTTGACCAGGAACCTGTCGTGAGGCTTTATCATCCACCAATAAAAAGGAACCGGTGTACGAGACCCCATGATGTTGAAATAACCATTTTTTTACAAATTCAAGATCCTTTTTTCGATTGCAATCTGGGTTCGTTTCACGTGCAATGAAAGGGGATGAGGGGGTGACACCCACTTGTTGAAACAAGGTCATCACTTGGGCAACATAATCATGTGTAGCATCCGAGATGAAATGAACATTCAAATATCCCATCCGTTGAAAGCATCCAACCACCCACAAATATGGACGAGGGAAAAAATAATAATGATCATTTATTGTTTGATTTGTTTTTGGATCGGTATCCTGAAACAACATATGAACATACTGTTGACCGTATTGTGTACAGTAGTCTTGTAACTTTTGATCATCCGGTTCGGTGAGGGCGGTGAAACCCGCGGTATGATCAATGTCCAACACCAAATTATGTTTGTATGAAACAGGGAGATTCCAATGAAAGCCATGATATGCGCCTCCCCCCGCAAGAAAACATTTCCATACCAATGATGTAACGCGTCCCATCCACTTCCACAACAATTCCTTTTTTGAAGATCCCCCACCATTTCGTCTTCTTGTCTTTACCATTCCATTCATTATCCCTCGTGAGTATTTGTTTGTGCTTTATTTCTTATTCTTCTTCTGTTTCCCTCGAAGATTTTTATCGTGGGTGATTGACTCTTCCTTCAGAATAGTACCCATTTGTTCCACTTTTGCATACACCATCTCATCCTGTTGTAATGCAATTGTTTTATAAAATTGGACACATTTCTGTAAATGTTGAAAACGCAAGTCATCATTCATTCCCGTTGCATGACAGGTATTGACTGTTCTTCGTGATGGATTTCGATTCTGTTGATTGATTAACTCCGACACCTGATAATCAAACACGTCTCTGCCATAATTGAGATAATCACCATGATGATAATTGCTTTCTCGTGAAAAGGTATTTAAATTTCCATCCGGAATTTCCGGCGCGGAAGGATTAATTACATATACCTGACTTCAAAACTCAATGTCATTTTCTAACAGATGATTAAAGGCCTGTTGTTCATGTAAACATTGTTGATTGGGGCAATTCCCCAAAGTCATTTGCTGATCATTGTGCACAAAGGGATAATTTTGCAAATCCTTAATCTGATGTAACATGTGAAGGGATTCCGGTGTATTTCGGATAATCATGATCCCGGTATTTACCTGTGATCGATCCCCCGCATCTCTGGCAATCAGGATATGTTGATGTTCCGCAGTGTTTAGAATATTTTCAAATTTTCGAAGATAATCATGAACTGACATGGACACGATGTCATCATCATACTACACCAATGTATCCACATGAACCGATGAGTTGGTGGTGTCCTGTAATTTGGTTAATGTTTCAATTAAAAAATGAATTTTAATCCATTGATTTTGTATCTCGGGATCAACCATACTGGCTGGACGACCAACATGATGTCGATAAATAATATTGTTTCGTTTACAATAATTTCGTTGATTCATTTTTACCAATTGAGTCCAAGGACGAATCTTGTCCGTTGCACTCACCATCATCATTGAAGTCGGTTGTTCTGGTTCACGAAATGAATATGGTAACCCGTAAAAAAAATGAATGGGATGAAATACCTCCGGACCTGCCTCAAACTGATGCATCACCTCTTGTAATTCTTTCACCAGGGGATACATGGCATGGTCTTGAAACCATGATTGGAAGGATAAATTGGGATATTCCATCGCGTTGAGCACATTTCTCTCGTTGAACACATCCATTTCAATATGATTAGGTGGACTGGTACTGATTGACAATAAACATAATGGAACAACAATTTGTCTCACCAATTCGTCCGAAACATAATGTATTCGGTTTGGAGTTTGACTTGACTTTACATATGAGGTTATACTTTCAACATTTTCTTGAATCGTTTCAAATACCGATTGGGTAAGTGGGGGGTCATCATGGAATAAATAGGCGTACTCTGACAATACTTTACGGCACTGGTTTGTTACCATGGTGGCAATCGATTCAGTTGACAATGACGGAAGTTGATCATGAAAATTATCCACCTTAAGAAGGTCACCCTGCTCATACCTGTTCTTTTTGACCTGATTTGATTGCGAGGGGGGCAGTGTGAAAGTTTGTTTTGATCCTGTAAATAATTGGTACATTTCCATCGTTTGATCCATTTGCAAAAACAATAAGATTGAAAACAATACTCCACTGATCATCAAATAATACAGAATGGCTGCAGTTAATTTTTGTGCATCACTGTGTTCACCACTTCTCCGACTTCCTCCCCTTTGTTTGGTGACCGTTACTTTACGCATCCGTTGACGTTTATGACGACGACTCTTTCGAGGGTGTTTTCGTTTTCCACCCGCTTGTAAAAACTGTTGAAATGGATCATTCACTGATGATGACAAATACTGTTGAAAACGTGGAATGTATTGTTGAGGATTCGAATGTAATAATTGTTCCAACTCATC
>Ga0172367_10010396_pt1 | contig 10019 bp, 7 predicted proteins | sample Lak10m_FD_114542 | JGI IMG/M metagenome (GOLD analysis project Ga0172367, IMG submission 114542) | Freshwater microbial communities from Kabuno Bay, South-Kivu, Congo - kab_022012_10m | ecosystem: Environmental > Aquatic > Freshwater > Lake | place: Democratic Republic of the Congo: South-Kivu...
ATATTGAAGCGTTAAAAGTTATCAGTTCAACAGGAAGCTGTGAATCGGAACTCCTGTCGAAATAAAATTGGTCGAATTCAAATGTCGAGATTGCGGAAGCGGATGTTGTGTGTGTTATGGCTACCCCAACGTACCCACCATCAGTAATAGAATACGTCAAATCCGTAACACTGCCAAGATTGTTTGGTGTGTTCGCAGCCGATGGCAGATCACCAGCAACTGCTCCGCTTCCGGATGTTGAAGGCACGGCTGAACTGTATAAATTCCAGACACCGTCATTTGTTCTGGTCACCCTGATTAAAATGCCTATATCTGTTAAATCGTTTGTCAGAGCAGTTGAACTTTCGATCAGATGAGTTGGTGTTCCATTAGTGATTTTTGAAAGCCGGATTTCATCATTGGTTGTGTTGTCGCCTATAAGAACTGCATACCCGTCAACTGTTCCTGATTCAAGGTTGCTTTCGTTAGCCCAGAGCCATATTCTGACATTATTGGTAGATGAATATGCCAAACTTCTTCTGCCTATCCAGAAAGACCAGCTATGTCCATCAGTTGAAGCCATTGAGGTGACCTGAGTGCTTAGGTATTCCGTCTGGGAACTCGCCGGAGCATTTAATCGAAGTGTATAAGAACCTGTTGCTCCGGTACTTACGTCGCTGTCGGTAACGATCTGAAATGCGGTTCGGTCACCATTCCAGGCAGGATCCGTTGTAAGGTCGCCGTCGGTGAAAGAATCAATCAGCAAAATTTCCGAACTTGGTGTGAGTATTCCACGCTGTTTTGTTAATTCAGCTTTTTGAGAATTGTTTTGTGAAATTATCTGAGATGATGATGCAAAGAAAAAGATAACAGCCATACTGATAAAAAGCGATCTGCGGAAAGACATAATTTCCCCTACTTATTAATAGGTTAGACTAATAATTTATCTATATTAATTAAGACAAGATGTCCATTATAAAAGATAATGCTATCTATATTTTAAAATAAAAAATTTTACTATTAAGAAGCAAATAATTTTTTAATAATTCGGGCTTATTAACATAAAAACCCGCCGCGTAATTCAATAACTGCTTAATTACCGGAATAACATATACTTCAGCATCAATGCCTGAAATACGGATTAACCCATTTCGTAATGATTCTACTAAAAACCGGGAGTGAAGTGGATTATTATTAATCAGTGCGGATAAATTTTCCGGTGAATTACATTGCGGTTCTATTATTATCAGTTGGAAAATGAATTTGGGTTTATCGGATTATTAATGAGCGGAGTAACGGCAATGCTGACAGAGGTTACTAATGCCGCCCAACAGCTTGCGGCTTGGAACAGCGGCGGATTCCCGGCGCTTCCCTTCGATTTATAACTTCACCTGCCATTGAGTTAGACGACTGTTATTCGGCGTTTTCCTTTCTCGTCGGTTTAAATTCAAGTATTTCGTCACGTTTTGATGATGTAACATATTGCCTTTTATTTTTTCCGTTTTTCTCCATCATCCAAATGTCAGAATTTTCTGCTGCACGGGTACAGGCAATATATTCCGACCGGAGTCCAGCGTGGCTATCTGTTATCTAATGTGTCGGAAGTTAATTGTGTGATGTAGCTGCCATCCAGGCTCATTGTATAAATTATACTACTTAAGTTGGAAAAAAAGGTCGTATTGTTTGTTTACTTGTTTAGCGAAAAGGATGAAATTTCCGTCCGGGCTCCATTTGATTCCGTAGTCAACATATTTGTCGTTGGTAATATTAAGCGGTTGGTCACCCGAAGTTGAAATATAAACATCCAGATTACCGCCCCTGTCAGAAATAAAAGCGTATTCGTATTTAGATACTTTGCAGGAACTTAAATTGAAAATCCTATAAGGAAAATGTAAATTCTTGTCATTTTCGCTGTCTTTTAAAATGTCCGTTAACGTTGAGTATAAGAATAGTAGCCGTTTTGCGGGCTTCGTCACTGTCACCCGCTACAATTTTTCTGCGGGCCACTACTGTTTCAATTTGCTCTTTCATAGGCTATTGGGCATAGATGCTGTTATGTGCATTTTTCATTAATGCTTTTAATTAAAACCGTTTTCCTTCCCATAAAAGATGGAGTTGTGCAATTCTATGCCCAGTTTTGAAATATAATCGCCCTTTGAGGCTAAAAAGGCGGAAACATTGGTCAATAAAACAATGGCGGTTTGTGTTGAACGTTCAAAAATAACAATACATGAATAGCCTCCAGTCCCGCCAGTTGCATCAACAAACTTATATTTTTCGTGATTGTACCATGCCCAACCAAGTCCAGCTGTGTTATGCTCGGAATACTGCATTGTTGGCATTTGGGTTAGCAGGAAAAAGGTAGTGTCGGTCATTTGAGCATGTAAGTATTTGACCATATCCTCAGCGGTTGATTTAATACCGCCACCCCCGACAAGAATTCCAAGTTCCCAATTTGGTACTATCTTTCCATACGGACTTCTGCCAGGTAAAATGCATTCTTTTCTTTGAGAGTCAATAGTAACAAATGTTCTATTCATTTTTAAAGGTTCACATATTGATTCCTGTAAATACAACTCATAGGATTTTCCGGTAATAAGTTCAATAAGATGACCCAACAATCCTCCTCCCAGATTAGAATACTCCCTCTTTTCACCTGGTATGTGTTGCAGAATAAGTCTATTGGAAAGAAAATCGTATAACTTAGATTTATCATAATTTTTATAAGGACTTGCTGGTATGTGCATGTTTAAGTTAATATCTGGTTCTTTTGGAAATCCTGATGTGTGATTTGCCAGCTGAAGAATAGTCACTCTTTGGCCATTGACTTCATCCTGTTTAAGTTTGCAGGGAAGTATATTACTAACAGGTTCATTCAGATCAATCAGGCCTTCATAAACCAACTTTGCCAACATTGTAGCCGTAAACGTTTTAGTAATGGACCCGATTTCAAAGGCCATTTTTCTGTTTTCTACATATACTAATGAATCGTTTTGTCGTCTTATTCCGAAAAACTGTTCTGATTTTCCTTTTATCAAACCAATTGCAATTTCAGATCTGTTTGGAAAATGCTGCATATATTTATAGACAGCATTTGATTGTATTGAATCAAGGGATGGTTGATTGTAATATATTGGTAATTGGACTAGTTGTTGTGTTTGACGGTTTGAACAGGAAATTATTGCTAAGAATAAAATCCCTGAGAAAATATTGATTATATAATGTTTCCTATTCATATCCAATTCCAATGTTTAATATGAGTGTCATTTATTTTCGAAAGTTGAAGACTTTAATAATAAAGAGGATATAGGTTATACGGGTTTGACCAGCTTGTATTGTAAAGTCCAAATTAATATTATACTGACCAACCATAAGCATGCGCTATTAATTCAAAAATCTTCCAGATTAATTTCTCACCAGCATTACTGTTAGTCATAATAACCACCCCTTCCGGATGATCAACCGATAGCACCATAAAGCATCTGTATCCAGAATTTCCGCCAGCATGCTGAATGCGAAAAACACCCGCTTGGGGCAAAGATATTCCTAACCCAAAATCATCGATTTGTCTGCTCAACATTTCATTTGCCAGATTTCTGCATAGTAATGAATCAGATAATCCCTGATACGATCGCCAAAGTTTAATCATAAAAAGACTTAAATCTCTTGGGGTTGTCCAGAGACCTCCGGCAGCTTGTTCAGGCAGGGTATGCCATCTACCTCTAATAGGTGTATTGTCTTCAAGATGCCCAACGGCAGCATTAGGCCAAAGCTGTTTTGGCAATGGCTGTTCAAACGTACTTGATAACATTCCTGCCGGTTTCAGTAAAAGATCTTTGGCAACCGCTTCAAAGGGTCTTCCTGTTATGTCAGATATCAATACCTGTAATACGATATAGCCCCCTCCTGAATACTGAAATTTTGATCCGGGCTCAAATAATGGCTGAATTTTTTCCGTTGCTCCGTACCAATGGCCATCAAGTATTTGTATCAGTGAAGGGATTTTTTCGTTTGATGCAAATTCCGGGACACCATGCATAGGAAGAGCAGCAGAATGGCTTAATAACTGACGAAGCGTGACGGGTCGGATTTTGGTGAATTGGTTTTCAGGAACTTTCCAGGATTTCAATTTATTATTCACATTTTCATCCAGGGTAATCGCTCCTGTTTCCGTCAAGAGTAAGGCAACCACGGCCGAGACAGGTTTTGAAATTGAAGCAGCCTGAAATAATGTAGTGCTCTCAACACGACTAGATTTTCCATATTCCCGCAAGCCATATCCTTTCATCCAATCAATTTCACCATCATGGATAACTGAAATACTTGCTCCGGGCACATTGAATTTCTTCAACAAAGTATCCATTAACCCTTCTGGAATAGGAAGTCCGACAACTACACGATTTTTATAATCATCTTTTTCTACTCCTGAACAGTTAATTATCAGAGGCAAGCTAATTAAAATCAATATATCTTTGATTATCTTTATTCCAAGCTTCGCTTTCATTTTCTTTAGTTCAATTGCACATAACGGTGGCGGTATGGTTAGTAAGGGATTGCGGGCTACTTTCCTGTCAAGTTACAGCTAATTTTGGAGCGGGTTACTACGCTCCGATAACCACTAAAACCCTTATTAACTATACCGCGTGTTAGCATTTCGTTTTTTATGTATTTTTCTTTTCAGAAATCCAGAACCGATGGTCTTTGTCAAGAAATACTACGAAAAAAACATTATCTTCAACATATCCAGCAACACGCTCTTTCCCCTTTATTCTAATCGTTGCCCATTTGACTTCTTCCGGAACATGCTTTGGGTGATTGAAGTCCGAATTTTCTGGAAATGAATTATAGATTTTAATGATTTGTTTTGCCAGTGCCTCTTCAACTGAGTATGCACAAATCTCTCTCAAACGAGTAAGCATATTTGAAAGAATTTGTTCTTGTTCCCATTCCTCAAATTTTTGTCCTTGATTAATGTCGAAGTCTTTAAAACTAAATACTACAAATCTTTTTGGAGTACCAGTTCTAAACTCTAGTCCTTTTCTTCTTCTTTGGGGGCTACTCATCGTACATTAATTCAATTAGTTTATTGTCAATGTCGAAAAAGGAAATAGCGCCATATTTACCATTTAGATAATTTTTGTTATAAGAAGAGGTTTTTCTGACATCTTCAGTTTTAAAATCAGCTAATGAATAAAGATGTGATGAGCCAAATTGGTCTTTTTCTGTAAACCAAATCTGGTCTCGTCTTAACAATTCTTTGTCAAGTAAAAAAGTATCATGTGAGGTAAGAATTAATTGTGCATTCTTTTTATTGAATTTATGAAAAAGCTCAATTAACTTTTTGGTTAGATGTGTATGAAGTCTGGAATCAAGTTCATCAATTATTAAAATTTTTCCGTTTTTTAAAGTATCATACCATGGACCCAATAAATTAATAAACTTTTTTGTTCCCTCTGATTCCTGATTTTCAAAATCAAATGGTATTGTATCAATTAGAAGATTATCCTTATCATATTTTTTGTGCCATGTGGAAATTTGAATTTTTTTCTTTCCTGTTTGTTGTAATTTGTTTAATGCATCAAAGAAATTAGCTAGAGATTTGTCATTTGTTTTCTGTACAATTTTATTGATATCATCTTCCTTAATTTCGATTTCTTCAATAGTTATGTTTGAGATTTCTAAGGATCTAATAATTAGTGACAACCATTTATTGAAGTTTTTATCATTTTTTAGTTTTTCGATTGTATATACACTATATCCAAAGTCTTGTAAACCACTAATGAAGTTTAAATTATTAAACCATTCTATAATTCGATTAGAAATCTCTCCATTAAATTGAGCAACCAAACTCAAAAATAAAACATTGTTTCGAGTTTTAGATTCAAGATTTAAACCTTCTTGGAATGATGATTTATTGATGATGAATTCATCATTTTTTCTCTCAAAAAGTGGGACTTCTTTTGTAGTTGTATGAAATAACCATTCTCCAGTAACCTGTTTATTGTCAATTTCAAATCCATATCTATACCTTATCTGATTTTGAACAAATACAACTTCAAATTTTGTAGGTGTTTTCTCAGACTCGCTGTTTAGTAAATATTTTTCGATTTGAATCTCTCCTTTTTCTACTAAAGCATCTCTAAATGAAGATTTAACTAATTGCTTCATCTTTTGTAATCCATTCACGAGATTACTTTTTCCGCTTGCGTTATTACCGTAAACTGCTGCACTTTTAAGAACTTTGAATTTTTCAAAGTGAAATATATTATCTGGTTCATGTTCTTTAAACGAACGAACCCCAATCATTGATAATGTATTCGATTCGTGAAACGATTTGTAGTTTTCGAAGTTATATTCTAATAACATGACATTTTGTTTAAATTTTTGCAAATGTAATCAAATTTAATAAAATGAAATTAAATTGCAAAATTTAATATTTGTTAAGATTTTAATTACTTAATATGAAATTAAATTGCAAATACGAATTTTTTTAAAATGAATGCTAACTTCCCGCTATACCTATTGTATATAACGGGAATATAAGTTGTAATCATATGTATATATCCTGCTGTGTTTCGTAATATCACGGTATTCGCATGTTAAAGAAAGGCATTTGCCCGAGTGATTGGAACAAATTATTCACATTAGTTTAATATTTAAGTCAAACCCCGCATAGAACACCGCAGAGAAGCATAAAAAATCAGAATCTGCGGTGTTCCGGGGCGGTAAAAATAATTAAGCTTTTTCTTCCCAGACCTGAGCAAGCGTAACTATCAGCTTTGTTGCCATCTCCATATCCTGAACCGCAACATATTCGGTATAAGCATGGAAATTATGTCCGCCGGCAAAAAGGTTAGGAGTGGGCAAGCCCATAAAACTTAAGCGGGATCCGTCAGTGCCGCCTCTGATAGGATTCTGGATAGGTTTAATATTCAGCCTCTGCAGTGCCTCAACGGCATAATCTTCAACGTGCGGATGATCTTTAAGCACATTTTTCATATTGCGGTACTGGAAATTCACTTTGAATTCGAGCTGAGCGCCGGGAAATTTAGCAATTGTTTTTTCTGCAAGATCTTTGAGATAATCTTCGAATTCTGTCAGTTTTTCGTCAATAAAATCGCGGATGATAAATTTAAGAACAGTTTCATCTTCATTACCAGTTATCTGTGTGCAATGAACATATCCTTCACGTCCCTCGGTGGTTTCTGGTGAAAGCCTGTCCTTTGGAAGGGATTCCATAAAATTCGAAGCAATTTTAAGCGAATTTATCATTTTGCCTTTTGCGTAACCGGGGTGAACATTTTTTCCCTTAAATTTGATTACAACTCCGTCTGCGCTGAAAGTCTCGGTCTCAATTTCACCTCGTGTGCCGCCATCGATAGTATAAGCATATTTGGCTCCGAATTTCTGAACATCAAAATGCTCGGTGCCTCTTCCGACTTCTTCATCAGGCGTAAAGCAGACCTTTATTGTTCCGTGTTTTACTTCCGGGTGCGTGATAAGATAATTAATCGCATCAATTATTTCAGCTATTCCTGCTTTATCGTCAGCGCCGAGAAGAGTTGTGCCGTCCGAAGTTATGATATCGTAACCGATCATATCCTTCAATTCCGGATTATTCGAAGCTTCGATAACTTTGGAATTATCAGCCGGGAGCACAATATCGCCGCCCTGGTAGTTTTTGTGAATTACAGGTTTAACATCTTTGCCGGAAACCGCCGGAGAAGTATCAACATGAGCAACAAACCCAATCACCGGAACATTTTTTTGAGTATTTGAAGGCAGTGTTGCCATAACGTATCCATGCTCATCAATAGCAGCATCTTTCAGCCCGACAGCCTTTAATTCTTCCACAAGATCTCTTGAAAGCACAAGCTGTTTTGGATCGCTGGGAAATGTTGCTGACTCCTCATCGGACTTTGTGTCATATTTTACGTATCTTAGAAAGCGTTCAACGCATGTAAATTTGTAGTTTTGATCAAACATTTTCGCCTCTGTAATTGTATAAATAAAATTATTCGAAAACATAGTATATTGAAATTGTTCAATATTTTCAAAACCTTTCAGTCTTAATTTGAGGAATGTAATCACATGAACGCTGTTGAGATAATTAAAAAGAAACGGGATGGTCTGCAGCTTAGCGCCGGGGAAATTCAATTTATTGTTCAGGGATATACGAGCGGGGATATTCCTGATTATCAGGCATCTGCTTTCCTTATGGCAGCATTCCTAAATGGTCTGAACACAGAAGAGACTGCACACCTCACTTCGGCTATGCTCAACAGCGGTTCAAAGCTTGATCTGAGCCGGATTGACGGGGTAAAAGTGGATAAACACAGCACCGGAGGTGTCGGCGATAAAACTTCGCTTATTCTTGCACCGATTGCCGCTGCCGCTGGAGTGAAAGTTCCGATGATTTCGGGCAGGGGTCTTGGTCACACAGGCGGCACTTTAGATAAACTTGAGTCAATCCCGGGATTCAGAACCGATATTCCGGTTGAGAGGGCAATTGAGATTCTTCAAAAAACAGGCGCCGTACTTATTGGTCAGACAAAAGAAATAGCTCCTGCCGATAAACTGTTCTATGCTCTCAGAGATGTAACCGCAACCGTGGAATCAATTCCGCTTATCACTGCAAGCATTATGAGCAAAAAACTTGCTGAGGATATCAGCGGACTTGTAATGGATGTAAAAACCGGCAGCGGTGCTTTTATGAAAAATTTTCAGGATGCTTCCAGACTTGCCGAATCACTCGCGCTCACAGCAAATAAACTCGGAGTTGATGTTCATTGTTTCATCACAAATATGGACCGTCCGCTTGGCGATTATGTCGGCAATTGGCTTGAAGTTGTTGAGTCGATAAAAATACTCCGCGGAGAGTTAAAAAATGATCTGAGCGAACTTTCGTTATCGCTTGCCGCTTCAATGATTGAACTTGCGGGCATTGCATCATCCGGAGCAGAGAGCATTAAGATTGCAGAAAGGACTATTGCTGATGGCAGCGCTTTCGAAAAATTTATTGAAATAGCGGCTCTTCAGGGAGCCGAAACTGAATTTCTGAGGCAGCCTGAGAGATACCCCAAAGCTGCAGCATCTGTTATCTGTGATTCACCCGAAGAGGGATTTATCAGCGATATGGATACCTACGGTATAGGTATGGCTGCTTTACATGCAGGCGCCGGAAGATTAAAAAAAGAGGATAGTATCGATCCTTCAGCTGGCATCATTTTTTACAAAAAGACAGGGCAATTCATCCGGAAGGGAGAACAGATATGCGAAGTTTTTTCCGGTTCGATGCAGCTTGCAGAAAAGGCTGCAGTCATGATAATAGAATCGATCAGTTTCTCCGCTTCGGATCCGGAACCGGGTGATATTATCCTTTCCCGGAAATTTTATCCTGCAGTTAAATAATTCGTGTGAAATCCTTTTACTATTAATTTGACGAAATATTTATTGGGGAAATTTTTCTGAATTGAAGCATAAGCTTAATTTGAATTTTTTTATGATTTGGTGCGTTAATAGAAATAAAAGATTGAAGAGATGAAAAGAAGAACATTTATTAAGAACACTGCATTTATTGCCGGGAGTACTTTTCTCGGGGCAAAGATTCTTACGAGTGAAGTGAAAGCCTACCCGGTTGAATTAAAACATATTCCTGCGCCGCATTTATGGGGCGAGGAGGAATTAAATATTGCCTGGCTTGGTCATTCCACAGTGTTAATTAAGATGTTCGATAAATGGGTGCTCACCGATCCGGCGCTTTTTGACAGAGTAGGCGTATATTTCCTGGGGCAAAGCATCGGACCCTCACGGATCACTCCTCCCGCACTCAGTCCGGACCGGGTACCAAAACCTGATCTGATCCTTCTTTCTCACGCACACATGGATCATATGGACCTCCCGACATTAAAATATTTCACGGAAAAATATCCCGGAGAAATTGATGCTGTTACTGCTTATCTCACTTCGGATGTAATCTCCGATCTTAACTGGAAAACTCTGACCGTGCTCGACTGGGGTGAATCGGCAAAAGTCTCCGG
>Ga0172367_10010397_pt1 | contig 10018 bp, 19 predicted proteins | sample Lak10m_FD_114542 | JGI IMG/M metagenome (GOLD analysis project Ga0172367, IMG submission 114542) | Freshwater microbial communities from Kabuno Bay, South-Kivu, Congo - kab_022012_10m | ecosystem: Environmental > Aquatic > Freshwater > Lake | place: Democratic Republic of the Congo: South-Kivu...
ACGTAGTTAGTTATTTTAGGGGTAAATATCTTTCGCTCGTCCTGATTCCTGCGAGCGTAGAAATCCTCTACTTCTCGCTCCATGCGAAGCGAGTCAGATTCAAAGGTCGGAGCACTAGACATGGTGTTTCGTTTTGCATACTGCGCCGAAGGACGAAGGGCGAGATATTCATGGTATAGCCCAGCAAATCCAGGCTTCTTAGTGGTATCTGTAGTGAGGAAAAAGGTCTGCTCACGATTTACAAACAACTTAAGCCCGTTTGTTGCTGAATATGAAGGTGCGACATCAAGGAAAATCCCATTCGCAAGTATTCCGTACTTTGAAGGTATACCTTGGTTTGTATCTCCCGTGACTATCGCATTATTTCTATCCTCCAACTCGTCAAACGGCTCTATCTCGTCATAGGTTGTGGCTGTAGCCGAAGAAAGAACCGCAGCTTTTTTATATTCCAGTACAAGGTTTCCCGAACCATCAGTGGTAAGCGGATAGTCCTTTTGTCCCTGTACGATGTTCGTAGTGATTATTGGATAGTCCGTGTGGTTTGAGTCGTCATAATCTGCCCTTCCATCTGCCTTGAAGATAATCCCGAGTAGACGGGAATATGCGAGGTTTACCTCAGAAGTGAACTGTTTAAGTAGGGACGCACTGCCTGTGATACGGCCAATGCCATCATCACCAAACAGGTTTCTTTCGATAACCTGGATTATTCCATTTTCGTTTGAAGTGTCGCTAAAGACGAGGCTCATGTGGTTTTGTTAGGGCTAGTAGGCCCGCGCCCGTCCCCGATTTATCGGAGAAAGGGCGGAACTGCTAGTCAGCAGGGATAGTCTCGTCAACTGCACACACCACATCTGCTGGAGAGCCTGAGTCGGCACCCTTAACACAAGTGAGTAGAGCATAGTTGTTGATACCAATCACAACATTCTGTCCGTCAGGTTCTTGAAGGTCGACACCCGCACCGGCTGCAATCGTAGTAGTCGTTGCGGCTGCGGTAAATGGGTTTTCGATAATCCAAGTCCTAGACTCTCCCGTCTTCATGAGAGGGAAGGTCGTAGATGCTGGAAGAGTTGCGGTAAGTGCTGCCTGGGTAGAAGAAGCGGTGAAAGTGAGAATCTTTGCACGATCCATCTGCCCCGCAGTGATAGTCACGGTTGAGGTAACTGGAGTTACGACAACGCGCTCGCCACCGTCAACAGAACCGGCACTGAATATCTGCTTAACGAAGTGTTCAGGCCCAGCAGCCGCTCCGAACTCCGTCACCACAGGGGATTTAAGCACTGCAAACCCTGAGACGATGAGCGCGAGAACGGCGAATGCGATTGCTGTTTTCATAAGCCTTATGCGACGTTAATATCGAACACCAAGCCAGCGTGCGCCGTAGGCGTAAGATGACCGATGTCAACACGAGAGTAGAACGCAGTACCAGAGAAGAACATGTTGGTGTCCGCAGCAGGAAATTCAATGGTGTGAGCACGACCATAGGTTCCGCGAAGGATACCAAGACGCTGAATCTTCTTAACACCTGCAAACACATGGCCTGAAGCATGGTCATTTGACCAGTAGTGGTCACAGGCCATGTAACGGAGACCTTCGACAGTACCCTCCTTGAGAGCCTTATCTGCCTCCATGAAGCCGTTAGCCTGTACAAACGCTTCGAGCAATTCAAAGTCAGCAGCGCGCCAGACGAATCCGACACCATACTGATTCATCATTGCCTGACCGTTTGCCTCACGAATCTCACGCTTCACACCACGAATAATATCGTCGATGTTAGCAGCGGAAACCGTAATAGGGTCAGTAGCAGTACCGCCACCGCCAATTGAGACCGTACCGAAGTCCGTCCAAGAAGCGTGCTGTGCTAGCACCTGAGTTTCGATGTACTCATTCAAGAGCGCACCGATGCGGTCAAATAGTTCTGCTGGCTTAGTCCAAGGAGACTGATAGAGGTCAGCATGGTCAACTACCAATCCAAGGTCGCGTCCGGTAGAAATCGTAAGAGTTTCTGCGGTTTCTGCGAATACCTGAAGGGCAGTACCAGTTCCACGGGTAACCGCCTGGGTAGACGGAGTCGTGGACATGTAGGAAGTAGAAATGACGCGAGTGTCAGTTATCGTGACATCACACATTTCCTTCCACGTAGTTGGATGGTCCAAGCGGTCCTGGAGCACATCCTCATACATTGTTTCGTACGTGATGGTGTTAGCAACAGCCATTTTGTAGGGAATTATGAGGGTAATTCCTAACCCCTAGCACTTTTACTTACCGTTGTAGAACGGATTGCCACCTGTTCCCTTGTGTTTTGCTACCAATGAGCGAGCAATCTTTGCGCGAAGTTTACGGTCAGGTACTTGGTCTGGTGTAGGAGGAACTCCTTTAGCAAGCCAGTATTCTTCCGTTTGAGTAGCCGTCTTACTGTTTCCGCCACCTCGTATTTCAGAGGTTGCTTCCACATTTGCCTCGTCGGTTCGGAACTTCTCAAGTTTTGCTTGGAAATCCACATCATCAACAAGTTTATCAACGGGCATACCCCACTTCTTTGCGGTAGAGAGGGCAAGTTCTACTTCTTTCTCTTTGGAGATACCCGCAGAGCGAAGAAAGGTTTTCTGTAAAAGGTCTGAAGAGTCAGGTTTTGTAGTAGCCTCTTCCGCCTTAGGCTTTTTGAAGTCCTTAAGTTCGCGTTTGAGTGAGCCTAGAGTTTCCTGCAACTTAGCGTATTCCTCGCGGGATACTGCTATCGTGTCGGATTCAGGCTTTTCTACTACAGTTTCGGTTGTTTCAGGCGTAACCGGAGCCTCTTGATTTGTTTCGGTACTCATAACCGTGGTTCTCTTCTAAGGAGGAAGAATAGCCTTTAATTGGTAGTTTCCACTTTTGATAACGGGAGTGACAACCCAAGCAACCTAATCTTCTTTCTTTGCTTTCTTAAAGAACTTCTTAGAGTCTTTCTTCTCAAACTTCTTCTCTACTGCCTCCTCCTGCTCGCGGATTTTCTCCTTGAGAGAGGACATCTTTGCTGAATCAAGTAATGTCATAGATTTATCGGTAAGTAATAGTGCTGGTAGCCTCTGCCCCCGTCTGGACAATAAGAAGGCCATCAGTCATGTAATTGGTCATTGTTTTCATGCGAGTATCATACATCATATTGTTGTCAATAAGTTATTCACACCCCTACTTGGGCCTTAGGTTCTTTTGGTTCTAAGGAAATGTCCTTGTACTTTTCTATCTCTCGCCATGCGCTTTGTAGCAGGTCTATCGCTATGCGTTGTGCCGCTAAGAACTGTACATCGGTTTCTTTCTTTGTTTTGAGGAACTCATCAAGAATTACCTCATATACCGCTTCCGATGTGTTCGGGTCTGCTATAAACCGCTTTAGTTTCTGTGTTTTTACGACTTCGTTCATGCTTCTGCGGGCACAGGGTTAAGTGCCATTGGTGCTGGGCCTTGTGCTTGAGGCTGTTGAGCAATGGATGACTGTGCTGGTGGCTGTACCATCGAAGAGAAGTCAGCAATAGACATGCCTGAAAACTCTAGGATGTCGCTAAAGCTCTTGGCGAGAGCCGGAACCTGCATAGCCTGTTGGAAGCCTGAAGGATTTGCGAAGATAAATTGGAAGATTGAGAGTAGCTTGTCTGAAGCGTTTACCAAGTCCTTCTGCTTTCCTGCGATATTTATACCCATTCGCATTGGTACATCACGGAATTCGTCCTTGAGGATTTTAATGAGCTTTTTATTCCCCGACTTGGCAAATACCTCCTTAAAGGTGGTCTTGAGCATGTCCTGCTCTTCCTGCGTCAGGATTTTGCCCTTTAGCAGGGACTCTTTTATCTTCTGGTTTGCATGGTTATTCGCCATCTGGTCAGCAATCCAAGTGACTTCCTCTGCTGAAAGCGATGCAACAAACTCCTGACCTCTAACAATTTCTCGGATAATATCGGGGATAATCCAAGTTCGGTACAGTTTTTCGATAAACTTTGCTCGCTGACCTCGTCTACGGTCATGGAGTCCACGACCTTGCGCTACAGTGCGCTCCTGTCCACGGAAGGTAGTACCAGAGTTAGGCTCCTTCCCTAGGATAGGGTCAAACGCTGCCCCTGAAAGTTGTGCGTGCTCAAACCATTCGTTAATGCTCTTTTCGTATAGTTGGATATTGGCGACTGCTGCGGTTGGAATCTGGGTGATGTTTGAACCCTCAGCAATCGTGGTGATTTCAAGATTCTCCATGTCTTGAATCTTGTTTTTGCTAGTGAAGGTAGGGTCATCCGTTACGAGAGGAACCTTAGAACCCGCCTCAAGCATCTGTGTCTTGTGTATGGTGAGGAAGTTCGTCCACACCTGTGGCTGGAGGAGCATTTCACCCACGCCACGACCTAGAGCGCGATTATAGATAGGTTTAGATGAGAAGAACATGAGGTTTTCTCCATCATCCTTCTTGCGGTATAGGGTTACTCCCTGTTTTTTCTTATTTTTGTCTGTGTAGAAGGCTACCACCTGTACCTGTCCGTAGTTATCTTCTGTATTGTCGTTATCTAGCAAATACGCTTCAGGTAGCGTGCCTCGTACCACATAAACCTCAATAGTTTTACCGGGGACTTTGTTTTTCTTTTCGTTATCAGTGCCCACAGGGTCTTTATCGTCTGTTCCAAGAAGTGCAAGCGCATCAAGAGAGATAGTTGCGCCGTTTGCCTCATCACCCCATCCATAGGATGACATTGAGCGAAGTTTATCTGGAGAAAAGTAGAACTTTAACCCTATTGGGCCTCCCATAATGTCAGTCTGGTCGCAAAATGCGACTGAGTTTAGTTGGAGTAGTTCAGGTCGTTTCTTTGCTTTCTGCACTATGACACCGCCGTAATCAAGGTCTGACTCGGTAATTTCATCAAAAAGAGTGTCTAGGTCGTGCTCTCGGACATATACCTCATCGTGATACTTCTTTACGAGGAAAGAGAGTGCTCGAGCGTTGTCCCCTTCAATGAAAAACACTACATCCTTAACCTCAATATCCTCAGTCCAATAGGCGAGGTTGAGCATAGGCTCCATAACATTCTTAAAGGCACGAAGAAACTTCGTTTGACTGTTTTCCCCGCCATAAAACTGACCATTCTTGAGGTGGAAGATAAGCTGGATATGGTCGCGCATATTCCAGTCCCAATTATCCCCTACCTGAACCTTATCAGTCTCGTAAAGGGCTTCTTGAGACTTTATGTAACTATAAATATCAGTGTTCATAGGCTAAATAGTGAGGAAGTACGCTTTAGATTTATTTCGCGCATGGTAGGAGAGGCATTGAATAGTCGTGCGACTACGAGAGGCGGGATAATCCTTGTCTTTTCCTCCTTGCCGTTTGAAATGACTAGAATTCCGCGACCTTTTCCAACTCCCCCTGGCTTAATGTTAGTAAGTGCATCAAGAGTGGTTGCGCCCTTACCAACAAAGTCTTTCCCCCATATCTTGAGGGTTGCTGTGTAGGTACTTTTTGCCGTCTTTTTTGCTGGCATAGTCTTATGCTCTACCGAAAGTAACTGAGCGACCACCGACTTCTTTAGTCATGGCCTGTTCCTCAAACACTTTTAATGCACTTTTTGCTTCGCGTTGTGGACCCATCATCGCAAACTTCTTGTCTACCGCTTCAGCAATTGCCTTTCGCTCTGCCTTGCAAGGTTCGCAATAGTAACGGTCAGGGTCGCTGTCCTGGTACTTTTCCCCGCACTTTAAGCATGGGTGTGTATACATGCCCGTACACTATCACACAATTATTGCAAGGAGTTATCAACAAGCCACGGATACGCCTCTTCCCAACCCTCAATTTCCCTATAGTTTTCAGTTATCTCTTCACCAGCTTTTATGTTTGTGAGTGCCTTGTCCTCTTTGGCATCCGCGTTTGGGGTGTCGGAATGATTAAAGTATGCACTCATGTGGTTTACCGGATACCAGAAATGTGAACCTTGTGGAATACGGGGGAAATGGCTTAAGAGTATCTCGCGTATCTCTGGGGTGAGTTTCTTAAACTTCTTATAGGGTAAATCGAGCATGTGGGGAAGAGCGTCTGCATAGAGTTTTTCCCCTTTTGTGATGTCTCGCACCGCAAATACCCCTACACCATGAATACTAGATGGGGCTATCTTTAACTTCACTATCTCATGGAGTAACTCTATCTGGTTCTTAAACTGCTCTTCTTGCTGTTTTTTTGTGGTCATATAACAAAGTCTTTCTTGGCGATAATTATATTCATAATCTTTTTCCACTCTAGGTATTGCTGGAAGCTTTCAAAACCCTCCTCTTTCATCATCTGCTGGCGTTTTTGTAGCTTGTCCCGACACCGCTTGCAACGCACCATTCCCTTCACGGTAGCGTGCTTGTGGTCGGAAAACATCACATTCCTGAGGCGTGTCTCCACTTCTGCGTAGCAAGCAGAGTCTTTGAGTTTCTCCGGTAAATTATTGAATATGGGGTGTGTTGGTAGCTCGTGGAGATTGGATAGGTCTACTTTTTTGTATTGTTTCATACGCCAATGTTTGTTTTAGTGCGTTTTTCTTGCTTGTTTACCACATGAGGGCATGCATCCCATCCTTCCCGGCAACATTCTGGGATGATGATATTCAACCTGTCACCTTCAAGTAATTCCTCCATAGAAAGACTATACAGCAATATTATTCCTTTCCCGTGGTTTATTCACACTTGGATACAGTTCCCTCCTGCGAATGACCGGGAAGAGGCTGGTAATGGCATAGCGTGATGCGTCGAGTAGATGGTCTGGAGTATCGCCTGGTTGGCCTGGAATAATCTTTCCCTCTTTGTCTACGGCCCATAGATAGCCGTTTCGTTCTTTTATAAGGTTAGTGCTCCTGCGAGTAACACTGATACGCTGGTCTTGTACTGCCTTTATGCCGTACTGGACTGAGTCTCTACCTTTTACCGCTTCTCGTATATTTAGACCGTACATCTTAAGTTCAGCGATGCTCTTAGGCTCTGCACTGTCGGCAATAATAAGTGCGCTTGGTAGATTTTTGAGAGTGTTTGCCATTTCCCTATTACTCATTTCAAGCTGATAGGCTATTTCATCGAGAATATACCCGCCATTTAGGTAGTAGACGGCTACTATCGCTGCGGGGTCTGGGTGATAGCCAAAGTCCACGCCATAGCGTTCTAGCCGTGCTTCGTGAGGAAGTTCGTCGATAATATTCCAGTCTTTGTATATCTTTAATTCATTACTACTTGGTTCCCCGAGCCACTTCTGCCTAAAGAGTGCTGGTCGCCTTTCCTTATCGTCTTGTATTTCCCTTTTAATAGTTTCAGGGAGGAAGCCGTGCTTTTCTGCTATGTCGTAGTTTACATTTATGACAAGCGTATTTGGTCTGCCTTCAATAACTAGGCGTTTATGCACTGGGTCATCTTCTAAGAGACGGTTGTAGGTATAGATAATCTGACTTCCGGGCTTTCGTACCGTAGGAGTCAGGACTTCTATAGAAGAAGTAGAGACAGTTTGCGCTTCTTCTACCCACGCATAATCTATGCCCTCAATGGATTTGATACTTTGTTCATTGTGCCAAAGTCCCTTGAAAAGAAAGTCCGAGCCGGTAACTGTATTTACTATATCTTTGTCTGTTACCTTAAAGTCGTGTAGTTCGTATTGTTTTATTAGGTCTGCGAGCAATTGGTGTGAGGATTCTGCTATGGAGTTTTGGAATTCACGGAAACAGGCTATGCGGGTTTTCTTTTCTCGTGCACGAATAAGGAGGAACCTGGCTACGCTATGGCTTTTAAGAGAAAAGCGTCCACCGTAGATAGCGGCCTCACGCCACTCTCTACCGAAAAGAGGCTTAAACTCTATCGGTATTTCTATCGTCTTTTCCATCGAGGAATTTAACTAGTACTGGTGCTATCTCTTTCCCTCCTGAGGTAATATCTGTTTCTGTCTTTTCACTATACCCATGCTTTGAAAGCATTACCTTTGCGATAGTTGAATTAAAGTCTCCTGTAAGTCCTTTTGAAAGAAGTGTCTTTGCTTGTTTTTCTCTCATTTCCTCTATGATGTCTAAGAATTCTTGTGAGATTACTTGACTTTCCCAATTATATATTGTCCCGCGAGATACTCCTATGTAGTTAGCGAGACCTTCAATGGAGTGGACTACCTCGTCAGTGGGAAGATTGTCTCTGTATTCTTTTGCTTTCTCTAAGATTTTTTCGTTGTAGTCGGTTGGGCGTGCCATAGATAAAAATACTTTACCACACGCTTGGTTTGTTGGGTAATTGTGGATTAGTCATTGTGTTACTACTTGAACCTTTGCATATGAATGGGGCAAAGCCAACCCATTGTTTTATGTACCCAGGCAGTTTTTTCTCCCATGCCGCCAAGAGGTTCTGCACATTTCGCACACTCAATAACATATTCTTTCTTGTTAAGAGTTATGACCATGATTGAAGGTAGATGCGTCGTGACCTCTTACAAAGACATCGGTTTACATACCAACCGTCGTCATAACATTCACCAAGCCGGTCTGGGTGGATTTCATACTTCATATTCTTTCAGTAGGGTGGTGTATTTACTGATGATTTCAGTTAAATACTCTGGGGTGAGTTTGAAAAGTTCCTTGTAGTCGCTTTCCATTGAAAGGAGTTCTGTTTCCCCGATTTCTTTGAGGAGTTTTTGGCGGAAGGTGGGGAGGTCGCCGGACTTCCACATATTGCACATACTACATTGAACACGGCAATTTTTCTCCGAGAAACGGTACTTTTTGTAAAAGCGGGAGATGTAATGACCATTTTGCATCTTTTTGTAGTGGTTTTTGTGTCCACAAGTGAAACACTCTACTATTCCGTTCGCATCTGCGTTTGAAAGCCTCACGAAACGGCTAAAACTGGCGTCTGCGAGCTTTAACAACTTAGATACGCTCCCAGCCTTGATTTTGCGTCTGCGCTTCGCTACGGTCCTTTTACGGGCCTTAAAAGACTTTAACTTACGCTTCCTTGGATATTCTACTATGGTGATTTCTGGCATGCTTCTAATGCCCTAGATAGAACCTTACATCCGCGATTTTAATGGTTTTCCGTCTGTACATTTCCAAAATACCAAGCGTATCTTTAAGTTCTTTTACACGGTCTTCTAGTATTTGTTCAGACATATAGTTTTCTTATGGTTGGGGGCTAGTCAGTTTTATTTCTTGCACCAAGCCAGTATCCACAGATAAGACCTGCGAAGAAGAAGACAAACGAAGTAATAAATCCGAGAAAGAATCCAAGTGCTATTTCCATAAGTTAGTTAGTGTTCTTCTTTGCTTTTAGTTCTTTTTCTACATAACCGAGAAATTGTGGGATACCTTGCACAAACTCAGTTTCCGGTTCCCATTCGGCATACATCTTCCAAAGCAGTTTCATTGAGAGGCGGGGTTTCATACGCGCAACAGGTATTCTTTTTCTGATAAAATCCCACGCTTTAGTGCTTCTTTCGCTAGATTTTTGAAGTCAAAGTGGTCTTTCACTTTTTGGCCGGAAAGATGTTCTTCCTCAAACCAAAGGTCATCTATATCCCAAGCCCCACCACCATAAGACAGGGTGATACCTTCTTCCGCCTTTTTCTCTATAAAACGTAGGATATTCAAGAGGTGGTTATCCTCCAACTTCTCATACGCTACCTCCTCCCCATTGGCTGTTTCCCAATATTTCTTTCTCATATCCCCACACTACCACAATGTACTTTTCGCGCAATATGTACTTATCCCCAACTAAACCAAACCCCCTCTCTTCTTTCTTTTTTATTTGTTTAGGGGAGTTTCGCATCTCCAACAACTCCAGTCGTGCAGATACGGTGCGCCCATAAACCAACTCCACACTGTTTTATGCCCGAATATTTTGCAGAGAAAGTTCATATACCTTCTAGTATCTATTAGATTTCTAGGGGGTGGTTAGTTTTTGACTTCGCCGCACTCTTTACAATCCTTACTTTCTGCTGGAATAGGACAGTGAGGACAACCGCAACTATCATGATGATAAAACCATTTGTGTCGTTTCCCTTCGTAGCAAG
>Ga0172367_10010398_pt1 | contig 10017 bp, 8 predicted proteins | sample Lak10m_FD_114542 | JGI IMG/M metagenome (GOLD analysis project Ga0172367, IMG submission 114542) | Freshwater microbial communities from Kabuno Bay, South-Kivu, Congo - kab_022012_10m | ecosystem: Environmental > Aquatic > Freshwater > Lake | place: Democratic Republic of the Congo: South-Kivu...
GCAAAACCTGCATTTAAATCCAGCAAAGGCCGCCGGCGGCCGAAAAGAGTTTTCGCATGACCTTTTTCGCGAGCGGAATTAATAAAATTATCCATCATTTTTTTAATTTCCGGATATACCTCCAAGTAGCGGTCAATAAAATCTTTAGCTTCTCCGTAACTGATGCCGGCCCCCTGGCTTAAGCCGTGAGGACCTTGGCCGTAGAGAATGCCAAAATTTATTGCTTTAGCCGCGCGGCGCATCTCTTTAGTCACCGCGTCTGGTTTAACATTGTTGATAGCGGCGGCGGTAGCGGTATGGATGTCTTCTTTATTTTTAAAAGCAGCCATCATTTTTTTATCTTGGGAAAGATGAGCGGCTAGACGGAGTTCGATTTGGGAATAATCAAGGCTGAGTAGAGTATAACCTTCAGTGGCAATAAAGGCGGCTCTGATTTCTCGCCCCTCTTCCGTGCGGGTCGGAATATTTTGTAAGTTGGGGTCAGTTGAAGACAGACGGCCGGTGGCGGCCACGCTTTGGTTATAACTGGTATGGATTCGCCCATCTTTAGGATTAATCATTCCCGGCAAAGCTAAAACGTAAGTATTTTGTAATTTGCTTAATTCTCGATATTCTTGGATTAAAGCAATAATCTCGTGCTGGCCGCGTAGTTTTTCCAATTCGTCATCGGCGGTAGAAATTCCAGTTTTAGTTTTTTTTAACCCGCGGCTATCAAGTTGAAGCTTTTCAAATAAAATATGCTGCAGTTGCTTGGGAGAGTTTAAGTTAAATTCTTCTTGGCTGAGGCGATAAGCTTCTTTCGTTAATATATTTAAGCGTTTTTCTAGTTTTTTTGATAATTGATTTAGAGGTTGCGGGTCTAACTTGATGCCATTTTCCTCCATTTCTCCCAAGACGGTAATCAGGGGCAATTCTAAATTAGTAAATAGTTTATCTAATTTTTCTTTTTTTAATTTTTTACTGAGGGCTGCCTGCAGCTGCCAGGTGCAATCGGCGTCTTCGCCGGCATATTGCGCCATTTTTTCCGCCGGCACCTGGGAGAAAGAGACGGCGTCTTTGCCCTTACCGATTAATTCTTCGGTGCTGATTTTTTCCCAAGCCAATTCGCGGAAAGAGACGCCGTCCAGGCCGTGTTGGCGATTATCGGGATTTAATAAATATGAGGCTAAGAGGCTGTCAAAAGCCAGGCCATTGAGTGATATGCCTTGATTTTTTAAAACACGCCAGTCAAATTTCAGATTATGGCCATATTTTTTTATTTTTTCATCTTCTAAAATAGCTTTAAGTTGTTTTAACCAGGAATGACCAATAGCCTCTTTTTTATTATAGCTGAATAAGTCATTATTGGCCGCGGTGGTAGTGCCAAGATGGAGATAATAGGCTTCGCCGGCTTGCCAAGCAAAAGAGAGGCCCAGGAGCTGGGCGCTGAGCGGATCAAGCCCCTCTGTTTCGGTATCAATAGCAAAAGCGCTCTGCTTCTGTAATTTCTTAAAGAAATTATCAAAGTCTTTATCGTTGCTAATCAGCTGATACTTTTTTTCGGCCTGGTTGCGGGCGAATTTATCCTGGTATTCCGTCTGCCGCTTGCTTTCTGCTTCTTCTTTGCCAACAGTGCCTAGATTTTTTATCTGTTTTAATTTACTCAAAAGGGAACGGAATTCCAGTTTTTGAAAAACAGTCTCCGCTTCGTTTTCGTCAAAAGAATCCAGCTTGAAATCATCCCATTGGATTTTTATCGGGACTTCGCGGTTAATCGTAGCCAAGCGCTGACTGAGATAGGCATTGTCTTTATCCTGTAATAATAATTCTCTGGTTCGCGCTTTTATTTTTTCATTATTCTGTTTTGCCGCTTGATAGACGCCATCGAGCGTAGCAAAAGCCTGTAATAATTCGGTGGCACCTTTTTCACCGATGCCTTTCACTCCGGGAATATTGTCGCTGGCGTCGCCGCGCAAAGCTTTGTAGTCGACGATTTGGTCGGGGCGGAGCCCGTAGCGGGCTTTTACCTCCTCGGCGCCGTAAAGAAAGCTATCGCTTAGGCCGCGGCTCATTGTATAGACGTTGGTGCGGTCGCTAATAAGCTGGAGGGTATCCATATCGCCGGTAATGATGATGTTCTGCCAGTCGGTTTCTTTTTCCGATTTTTTAGTGATTGTACCGATGAGGTCGTCGGCTTCAAAGCCGTCTTTTTCAAAGATGGGGATATCTAGCGCCGTCGCGACCTCTCTGACTAGAGGAATTTGCTCATAAAGCTCATCCGGCGCTTTGGTGCGCGTGGCTTTATATTCGGTGTATTCTTCGTGGCGGAAAGTCGGAGCGGGCCGGTCAAGAGTTAAAACGACAAATTCCGGCTTTAGTTCTAGAAAAGCTTTTAAGATAAAGTTGGTAAAACCATAAACCGCATTAACCAAAAGCCCGTCTTTAGTAGTTAAAGTCGGGGGAATGGCGTGAAAACTGCGGTGAATTAAGGCATTACCATCAATAATAATGAATTTGGGAGAATTTTTCTGCATACTTATATTTTAGCACGGGCGCCAGCTTATAGGCAAAGGCTTATTTTTTTAAAAAAAGCGCTCCTTTATCGGGGCGCAGATTTCAAACTAATCCTTTTTATTTCCCGCCCGGCAGATTGCGGCGGCTGCGGCTGAATTTTTTTCTTTTTGAGCCTTTTAATGTTTTTGGCTCATTATTTTGTTGGCGTAAAAATTTTTTGCCAACATAAGGTTCGGGCACTTCCGGTATATCACCTGTAACCCCAGGTATTCCAGTTATTGTTTTCATTTCTTATATTTTAATTGTATCTTAATATAAATTAAATTTAAGTCAAGTTCTTGGGGTTTTTACTACAGTCTGTTAAAATGTTAGTATATATAATATGAAAAAAGTCGCTTTATTTTTTGGCGGTTTGGGTAATGAAGCTGCGGTTTCGATTGTTTCCGCCACCAATGTCGCTGCTAATTTTAATCAAAGCCGACAGCGTCTAATTTTAATTTATTGGCATCGGGATGCTTATTTTTATCGTTTGGATAAAATAACACAAGCAAAAAAGCCGCCTTTAAACCGGCGCTTGGCAATTAATGACTTTAAAAAATATTTTAGTGCCGCTTTACTTATGACCCATGGCCGCTATGGCGAGGACGGAATTTTGCAAGGAATTTTAGAGAGCCAGAAGATTTCTTATAGTGGCTGTGGCGTCCTTAGTTCGGCTTTATGCATGGATAAAGCTGTTTTTAAGCTATTAATGGCCGGTCAGAAAATTCCGCAAGTACCATTTTTCTTGCTTGATTATTCTCGCCATAGCGCCAAAGAGCAGGCAGCTATTTTGACGGCCGCCAAGAAGAAATTGCAGTTGCCAGTGTATATTAAGCCGGCCAACTCCGGATCCTCAGTTGGCATTAGCCGGCTTGATGCTTGGTCTAAGTTGCCAGCCGCTTTAGAAGAAGCGCGAAAGCATGATTATAAAATAATTATTGAGCAGGGCTTAGTTAGGCCGCGGGAAATTGAAGTGGCAGTTCTTGGTAATGATAAGTTAGAAATTTCCCGACCGGGAGAGTTGCATTTGCTTCAGGATTTTTATGACTTTGAGGAAAAATATAAAAATGGACGGACCGAGATGCTTATTCCGGCGCCGCTTACTCCCAGCCAGGAGAAAAAAATTATTAGTTTAGCCAGGCAAGCTTATCTTTTAGCAGACTGCCGCGGTTTTGCCCGCGTTGATTTTTTCTTAAACAAGAACAGGATATATTTAAATGAAATTAATACCTTGCCTGGGTTTACCGATATTTCGATGTATCCGCAGTTGATGATGGCCTCCGGTTATAGTTATTCTTCTTTGCTTGATAAATTAATTGATTTAGCTGTTTAAATAAATTACATAATGTTTACTCTTTCTCTTATTTTTTTAGCTTTTGTTTTCTTTTTCATTCTTGCCCAAGGGGCTGATTTGTTAGTGGGGAATTTGCGGGCGGTAGCCGATAGAACGAGGATTCATCCGGTTTTGTTGGGTACGATTTTAGGATTTCTTACCACTATACCCGAATTTATGGTTGGTCTTAATGCTGTTCGCCAAGGAGTGCCGGCGATATCTTTGGGTAATATTTGGGGCGGTATCATTGTAATTTTTGGCTTGATTTTAGGCATGTCCATTGTTTTACAAAGAGAAATTAAAACCGATGGCCGGATATTGGTTATTTTGCCTAGTTTTATCTTTATTGTTTTTTCTCTCTTTTTAGGATTAAAAGGAGCTTTGCATTATTATGACGGTTTATTATTATTAGCTTTTTATTTAACCTTAATTTATCTTGATTATTTATCAGGCGGGCATTATCAAGCAGATAAAACAACGGAAGAAACAGTGGTGGAGTCCGAACAATCTTTAAATACTTGGCGGCGCTTGGAAGATAAGTTATTATTTTGGCGCCGGGAATTGCGGAGAGAGATGTGGTGGGCGGCAGTTGGTTTATTTTTAGTCTCCTTATCTTCTTACGTAATTATGGAGATTGCTGATATTGCTTTGGATATTTTTCCGGTACCCCCATTTTTAGTCGGCTTATTAGTTTTTGCTATCGGTACGAATTTACCGGAAATTACGGTGATGATTCGTTCTTTAAAGATGAAGAGCGGCGACCTGTCTTTCGGGCATTTAGTCGGTTCGGCGGCTAGCAATATCTTGGTTTTAGCGCTTTTAACTTTTATTACTCCGATTACTCTGGTTTTATCTTGGCGGTATTATGTATTAATCTTTTTTGTTGTTCTGATTCTTTCGGCTGTTAGTATTTTTTATGTGACCCAGAAGCGTTTTCAGCGTTGGGAGGGAATAGTTTTGCTTTGCTTATATTTAAGTTTTGTAATTTATGAATTTTTATAGTTTATAATTCTATTCGTTTATAAAAAATAACTCCACGCCGGTGGAGTTATTTTATTAGGTGGACCCTACAGGACTCGGTCACGGTAGCTAAACTTTTCTCTGCGCCTTTGGCTTGAGAAAAGCAAGCTCTCCGACCCGGCCTCGGCGGCGCGAGCGCGCGCATCGCCTCCGGCTTTCGAGCCCTGTAGTCGAATGCCTAAATTAAAACACACGAAGTAAGCAGTTACTTCGTGTGTTTTATGTGGACCCTACAGGACTCGAACCTGCCACCCCCTGCTTGCAAAGCAGGTGCTCTACCAGATGAGCTAAGGGCCCGGATATTTGTCAGTAAAAATAAGTTTATCGGTATTAAGAAAAATAGTCAATAATCAAAGTTATTGTTTGGAAATCAGAGGACTAAGCAGCCAAGTAAAAAAATTAGTACCATTGCCGCTCATTAAAACAATCCCAATAAAAATGGCGGCTATGCCTAATATTTTATAGCCAAAGCGAGACCCGCCTTCGCTGCCGAGTTTATCTTCAAACCAGGACATACGGCCAAAGTTTTCCAAAAACCATTCGGTTTTAATAATGAGGATGGCGCCTATGGCGATAATAATTAAGCCAAGAATAATCATATATTTATTTTATATAATTTAAAGGATTGTATCTGGTGCCGTTAATTAAAACTTCAAAATGAAGATGTGATCCTGTTGATCTGCCGGTTGAGCCCATTAAGGCAATTAATTGTCCCTTTTCTACTTCTTCTCCTTTTTTAACCAGTAGCTTGGAGGCGTGGCCGTAACGCGTCTTTTTGCCGCCGCCATGATTAATAAGAATCGTGTTGCCGTAACCGCCGTTATATCCGCCTTGAGAAATTTCAACTACCCCGGCATCAGCGGCATAGATAGGGGTGCCGATTTTATTGGCAATGTCTAAGCCATTATGTTTCCAAGAGAAATATTGAGTAATGCGATTGCCCACAGTCGGCCAAACCATTTTATTGCTGCTAATAATCGGTTTCTCCGAGGAGACGATATCTTTAATAACTTCGATGCCGGAATAACTGCTCGGGGTGGTTTTTTTAGCAACCGAGCTCGTGTTTATAGTCTTTTTTACCCCAGGTATAATTATTTGTTGGCCAATACTGATTGTCCCAGAATTACCTAAAGAATTGCTGGCGATAATTTTTTCTGCAGAGACGTCATAGGTTTGGGCGAGCTTCCCGATAGTATCGCCGCGTACAACTTTATACAGAAAACCATCAGTCGGCATAATGCTTAACTGATCGCCTGCTCTGATAATGCTAAATGCGTTTAGATTATTAGCCCACAAGACGGTGTTAACATTTAAACTAAAGCGCCTGGCAATAGTGCTGATAGTATCGCCGGTTTGAACGGTATAACTTATAATACCTTCTCTTTTTTTCGATGTTTCGTTGTTTTTGCTATTGGCGTTATTATTAATGGAAATTTGTTTAGGCTTAGCCAGCATGTTGTCGTTTTTGGCAATAAAATCAGAGCTTTCGTTGTTAATCGGAATCACGCTTTTAATGGAGCTGACAGCGCCACGCCGGCCAAGGTATTTTTCCGCTCCTAAAGTTTGTAGATTAACTGCTTGCGCAGTTTCTTCAATTAACTCATCGTTATTTTGGCCAATATCACTAAATTCATTTTTGACGATTTCCGCCATTACGCTTTTAGGGGCTTTGCCAACGGCGGCGCTAGCTTGTTTTTTATCGGTTAAATTTAAGATAAAAGCTAATAATATTAGCAATAAAGCAACTAAATGCAGGGATTTTTTGTGGATCAACTCCCATTTTGATTGCTGGCCTAAATCGTATTTTTTAACTCTAAAAATAAGATAATATAATTTTACAAAAGGACGGTAAAGCAAAAATTTGCCTAACCAAAAAAACGGCTTGATGGCAGTCGTGACAGCTGTGGTGAAAATATTTTTTAGACCGATAATTAATTTAATGCCTAAAAGCGAAATTTCAACCGCGATTTTTTTTAATTTTAGGTTTTTCTTAAGAGCAATATTATTAGGAACTTAAGCCTTTTTATACTATCATCTTTCTTCCTGTGCAGTCAATTTGCTTTTAGTCTTTTTTATTTGTTATAATATAAAAAATAGATATTATTCGCTAATAATTTAGAGATATTTTTATGTTAAAATTAGTATTGCTGCGCCACGGTGAGAGTATTTGGAATGAAAAAGGACTTTTTACTGGTTGGACAGATGTTGATTTGAGCCAGCGTGGATTAATTGAAGCGGCTATTGCTGGTAAAAAACTGAAAAAAGCCGGTTTTAAATTTGATTTAGCTTATTCATCTTTTTTAAAAAGAGCTTTAAAAACTCTCAATATTGCTTTAGAGGAATTAGATTTATTATGGTTGCCGGTAGTGAAAGATTGGCGCTTAAACGAAAGGCATTATGGCAATCTTCAAGGTTTAAATAAAAAGCAAACAGCTAAAAAATTTGGAGAAGAGCAGGTGAAAATTTGGCGGCGAAGCTATGATATTCGTCCGCCTAAAATTGAAGCAAAGAATAAATTTAATCAAAAAAATGACCCCCGTTATCGCGGTATTAAAGTTCCCGCTGCCGAAAGTTTAGAGGATGTAGTTTTAAGAGTAGCGCCGTGGTGGGAGAAAGAGGCTGCACCCTTAGTGCGACGGGGAAAGACTTTATTAATATCGGCTTCCGGTAATAGTTTGCGGGCTTTGGTAAAATATTTGGAAAATATGCCCGCCCAAGAAATTGTTGAATTTAATATACCAACCGGAATCCCCTTGGTTTATGAGTTGGATAAAAATTTAAAGCCGATAAGAAGATATTATTTGGCTAGTACTAAGGAATTAAAAAAAGCGACCGAGAAAGTAAAAAGCCAAGGCAAAAAAAGATAAGTATTAAAAAACCATCCACTTGAGGATGGTTTTTTATATTTTAATCTAGAGTTAAAATTTTAATTTCCGGGAACGACAATGGGAAAAGGTTTAGCTTTAGAGTAGGCTTTATAACCGTATTCAGTGCAAAATTTTCCAATATTAGGCCGGAAATAATCTTGATGCGAATCTTGGATTAAGCCGACCAAAAAATAAGAAACCGCCATCGCCCAGGCTTTATTTGCCCTTTGGGGAGGCTTTATTTCCCAGCGATGTTGCGGATGTCCGAAATATTCGTTTTTACCAAAACTGATTACTAATTCGTCTTTTTCTCTGATCACAAATTTAGCATGACGAGATTCGCCGTAGGAAAAAGCGCGTAATGATAAATTCGGGCCGAAGAGCTCGCTTTTTTTGATTTCTAGCATGGGGGCAATGGCGGCCCATTCGTCGGGAAGAATAAAAGAATAGGCGCGATATTTTTTAAATTTAGCTGGTAATTTTAAATTTAAAATAAATTTAGCGATATTATTGGTTTTTTCTCCAGTAGCAGCTAGCAGCATGCCTAGATAAGTAGAAACATTATAAGTATATGGTTCTGGTAATTTACGGAAAGAATAAATTTCATCAGCAATTTGGGCGGCACTGGAATTAGGCGAACAGGTTAAAAGTACGGTTTTCAGGCCGGCCTTCCGGGCTGTCTTTATTTCCCAAATTGAATCTTTTTCGCCGGAAGCAGAAATTACGATCACATGACTGAGGTTTTTATTTTTTATTAAGTCTTGATAGCGCTTAAGAATGGTTTTAAAATTGCTTTCATTGGCAAAAATGGCTTTTTGCTGATCAAAAATCGCCATGCCCGCGTTGATGGCATTGCCACTCCCGACCACTAAGGGAAAGGGGTATTTTTTAATATTTAAGCGCGGTACCGGATTCTTTTGAAAAAAATCTAAAGCTTTTAGGACGCTTAAGTTTAAAGAGTCTAATTCTAATTTCGCCATATTTTTAATAATTTAGCTAATTTTATTGATGTTTTTATTATAACGGATATTGATTTTTATTTCAATTTAAGATAAGATGGGGGCGTAAATAATTAATTTAAAAAGTATGTCCGGACACTCTAAATGGGCGACAACACATCGTCAAAAAGAACTCGTCGATGCTAAGCGCGGCGCCATCTTTACTAAATTAGCTAATGTCATCTCTATCGCCGCCAAAAACGGTGGCGATCCGGCTGGCAATCCCAGTTTAAGGGCGGCAATTGATCGCGCGCGGGCGGCCAGCATGCCCAAAGATAATATTGAGCGAGCAATTAAAAAGGGAACGGGGGAGTTGGGTGGCGACCAGATAGAAGAGCTTTACTATGAGGGGATCGGTCCGGCCGGTATTCAGGTTATTGTAAAATGTGTGACTGATAATCGTAATCGCAGCGCTTCTACTATTCGCCATACTTTTACTAAAAACGGCGGTTCTTTTGGGGCAGTGATGTGGAATTTTGAACAGGCGGGCGTGGTGATGATAGCTAATTCAGAATTGGGGGCAAAAAATTTAGCCATTGCCGATTTAGAACTTGATTTAATTGATAATGGCGCTAGTGATACTGTAGTAGCTGAAGAAGGCTTGACCATTTATACGGCTTTAAGCGATTTTCAAAAGATGCAAGACTTTTTAAAGTCTAAAGGATTGGCAACGGAATCAGCGGAAGTTGAATGTGTTGCCAAAGAAAAAACAAAAGTCAGTGCGGCTGACCAAGAAAAATGCGATAAGTTTTTGGAAGAATTGGAAGATAACGAAGATGTTAGTACTTATTATACTAATTTAGCTGATTAATATATAGTGAGCATTTATTGTTTATTAAAGCTCGGGATAAGTTTTGTTGATTCCGAGCTGATATTTATGGAGAGAATTATTTTGGGAATTGATCCCGGCATTGCTGACACTGGTTATGGCTTTATCCGTGTTCAAGGCGCTCGTTTAGAGTGTCTGGCTTATGGCTCGATTAAAACTTCGGCTGCCTTATCTCTGCCCGAAAGATTGAAGTTGCTGCATAGTGAATTAAGCGTTTTGGTAAAAAAATTTCGCCCTCAAGTAGCTGGAATTGAACAGTTATTTTTTAATAAAAATGTGCGCACCGCTTTAATTGTTGGCCAGGCTCGCGGCGTTGCTTTATTGGCGGTAAGCCAACAGGGAGTGCCTTTAATGGATTTTACTCCGGCCCAAGTAAAGCAAGCCGTATCGGCTTATGGCCAAGCTTCTAAATTACAAATTCAAAAGATGGTTAAATTA
>Ga0172367_10010400_pt1 | contig 10015 bp, 7 predicted proteins | sample Lak10m_FD_114542 | JGI IMG/M metagenome (GOLD analysis project Ga0172367, IMG submission 114542) | Freshwater microbial communities from Kabuno Bay, South-Kivu, Congo - kab_022012_10m | ecosystem: Environmental > Aquatic > Freshwater > Lake | place: Democratic Republic of the Congo: South-Kivu...
CTGTGATCACGATCCCCTCTTCGCTGATGACGTTTCCCGACACGTCGACGAGCGTCAATGACGGCTGAACAGCGAACGCAACCCCGCTCCGTGCGCCTGCGGGGTTTCGAACGAGCCTCAATTCCTTGGCTGCACCAGCCACAACCTCGATGACATGTGACGCATTCAGCTCGACGTTGTCCGGCGAGGAGAAAGTGAGATTCCACACACCTGCTTCGGCGACGACCGTCGGGTCGTCGAATGTTGCGTAGCCGGACTCGTCGATGGTCGCACTCTCATTTTTCACGGTTCCCTGTGGCAAGGGGGCTGCAGCACCATTTTCGGAAATCGGCAGCTCATGCGGGACGACCGCGAGGTCGACTTGCAGGCCTTCCGATTTGACCATGTTCCCATATCGGTCGGCGACATGAACCTTGATTTCGCCGGAAACGGGCGTGTCATTGATCGCCAACTCGGGCAGTGCGGTGTCAACAACCAGGCGGTCGGCCGTCGATGCAACGACTTGCAACTTCACCTTCGCGGGCTCGATCCCGTTCGGCCCGACGAATTCGATCTCCCACTCGCCCGCGGTCTTTCTCACCGGCAACGAGAACCTCGCGACTCTCAGGTCGTCGGTCGTTGCTTTTCCAAGGACAGCACCGCCCCTTGCCTGGGCCGTGACCTCGGCGCCGACCGGGCCCGCGAAGTTGTCGGATGAGTCGAGGAAGTAGACGGCCGCAACCCATGCCGTGCCCGCGACGACGGTTCGGGTTTCACTGAAGAATTCGAGCGCCACCGGCGCGCCCGGGACCAAGTCGACTGATGTGGTGACCGAGGCCAAACCCTCGGGTTCGAAGGTGACCCGGACTGGCCCCTCATAGCCGCGCAACACCAGATTGCGAAAGATTGCCAGCCCTTCGTCGTTGGTCGTTGCTTGGCCGCCCTCCACGGTGACATCTTCGCGGTCGACAAGAACCTTGACGATGACGCCGGCTCGTCCCCGAGGATTGCCTCCTTCGTCGACCAATTGAATGGTGGGGGCAGGGGAAACGACGGCACCACTGGTCGCAACTGCGAAGGCGGTCGACAGCACGCTCCTGCTCGGTGCGGACAACTCGATCGCGGCCTTCTGTACATCGCTGTTCGGAATTGCGATCGTGGTCGGTGGCGAAAGAGTGGTCGGCGGTGTCGCAGTGGTTTGCGACGAAGCGTCGGTCGCAGAAGAGTCGGCGGTCGTTGTGCTGCTCGCTGCGACATCGGCCGGCAGTGAGGTCGCCGAAGAGATCATCGAGGTCGGTAGTGGCTGCACGGAAACCCAGAGCTTTTTCTTTCCGACAATGGCGCATACCCGTGTCGTCGCGTTCACTTTTTTGACTGCGCCGAGCTTTCGACATACCGCACCCTGCGGCTTCCGCGAGATGGATGCGAACCAAACAAGGTCCTGACCGTTCAGGCCGCATACATAGAGAACCTTGGCAACTGACCTCGATTCACCAGCCTTGGTGCACTGCGTTCCCGCGATGGACTGCGTGTTGCGATCGCGGTCAGCGTCTTGCGCATCCCCACACGACACGACCAGAGATCCGAAGAGACCAACTGCCAGGCTCAATCCAAACCGACGAACGGCGCTGCGATCCATGGCTTCAGACTAAATCGTGTTTCAACCAATTGGTAGTCGCCAGTGGGCGGTTGGTCCCCACCCGTCGCGAGGCCCTGCTGAACACCCCACTTAGCTGCGCTGAACCGTCCGCCCGCCAGTCGACAAAACCTTCGGGTCGTGGCGCATTACGGTGCGGGTGTGAAGTTTCGTCGAGCCTCGATGCTTGTCTTGGCGGTCTTGACGGCAAGCGTCGTTGCGACAACGACTCGCGACAGTCGTCGGTGAACTCCGTTCATGCAAGAACCCTCAACACGGGCGACCTCACCCTCCGGACAGGGGGTGACCGTCACCAAGGAACTCGATCAGTTCGATGATGTTGCCTTCGGGGTCGCGGCCGTAGCAGGCGCGCAGCGAACCGACGGAACCTTTTGGTGTGGGCGGTGCATGGAACGTCATGCCGAGACCCTGCAAGCGTGCGTAGTCCGCGTCGATGTCGTTGGTCTCGACGCAGAAATGTGTGTAGCCGTGATCACTCGCCGGACGATCGGCCGGGTTCGGCGCACCGATGGGCGAAACGTATTCGAAGATCTCGACATTGAACGCGCCGCATCGCATGATCGCAGTCTTCGCTGCCGAATCGCGCAGACCCACGATGCCATCGATGGTGGGATTGCCTGCCTCCCAGCCGCCACGCGACAGCAGGGTGAAACCGAAGGCTTCGGTGTACCACGCGACCAGGGCATCGATGTTGCGCGTCGAGATGGCGACGTGGTTGATGCCCGTGATCATTGCTGTGCGGACCTCATGCCTTCGAGATCGACCATGACGCGCTGGCGGTGACAACGATGTATGCCCCGGCTGTCATCGGATACACGTCGTCGATTTCGCCGTATTCGTCGACGGTCCTCTCCACGAGAAAACCGTCCTTGTCGAACACCCGCACTGCGAAGGAATCCTCGCCTTCGTGCACCACAGCAAGCTCGATGTCTTTTCCGGTGTAGCGATACACCGCATCACTGTCGCCATCAACTTCGCCGTCAAAGACAGGCACGGTCGTCGCTGCCGATACCTTCACCTTCCAGTTGCCCTCACCACTGATATCGAGGCTGACAACGTCGAACGATTCGTCAGCATCGCCGCCACGGCTCAACAACACGGTGCCCGCGTAGGGACCGTATGACGACACCACCATGTCGATCATCGTTTCGTCGGCATCGAACGTTGCAATCGTCACGCCGTCTTCACCGTCGAACTCGATGGTCGCAACCGCAACCAAATTTGCAGGAAGACCAAGAGTGACGACTTCGCTGCCCGAGCCAGAGAAAGTCTTCGGCGTGAATTTTTTGCTTGCGGCGTTGGAAGATCCGGAACCAGAAGAAAGATCGCCTGAGTCGCACGCAATGCCGTTGCCGTTGGCGTCGAGCACTTTGTTGGCCTTGAAGACCGCGGCGTTGACGACGGCTTTTGTCTTGCCCTTCGCCTTTTTCGTTGCGGCGACACCGTTCTTGTAGACCTTCAGCAAAGCCGCGCACGTGGTGTACTTCTTCGGTGCGGGCTTCGAGGCACCCGCGCTGCCGGCCCCAACCGACAGCAGACCACACACCAACAACACCGATACCGATGTCCGAACGAGTTTTCTTGACATATGTCCCCCTCCACCCCGCAGGTTACGCCCACCAGGGCCACCCCAGAGGCGCCTCAGTGCAGCGTGTAGGAGTTCTCGAATTCGTCCTGCACAACGGTTGCCACCCGGCCCGTCGTGTCGACGACCAGCTCGGATTCCGGGGTCCGCACCCGATACGACCAGCCGGCCGGAAGCGCAAGACGGGAGCCGAGATCCATCAACGATTCTTCGGTCATGTTCGGGTCGACGCCGATGCAACGCGCCTGCATCACGTAGGCAACGCCATCAGGGTTCACCAGTTCGTAGACCGGCTTTCCTGCATCCCAGAAGAACACGGCTCCTCTGTCGACGTGACGCTCGGTGTACGGAACCGACTGTGGGTTGTCACCCAGGTCGACGGTTGCGATCCGACGTGTCAATAGTCCGTTGAATTCGCGCAACACCGGTTCGACCGGTGCAACCTTCGTACCCAAACCATCGAGCACCCAGTGGCGCGGCCCGTTCAACTTCACGAACACCGCACCCAACTCTGCCGCGATGTCGGCCGCCACGAGGGTCGACCACAGCTCTTCCGGGCAGTCGTTCAGCATCTGGGTGCCGTACACCTCGGCTTGAAGGCCGGTTTCGCGCAGGTAGACCGCAAGCACCTCGCCGTACCGAACGCCTCGCATGTCGTTGATCAGTCGTTGGGGTGCATCACTCACCCCAACGACACTAACCAACCGCGTCACGTCGGAGATTGCGGCGTCGCCGGCCGGAAGCAGCGGTTAGCCAAATGCGCGAATGGGCACGATGCACGCACTCGTCTCGACGCTGAGCGATTTCAAACTCCACGGGTTCGTCGTTGAATCGAAGAAATTCGCGGTCGTTTTCGTGCCCGTCAAGGTTGACGTCATGAACTTGGTGAAGACACCACAACTGGAACGCCAACGGTCTTCGGGCTGGCGAAGTATCAACTTGAACTCTTCGCTTGAGGGCAAGAACCAGTCATCGAGATCTCCCAATCGCAACGATTCCACGATCTTCGGCCCGTACGCAGTCGGGCGATTCGCCTGTTGCGCGACGATCGACTTCGTGTTGTTGCCGCCCTGCAGGGCTCCGGTTGAGGTGGTCGCACCCAACAAGGTGTAAGGCGAGCGCAACGAGTCGACAATGTTGATCGGAAGAATGTTCGCGCGACCCGACCAGTTCGTGGGTGCCGTCTCCAAGAACCGACCACCCGCCGAAATCGACGTAACAGGCTTCATACCCTCCGCAGTGTCGTGGATGATCAGACCACCCGCAGGCCCGGGGTCGCCAACCTTCGGGTCGGTGTTGATGGTGAACGAGAACGTGTGGACAACCTTCGTTCGATTCGCGCGCTCCACGACACGGATAGTGGCTGTCGTTCCCTTCAGACCGTGCACCACCAGCTTGTTCTCCGAATCAACCGACAGCCACAGAAGTTTCCCTGGCGATGGTGTCCCGATGTCCGGCAGTGACGTGATGAATTCGTCGACTGTTGTCGCATTGCCATCGACGTCGACTCCCGAGAGAGCCCCGAGCCTTGTCCCTGATGAAACGACGCTCGCCATGCCGATTGCAAAGGTCTTGGCAATTCCGCCGGCAACCGTGACGGTTTCGCTGACCGACTGCAAATCATCGACCCGGTAATCGATGGTTGACGTGGAGCCCGCTCGACTTCCCACGGGCTTCAGATTTACAAACTCTGCACGACCTGCTGAGTTCGTACGCACGAAGCCACGCGAGCCAACACTGCCCGTCGAAGGACTGATGTACGCCTGGACCCACACGTCGGCCAGCGGCGCGTCATTTCCCATGCTGTCAATCACCTGAATGATCGGCTGCACCGTGGCAACCTCACGGTTGCGCAGTCCCGCAGCACCACGGACGATCTTCAACCCCGTGGCAACGCCCGCTCGGACGGTGATGGGATTCGGATACGTCAGTGGACGACCCGAATTCTCGACGGCGAACCGCAGGTTGTAGTCACCCGCCTTGGCGACAAGCTTCAACTTGTCGAATCTTGCGATGCCGAAGTCATCCGTCACCGCTGTTGACCCGTCGAACGATGCCACTTTGTCGATTCCATCGACGACTTCCGCCACCACTCGTACGCCGGCCTTTTTTGCCGGGTTGCCGAATTGGTCGAGAACCTGCGTCGTGATGACACTGTCAAAGACCTTGCCGCTGGCAGCCTTGACCGAATCAGTGGTGGGAAATCTGAGTTTGACCCCGTTACTGGCGCGAACCGACAACGGTGCCGTCATCACCAACAATCGAGGGGCAACATCGGTGACGACGGTGAACGTGAGCGTGTACTCGGCGGCGACTTCTATCGGCTTCGAGAACGAGAAAGTGATCGTTCCGGAGTTGCCGCTCTGCGATGCCAGCTTGAAGTCAGTACCCCCCAGCGATACTTGCGCAACGATTCCCGTGGTTCTCACCACGTTGCCAGCCGAATCACGAAGTTGGACCGCCGCCGTGAATGTCTCGTCGGCGGCGACACTGCTGGGCATTTCGGTGATGACGAAACTGTCCACCGCACCGTACGACAACGTGACGAGAACACTCTCCACGAGGTTCCCGAACGAGAAAACCAGGACCACAGAGCCAGCCGTACCCGTCAACGTCAGGTCCGTGAACCGCGCGATTCCATCTTCGCCGAATGCCGCCACACCATTGCTAACCGAAGCCTCATCTTCGTTCGCCGTTGAAACGGTGACGTTGCCCTTCAGCGAAGATACGTGATTGCCGGTTATGTCGATAGCGACGACCATGGGGACCTGGTCGAACTTCAGCCCGCTGCGAACCACCGTCGGCACGTCCACAGTTCCAAGCCTCACTGGTAGACCGGCCTGCAACGTGAAGTCGACAGCCACGGGAGCCCAGCTTGGGTCATCGGCGTTCTTGAATGAAAGCGTCCAGGTACCGACCTGACCCATGACAAGGAACTCTTTGAATATCGCTACACCGCTTTTGTCGGTCACCGCAGTGGCCTTTTTTCCGCCCCGAAAGTCACTCTCAACAAACGCGACCTCGACGTCCGGGCCGAAACCCAAACTTGTTGCCGAGGCCTCCACGGTGACCCCCGCTTTTGTCACCACGTTGCCGAATGAGTCGGTCAATTGAATTTCGACATCGCCAATCGGGATGCCACTTGCCATTGACGCCGGCACATGCGACACGATGGCGAGACGTGCGGCATCAGCCGGTCGCACCTTCACGGTGAGCGGCGGAGAACGCAACGATGCCCCGGGAGCCACGACTTCCGTGGCGAATTCACCGGCAGTGTCGATGACTGCACCGGTCAGGAAGCCTTGTCCTTGTTCGTTGGTTTCGACCATTCCCAGAGGCGATGGCGAGCCCTTCCCCAACTTTGCCGTGTACACAAGGTTGATTCCCGCTTTCGCAACCGGCACTCCGGCCATGTCGACCAACTGAACCACGGGTTGGCGGGCCCACAACTGACCGGCAATGACATCGGTCGACCACTGAACCCACGCCAAACTCACCTCTTGGCCCACTGCATGGTCGATGCTCTGCATTGCACCCGTGTACTCGTCGGCCACGAAGACGACATCAAGCTTTGCGGCCTCACCGAGAACCCGCAGATCGGGGAAAGTCGCCGACCCGTCTGCGTCGGTCGTGGCAGCGTTGCCGGTCACTTCGTATCCCGTTGCGGCCACAACCGCACGCACGCGAACTCCTGCAATCGGCCGGGGATCGCCTGAATCGTCGACGAGCTGAACCACCGGCGCCGGGAACATCGGATCACCGTTGCGGGAAGTCTTCCCCTTGGTTGTCAGCGTCAGCCGCGTTGCGGGTGCACTTGCCTTCGCAACCGCCACTGCCGTTGTGGGGTCGATGGGCTTCGACGGAATCTCGGCCACTTTCGGCACGGTCGATGTCGAGGTTGACGACGGCGGAAGCGTCGTCGACGCCTCGACCGACGTGTTGCCCGATGCCTCGACATCACCTGCAGCAGCAGGCAACGTGGTGGTCGCCATGAACGGCATCGGCGCAACTGCAATCCACATGCGCTTCTTTCCGATCACTGCACACACCAACGGGCTGGGGCTCGCCGTGCGGAACCCGCCGGGACGGGTGCACTTTGGACCCGTCGGCTTTTTCGCCACCGCGGCGTACCACACAAGATCATCACCGTTGCGCCCGCAGACGTTGACCACTTTCGACACCCTCTGGGTCAGACCCAAATTCGCGCAGGGCTGTCCCGCAATCGACTGAACGTTGCGGTCGCGCGAATCCGACGATTCTCCGCACGATGCCGCCACCATCAACAGCAATGCCGCCATCACCCCTGCGCCGAGTTTTTCCACGCCTGCCTCCACTTCCGAGGTGAGTTTAAAACACATTTCAATCACGTGTCCCGTCACCCTTTTGACGCAGCAAGTACCCGTATGCCCGCTTGACCAATCAGTTTTCGGGCTCACCCTCCGCCGCGCGACTCGCGATGATGTCGCGACACTGGCGAATCCAGTTCCCACTGCGGAACGCGTAGTAGCCACTCGAGCGATACGCGTTCGTCGTGCTGAATGTGCGGTTCTCTTGGTTCCACACCAGGTGCTTGATGTACGTCTTGAGGTCGGCTGTCGTCAACGACTCGAGGATCGCGGCCGTAGCGCCGTATTTCCCGTCGGTCGGATCGGGATAGGGATTCCTCTTCACGACCACTCCTCCCACAGTTCCGGATCGATCGAATCGGCCAGCGGCCTCCATGGCAGTTCGGGAAACCCGTTGGCGTGCCGCACATCGGATTCGATGATCGCCAGGGATTGTTCTTCCCGCAGCCACCACACGGGCGCCGCGGGTCTGCCCTGAAACTCGAAACCCGGGGGCAGCGCGATCCACGTCGAAGTGTCTCCCACCACCCAGCGTTGCAACGCCTCACGAATGACCGGAAGCCAAGCTTCGGCCACCTCGGTATCGCGGTGGATCGACCGTGCGATCCCTCGCAGGAAGTCGTTGACTTCCCAACTGATCACGACGTTCTCGTGAAGTGATTCCTGTTCTGTCATGTTGTCCTCTTTCTCTCATCACGCATGAGCGTGAACCGGAAAGACAACGAGAGCCCGATGTTTGCGAACACCGCGCCGATGGAAACACCGACGCAGCCTTCACCTCATCGCCGCACACGGTTCCTTTGGAACCACCTGCGGCTGGCACCGTGGCCGGACTGGCTCGGTTGCCGGACCCGGATTCGCACCCGAGCCGCTCTTGATGTCTGGGATCAACGTAACAAAGGGGTGTTCGCCAACACCTCGGGAATTCGACTGATCCCCTCGGCCCACTGTGCCGTCACCGGGCACACCGCCCCCAGCACCAGCAAGCAATCACGATGGTCCAAATCCAACCGCCGACCGAAAATCGGCTCGTGATGCGCAATGCGATTGCGAATCTCGTGCAGTCGGCCGACGCGAGCGAATAATGCAGCTTCTTGCCCTGGCTCGAATCCGGCAAATGATTGCCTCATGATCGGCCACAAGTTCGCCCGGTATCGGGCCGTCATCAGATATCGCCAGAAACCAAATCCGAGCTCGGAAACGAGCCGGTCGTCCGTGATCTCACGTCCCTTAGCAAGGATTCGCTGACGAGCGAGATCAACATCTCGAAGCGACTTACGGTCGAGGCTGATCGCGCCTGAATCAAACCAACTTTCTCCTCTCGCCCGTCGATGCTGCCACTCGGACAAACTTCGATGAATTGAGTTTCTGAGGACAACCTCGACCGTGCCGATCAAGATGAAGAGTTCGGCCCCAACGCGCTGATTCCACCCGTAGAGACTGATCGCAAGCCGGAGGTCTTCGTTCGCGGCCGAGATATAACGACTCATGCGAGCCGGGCCTATTTGATTCGCGATAGTTCTCAACATGTCGTTGCTCATGAAGCACCCTCCGTGTATCGTGAAATCCGAAGACCCCGGAACCGTCCCTGCGAAAGCAAACGGCCGGGGTTACGCATTTCCGAGGGCAAATACATCGCCCGACAAGTGCGCTCCTCAGCGCCAAACAACACCCGCGGCCCGGTTACGCGAACTATCGGGGTATAGAATTTGGAACAGGAACCCCGGAGCCGTCACTGCGAGAGCACACGACCGGGGTCTTGTCATTTCCGGGGCGAACACTTCACCCAACACGGGCGCGCCATCGCGCCGAGCAACGCCATCAACCTACGCAAAGGGTGAGACAGCCGACGCTTGTCGATTGCAGCCCGAACGTTTGCGGCCTAGTCCCGCGGTGGGCGACGACGACCCCGACGAACGGGCTTCGGTGCGGCCAACAACACCAGTGCTTCCTCCAGCGTCACTGCATCGAACGACACACCTTCGCCCACGCCACGCGTTTCGCGGCCACACGACACATACGGCCCGTAACGCCCGTCGATCACCCACACTTCGCCACCCGCAGCATCAACACCCAACAAACGCCGATTCGCCCGCGGCGCATCAAGCCGCGCCAGCGCCCACTCAAGCGACACCTCGGCCGGGTCCAACGCATCGGGAACCGAACGACGCCGCTTACCCACTTCCACATACGGACTGAACGACCCGCGAAACAACTTTCCCGGCCGCACCACAACGCGCTCGCCCGTCACAGGGTCAGCTCCCAAATCGAACGCCACCATCTCTCGTGCGTCGATGCCCACCAACGCGTGTTCGACCAACGCGGCCAACCCGTCGCCCGTTCCCTCACCGAAGAAGAACTCGTGCAGCAATTTTTCGCGCAGTGCGCCACCATCGGCCACCGCGTCGAGCTTGGCCTCCATCTCGGTGGTGAACTGCAGGTCGACCA
>Ga0172367_10010401_pt1 | contig 10014 bp, 13 predicted proteins | sample Lak10m_FD_114542 | JGI IMG/M metagenome (GOLD analysis project Ga0172367, IMG submission 114542) | Freshwater microbial communities from Kabuno Bay, South-Kivu, Congo - kab_022012_10m | ecosystem: Environmental > Aquatic > Freshwater > Lake | place: Democratic Republic of the Congo: South-Kivu...
CTACTTATGATTGAATGTCGCGGATGTAACTCAGCGGCAGAGTCTCGGTTTTCCAAACCGATGGTCGTGGGTTCGAATCCCATCATCCGCTTTAGTTGGCTCGTAGCACAACGGTAGTGCGGCAAACTGTTAATTTGTTGGTTGAAGGTTCAAATCCTTCCGAGCCAGTTCTCTTCCATGCCATGCTACAGGACACTTGACTTTGCAGCGATAGTGGGTATACTTCCCACAACCCCCGAAAGGATTACACCATGAAGATCAGCCAAGACACGCTTTCCATCCTCAAGAATTTCAGCACAATCAACAGCAATCTGCTTGTCAAGCCAGGCAACACGATTGCAACCATCGGTCCAACGAAGAACATCCTCGCGGAGGCAGCGGTCACCGAGTCGTTCGATGTTGAATTCGGCATTTGGGATCTATCCAAGTTCCTCGCAACGATCAGCCTGTTCAAGGAACCCGAGTTTGAGTTCAACGAGGATCATGTTGAGATCTCCTCCGAGGGAAGCAAGGCTTCCGTCAAGTATTACTACAGCGAACCCGAACTTCTCGTCAAGGCAGACAAGAAGTTGAAGATGCCGCAGACACCCGTGAATTTCACGCTGACGAGCAAGGACTACAACGAGTTGCAGAAGGCGGCATCGGTGCTTCAGGCTCCCGATCTTGCGCTTGAGTCCACCGAGGAAGGTCGAATGACGCTGCGCGTGTTTGATCGCAAGGATTCGACAAGCCACTCCTACAGCATCGATGTCGGTGAGAACAAGAGCGGTGCATCGTTCTCGTTCCTCTTCAAGACGGAGAACCTGAAGATGATTCCTGGCACCTACGAGGTCGGCATCAGCGACAAGAAGGTCAGTCAGTTCAAGAACGCAAACGGCATCACCTATTGGATTTCCCTTGAAGCAGACAGCGTGTTTGAGGGTTCCAACAGCAAGGTAGCCAATGTCGCTTCTCGTTGAGAAATACAGACCAAACAAGATTGCCGATTGCGTTCTCCCCACAAGCATCAAGAAGATGTTTGAGGACATTGCCAAGACTGGCGATGTTCCCAATCTGATTCTCAACGGTGGGGCGGGTTGCGGCAAGACTACGGTAGCCAAGGCACTATGCAACGAATTGGGTATCGACTACCTGTTCGTCAATGCAAGTGAGGACAGCGGCATCGATGTGCTGCGGACACGCATCCGCAACTTTGCATCGACTGTTGCCCTTGGCGGGGGGAAGAAGGTTGTCATCCTTGACGAGGCTGACTATCTCAATCCGCAGTCCACGCAACCCGCCCTGCGGGGTTTCATCGAAGAGTTCGCGGTGAACTGTCGGTTCATCATGACCTGCAATTTCAAGAGCAGGATCATCGAACCGCTGCACTCTCGTTGCACCGTGATCGACTTCAAGATTCCCGCGAAGGAGAAGCCGACACTCGCGCAGGAATTCCTGTCCCGCGCCAAGTTCGTGATGGACAGCGAGGGAATCGGATATGACGAGAAGGCGGTAGCCCAACTCATCGTCAAGAACTTCCCTGACTTTCGCAAGGTGCTGAACCTCATTCAGCGTTACTCCGTTTCAGGCGCAATCGACAGCGGCATCCTTGCAACATCGTCCGACATCACGGTGAAGAGCCTGATCGATGCGATGAAGAAGAAGGATTTCAACTCAATCCGCAAGTGGGCAGTTGACAATTCCGACAAGGAGATGGCTGGCATCTTCCGCAGGATATACGATTCCCTTCAGGAAAGCATCGAACCCGCGTCCATCCCACAGGCGGTTCTCATCCTGTCGGAGTATCAGTACAAGTCAGCGTTCGTTGCGGATCAGGAGATCAATTTGGTCGCTTGCTGCCTGATGCTGGCATCGGATTGCTCCTTCAAAACCTAAATACATGGGAAGGAGGCTCTGCATGGACAAGAAGATTCCTAGCCTCAACGATCTGTCGATCAGCATTCACTTGATCAACAAGAAGTACAAGATCAAGGAATTCATCGAAGAGTATCGCTCCCGCGTATCCGAAATCAACGAAACCCTCCGACAGGGCTTGGTCACGGTCGATGGTCTGTCCAATCCCGTGCAGAAGGTCATGCAGATAAGTCAGGAACTGACCGATGTCGAACTTGATCAAACAGTTCAGGTAGTTGAATCCCTGTCAAGCAAGTATGACTATGCCTCGTATCTTGAGGAATGCGAACAAATCAGGCGAATCTTCCTCACAGAGAGGGAGGAATACTTTGCAGTCAAGGCAACCAAGAGTCAGGCAAAGATAGTCGATGAGGTCACCACTCTGTTTGAATTGTCGGGTTCCTCCGAACTCATGTTTTCAAAATGGCTTGACATCGTTCTTCAAAAATTGAGTCCAAAGACCTTGGAAATAGAGTACGAGGACTTGGACGGCAAGCGCAAGAAACTGACGGCAAGGCACCGGCTTTTCTCCGTGGCGGATGAATTCGTTGAAGCCCCGCTGATCGACAGGTATCATGGCATAAACGCCTATGATGCTTTTCTCCTTCATTCTTTCTTCGATGTGAAGCAGAACAAGTGGGTCTACATACCCGTCAGGCTGATCATGTCGATCAAGGCAGAGGATGATGAAGAGATTTCAAGCATTGAAGATGAGAAGGAAAAATGAGTCCATTTGAGTTCGTGAAAAGCATCAACGAGAAGACAGGCAACATGTTGGCGGGGAACGAAGACCTTGAGAAGGCATACATGCCGTTCTTGGTCAACAGGGGTCTGTCGTTCACGCCCGATACCATTCTTTCGGCAAACGAGATGAACGCTGTCCCCTTCCTTGACAAGAGGTTGCAGTATGATTACCTGTATCTGACCGTCAGAAAGAAGAAGCGATATGCCAAGTGGATCAAGGCAGAAGAGGACGATCTTGAGGACATGATCGTCAAGTACTACGGGGTAAGCCGCCGCAGGGCTGCGGAGTATGCCACCATGCTGTCTGACGAGGATGTGCAGGAAATCAAGCGGAAACTGTACACCGGCGGAACCAAGAAGTCTTGAAAATCCAAAAGACTAAATATCTCCTGTTAGGACATTCAGGAGAATCGTCATGGATTTATCAAAGTTTATTGAGGTGACTCTGCCACAGCAGGAAAACTTCCTAAAAGTCAAGGAAACGCTCACTCGCATCGGCATTTCCTCCAAGACAGAAAACAAACTGTACCAATCTTGCCACATACTTCACAAGAAGGGCAAGTACTACATCGTCCATTTCAAGGAACTGTTCATGTTGGATGGAATGCCAACGACTTTCCCTGAAAGCGACCAAGCCCGCAGGAACACGATTGCGAACCTCTTGGCGGAATGGGGGCTGATCGGCTTGGTCGATCCTGCAAAGAGCAAGGAGCCTGTTGTTCCTGTCTCGTATTTGAAGATACTTCCCTTCGGTGAAAAGAAGGATTGGGAACTTGTGCCGAAGTACAACATCGGTCGGAAAAAGACGCAAGAACCGCTTGACTGACGATTGATCCTGCGATACAATCCCTACACTATGAACATCCTCAAGTACTATTCGCTCCATCCTGGCGTTCCTGATCTCTCCTTCGGTTCGGAGGAATCCGCCTGTTTTGACATTCGTGCCTTCTTCCCCCCGAATGCCACGCGCATCGAAGGCTACGGAGCAGACTCGCAGCAGATTGCAAACCCCATCGTCAGGGATACCAACGGGCAATTCTGCACCGTAGTTCATCCTGGTCAACGCATGATGATTCCAACGGGAATCGTATTTGACATTCCTGTCGGTCACTCCATTCGCATTCACGCACGATCAGGTCTTGCTCTCAAGGCAGGACTCATCATGGCAAACTCCGAGGGCGTGATTGATTCAGATTACACGGAGGAGACCAAGATCATCGTCCTGAACATCAGCAACATTCCGATCAAGATCAATCATGGTGACCGCATCGCCCAAGCCGAGATGGTTCCCGTGCTTTCCTATCACCTCATGCCCACCTATGAGGAAATCTCCCAAAAGACGAGCAGAGCGGGTGGCTTTGGCTCAACAGGAATCTCATGATGAACCGCGAAGAACTACTCAAGACACACGAAACGCTCTGCGACAAGTCCCGTAGCCTCATGCGTAAGAAGAACGCAGACTACGCAGGGCATCAGGGAGTGGAACCGTTCGCAAACTTCACTCGCGTTGAGTCGATGGGAATCTGCAAGACCGAATCGGGAATGCTCGTTCGCATGACGGACAAGATGAGCAGACTGTCATCGTTCATGGAGGCCGGTAAGTTCGAAGTCAAGGACGAATCCCTTGAGGACACGATTCTTGACATGATCAATTATTCGGTCCTTCTCTATGCCTATGTGACCGATAAGAAGAATTCCGCGAAAAACTCATGCTGCGGGGGCAAGGTTGCCGATGACAATAAGGGGCAAGTGCAGTTTCTTCAGGAAACCCCAAAGAAGGGAAACAACAGCAATGAGTTCGTTCAGGAATGCATCGTACAGGATCCCGTGGATGGTGGCTATTACCGCAACGGTGTTCCTCTCGCTAGCGGCAAGCAGTCCCCAATCGACTCGCTACGCCAAACTCTTGGAAGCAATTCGTCAGGTCGAAACACGCGGTAATCCGAATGCCGTTGGTGACAATGGCAAGGCAATCGGTTCGTATCAGATTTGGCGAACCTATTGGCAGGATGCCGTTGAACACGACAAGTCCATCGGCGGAAGTTACGAGGACTGCAAGAAGGACGAATATGCCAAGCGCATCATCGTTGCTTATTGGGATCGGTATGCTCCCAAGAATGCAACGGACGAGCAGTTGGCAAGGATTCATAACGGTGGTCCGAAGGGACACACGCGGAACGCTACGCTGAAGTATTGGAAGAAGATCGTGAAGGCAATGCAAGAATAGGGTATAAGGTATGAATAAAAAAGATCGGGAAAGAAAGGAATACGAAAAGTCATACCGAGAAGCCAATCGTGAAAAAATAGCGGCATACGGTAAAGTATACAGAAAAGCCAATCGTGAAAAATTAGCGGCTCACTCAAAGGCTTACCGAGAAGCCAACCGTGAACAAATAGCGGCAAAAAAGAAGGCTTACAATGAAGCCAACCGTGAACAAATAGCGGCAACGAACAAGGCTTACAATGAAGCCAACCGTGAACGAATAGCGGCTCAAAGAAGGGTTTACCATGAAGCCAACCGTGAACGAATAGCGGCAAAAAAGAAGGCTTACCGAGAAGCCAACCGTGGAAAATATTCCATCTATCATAAGTCTTACAATCAGAAAAATCGTGAACGACTAGCGGCTCAAAAAAAGGCGTACAAGAAAAACAATTACCATTTGGTGATCGAATGGTGCAGGAAAAGAAGAGCAATTCAGAAAAATGCACTCGTCCCTTTTACTGCTAAAGAAAAAGAAGCGTTGATTGTACTTGAATGCACTCGTCAAGAACTTCAACGGGAGACAGGAAGAGTTTACCACATCGACCACATCATTCCGCTTGCTCACGGTGGACTTCATCATCCCATCAACTTGAAAATACTTGAGGGAGCAGAAAACATTTCAAAACAGGATACACTACTTCCTGAAGCGATTGCACTTGCACCCGAACACTTTCGCCTGTATAGTGAGCGGATTAGCCTTGAACGCGCATGGGAGTTTGTGCGCCAACTTGCGGAAGGACTAGGATTGAGTGAAGACGACTTGGACGCACTTATCAGCAGCAAGCCCCTAAAGGGCAAGCCCACACTAGAGGATTTTTTCACATGAGCAAGCCATTTGGATATTCGTATTTCATTGATATGTACGGTTGCCGCGCAGGAGTGGCAGACGACATGGAACTCACCTACCGCTTTCTTGAGCAGTTGGTGGATCGCATTGGCATGACCCGCATGGCTCCACCCATAGTGATCCATGCGCCGCGAGACAAGGACGGTGCGGAAATCTACCCCGAGAAGGCGGGTGTCAGCGGATGGGTTCCACTCATTGAGAGCGGAATTCAGATTCACTCCATTGAACCCAAGCGTTTCATCACGCTTGATGTGTATTCGTGCAAGGAGTTTGATCCCAACATCATCAAGCAGTTTGCCCATGAGTGCTTTGGATTTGAGGAGTGCGAGTTTGAATTCTTCGAACGCGGTACAGGATATAAAGGCACAGCATGAAGCGAATACGACCTATCGGCAAGTGGGTAGCGGTTCAGACAGAGGGTCTAGGCAAGGAGAAGACCACCGAGTCAGGCATCATCTACAAGGAGAAGATCACGAATCCAAACATTTGGAGTCGCGTGGTTGCCATCGGTGACAAACTCACGGAAGACATCAAGGTCGGTGACATGGTGCTTTGGGACTTGACCAAGGGCAAGGGTCGCGGGTATGCTAGCATGGATCTCATTCATCAGGATGATATTCTAGCGGTGGAGCGCAAACCTTGTACGGAAATGGGTGATGCGTATGCCCAATCCATTTAAAAAACTACTGAATGGTTGCAAAGTAAACGGAAGACGCAGACTTTTATACAATGGAGAACAACCAAAAGTCTTAATATCAGAAGAGGACTTGAAACAAATTTGGATTGAGCAATCTGGAAACTGTTTTTGGTTTGGCGTTCCGCTTGATCTTGGATTGTTATTTAACACTCATCCTGAATGGTTTCCTATTCATCCAATGGCACCGTCTATTGACAGAAAAGATGACAAAGGTGAATACATCAAAGAAAACATCGTAATATGCTGTAGATTTGCTAACTTGGGAAGATGTCTTTATCCTTTCGACAAGACAAAAAGAATGATACAGACATTAAAAGGAGAACTCGTCCAACCTGTCCAACCTACACTAGAGGATTTCATGGAATGAACACACACCGTATCATCACAGGCGACTGCATTGAGGGCATGAAGACTCTGCCCGATGGTTGCATTTACACTTGCATCACATCGCCTCCCTACTTTGGTCTTCGCGCATACGGTGGCGGCGAAGAAGAGATCGGTCAGGAAGATACGGTTGAAGGTTATGTGCAGAAGATGGTTGAAGTCTTCCGTGAAGTCAAGCGCATTTTGCGTGATGATGGGACGCTGTGGCTCAACCTTGGCGACTCGTACATGAGCGCAAAGAACTGCGCCCCGCCGCCGCAAACGGTCGGGGGACAGCGAGGAATGCCTTCGGACTTCGTGCCTGGCAATCGCAAGGATCAGAAGGGACTTAAGACAAAGGACTTGATCGGCATCCCGTGGCGAGTTGCCTTTGCCCTGCAAGCCGATGGTTGGTATCTACGCCAAGACATCATTTGGAGCAAGCCGAATCCCATGCCTGAAAGTGTGGAAGACCGCTGCACCAAGGCGCATGAATACATCTTCCTGCTGTCAAAGAAGCCACACTACTACTACGACCACGAAGCCGTAAAGGAACCCGCTCGTAATTGGGGAACCCGTGACCGCTCCGAGATGCGGGACGGTACTACCGATCCAAAACTAAAGCATCACGGACTCAAGGGCAAGGATTGGGAAGAGAATCCGCTGAAGAACAAGCGGTCGGTGTGGACTGTCAACACCAAGGGTTACAAGGGAGCGCACTTCGCTGTGTATCCTGAAGAACTGATCACCCCATGCGTTCTTGCAGGATGCCCAAAGGATGGCACGGTGTTTGACCCATTCACGGGTAGTGGCACGACTGCGGTAGTTGCATTGAAGCACGGAAGGAACTATATTGGTACGGAACTGAACCCCGAGTATGTCACCATCGCGGAGAACCGTATCAAGGCAGATGTCCCTCAAACCCTGCACGATTTCCTAGCGTGAAGCAATTCTACACCCACATCTTCATTCGCGGTGACAACATCCTGCACCGTGGCTATGACTCGTATGGCAAGCGGGTTCATGAGAAGGTTCCCTATCAGCCCACGCTGTTCGTTCCCAACAAGACAGGGAACGCCAAGTGGCATACGCTTGACGGTCGCCCCGTGGATGAATTCAAGCCAGGCGGCATCAATGAGTGTCGTGAGTTCGTTGATCAATACCGTGATGTCGATGGGTTCGACATCTACGGCAACACCGACTACATCTACCAATACATCGGTGACGAGTTTCAGGGTGAGATTGACTACGAACCCTCGCTCCTGCGCGTAGGCTACATCGACATTGAAACGGAATCGGAAGAGGGCTTCCCGCAGATCGACACGGCGAACGAGCGGATCAACGCGATCACCATCAAGTTGCGCGAGAACACATTCGTGTTCGGCTTGGGTCAATTCAAGGTCGCGGACAAGGATGTCAAGTGCTTCTGCTACGAGGAAGAGGAGCGGATGCTCCGTGACTTCATCGCCGCATGGGAAACCCTTGACTTGGACATCATCACGGGATGGAATGTCAACTTCTTCGACATCCCCTACTTGGTCAACCGCATCACTCGTCTGTTGGGCGAGAAGGAAGCCATGCGGCTCTCCCCTTGGCGCATGATCAAGAGCAGGATCGTTGAGGTCATGGAGCGCAAGAACGAGGTCTATGATCTTGTGGGCATCGCCACCCTTGACTACTTCGACCTGTATCGCAAGTTCACCTATGTGACACAGGCATCCTACAAGTTGGATCACATCGCATTCGTTGAGTTGGGTGACCGCAAGATCGCCTACGATGGCACGATGTCGGACTTCTACACCAACGACTTCCAGAAGTTCATCGAATACAACATTCACGATGTCAACCTTGTTGAGCGGTTGGAGCAGAAACTCAAGTTGATGGAACTTGCCCTCGCCCTCGCCTACAGCGCGAAGGTGAACCTGAACGATGTGTTCTCGCAAGTCCGCACATGGGATGCGATCATCTATCACGAACTCTGCAAGGACAATGTTGTCATTCCCCTGAAGCGCGGAAGCATCGAAAAGGAAGACAAGTTCGAAGGTGCATATGTCAAGGAGCCGATTGTCGGCAAGCATGAGTGGGTTGTGTCCTTTGACTTGGACAGCCTCTACCCACATTTGATAATGCAGTACGGAATCAGCCCAGAATGTGTTGTAAAACAGAATGATATAGAAAACCGCATCAATGAAATCAAACAAACTCTGACGAAACGGGGCGTGCGTGAGTAAGTGGGGATATATAAGAACAAGGAGAGTCGTCTTATGCCCATCAAAACTTTCAATATCACCCACAATGAACTATACAGTCTTTTCATAGAGCAAAATCTGACACGGAAACAGGTCGCTGATTATTATGGATGCTCAGAAGTGCTTGTAAAAAAGAAGTGTCAGCAATACGGTATAAAGAAACCAAAGCATCTTGAAAATGCAAACAAGGAGAGAAAGGAAATATGTAAGTGCCTATGGTGTAACACAGAGTTTTTAGTTTCCAAATTTAGGACGCAAAATCCAAAATGGCTTTCAAAATACTGCTCATCTAAATGCTCCTCTGATAGTAGATATTTGGGAGAAAAACACAAGCGGGCTATGTTGAACTGTGTTTCCGCGACACGCAGAGCAAATATGAGCAAAGCGTTTGACAAGAATGCAGATAACAGTAAGATTAAAGAGTTCTATATTCGGGCAAAACTTCTATCGGAACGGACTGGGATACCACATGAAGTCGATCACATAATACCCGTGTCCAAAGGAGGAAAGCACACCGAGAACAATCTCCAAATCCTAACAAGATCAGAAAACAGAAGGAAGGCATCAAAATATGTTTCGGGATGTGAATCAAATGTCAAACGAAGAACTGCAAAGTGAACTTCGTGCTTTGCAGGAACTACAAGCAAGACCAAAGGTAAAGGACATAACCCGTATTTTGAACGGCGATGCCCCAACAGATGCGCTGAAGGCAGCAAACTTGACTCTATCTGCAAATGGATTGCTGACAAGCAAGTACAATCAACCAGGAGTCCTGCCACGCCTCATGGACAAGATGTACCAAGAGCGAAAGATGTACAAGGGCAAGTTGCTTGAGGCAAAGCGATCCCTCAAGTCTCTTGGCGAGAATCCCGATCCCGCAGAGGTTGCCCGTCTGAAGAACGACATCTCAAAGTTCCACAACTTTCAGTTGGTTCGAAAGATTCAGTTGAACTCCGCA
>Ga0172367_10010403_pt1 | contig 10011 bp, 13 predicted proteins | sample Lak10m_FD_114542 | JGI IMG/M metagenome (GOLD analysis project Ga0172367, IMG submission 114542) | Freshwater microbial communities from Kabuno Bay, South-Kivu, Congo - kab_022012_10m | ecosystem: Environmental > Aquatic > Freshwater > Lake | place: Democratic Republic of the Congo: South-Kivu...
ACAAGTGGTTCTAGCGGTACAAGTGGTTCTAGCGGTACAAGTGGTTCTAGCGGAACAAGTGGTTCTAGCGGAACAAGTGGTTCTAGCGGTACAAGTGGTTCTAGCGGAACAAGTGGTTCTAGCGGTACAAGTGGTTCTAGTGGTACAAGTGGTTCTAGTGGTACAAGTGGTTCTAGTGGTACAAGTGCTTCTATCGGAACAAGTGGTTCTAGCGGAACATTTACAAATCAACCAAATTATTTATTAAAATCTACAGGTGCGTCAAGTTTCGATAGCGCTTCATTTTTATATGCTGATACAACAAATAGCAGATTAGGAATCGGTACAACAACTCCAGGTGAAGTTTTGCATGTAGCACCGGCTGCATCAGCTAGAGCAAGAATAGGCAATGCTTATATCGGCCATTGGGCGGCTGCCAGTGATTATGCTATTTTTGGAAATGGTGGTTTAGATCAAACAGCATTAGGAAATTACGCGGTTCTTCAATTTAACGATGGAACAACATATATAAATTCAGCTTCTGGTAAGAATATATATTTTCGAGTTAATAATGCTGAGAGAATGTATATAGCGTCTGGCGGTAGTGTCGGTGTTGGAACAACTGGACCAGCTTATAAACTAGATGTTAATGGCGAATGTCATGCTACAAGTTTTCCAACATCATCCGATATTCGTTTTAAGAAAAACATCGTACCGTTAGAAGATGCTTTGGATAAGGTTTTGACTTTAAGAGGTGTTAAATATGAGTGGAATGAGTTCATAAATTCTATTCGCGACGGATATAATATGAATATCCCAATAGTTGGAATGATTGCTCAAGAAGTAGAATCTGTTATTCCAGAAATAGTAGGAACATGGAAATTAAATAATGAATTAACAGATGCTAAATCTCTTGAATATCAAAGACTCGTTCCTTATCTAGTCGAAGCTATAAAGGAACAACAAAAACAAATCGAAGAACTTAAAACTGATGTAAATTATCTAAAAAATAGATAATATATTTGTGGCAAACAGCTTTAAATCTTTTGATAAAATATATTGTATAAATCTACCATCCAGAACAGATAGATGGAATGAATGTCTATGTCAATTTCGAAAATACGAAATATTCCACAATTTACAAAAAGTAGACGGTTTGATTTATAATAATCCAGCGTTTAACAGAAAACAAAACGCTCAACTGGGATGCTGGTTTTCTCATTACAATGTTTTAAAAAACGCTCAAAAATCAAATTATAATAAAATATTAATATTGGAAGATGATTTTGTTTTTAATTTTGAGCCTGAAGATTTAAATTTAAAGTTATTTTCATGCGTTAATGAATTGCCGCAAAACTGGGATTTATTTTATTTGGGAGCTTATTTTGTTAAAGGTTATGATTACGAAGCTAAAACAAATTATTCAAAAAACTTATACAAAGCTAATACAGCTTTTACTACTCATGCAATTTGTTATTCTAAAGATGGTTTAAATAAAGTAGTATTCGAAATGGAAAAACTTTTTCAGAGTTTGCTTTCTACACTTGAGAATTACGACGGTCTTGATTGGTTTTATGCAAAAGAATTTTTACACAAAAACAATTGTTATGCTAGCAAAGAGTTTTTATGTGGACAGAAAAATGGTTTTTCAGATATAGAAAATTGCATTGTTGATTACAAAAATAGTTTTGCGCAAGGTTATAAATTATAATAAGTGTAATCCTTTATATGCAGTTTACTAGAAATAGAGTTATATATGCAGGAACAGATGTTCTTGTTTCTGATGCGCCGTCATGGAGTGGTCAAACAGGGCAAAAATCATTAAAGCTTTTAAAACGTGTTCAGTCATCAGCAATATCTGTTTCGAATCCGGTTTCGAGAAGCAAACAAATAGGCAGTGCTGATTTTGCATTTGAAAAATATATCACAGCACCAGAGATATCAGTTGATTTATCTTATTTTGTAACTGACAATTCTAATGAATTGATTTTAGGGTTGAACGCTACAGGTAATGAAGGTTTTTTAAAAAACTTGTCTACTACTGGTCAGGATAGAAATTTATTTTTTATATTAACGGACGAAAATGGAGAAGATGCTCATGATTTGACAGACATGGTTGGTTTAGATGTTTTTTCTATAGGTAATGCATTTTTAACAAACTATGCATTGGAAGCTCAAGTTGGATCGATACCTAAAGCATCAGTTTCTTTTTCGTGTTTAAATATGGTTTTTGAAAGTTATAGCGGCACTGGATCTAATGCAAATCCTTCACAAGGTAGCAGAGTTCCAGCTATAACATTGCATAATGGTAATAAATCTACAGAAAAATATTTATTGACTGGATATAATATGAATCCATCAAACTATCTTTCTAATCAGGATATAAGGGCTACTGCTTTGCAACCTGGAGATATAGTTTTAAATTTGCCACAAACTATTATGGGTGGTATTAGATATTCTGGAAATGTACCAGCCACTATAAATTCGGTGCAAATATCAGTACCGATAGAGCGAAGAGATTTGTTGGGTTTTGGAAGCAATTATCCGTATGAAAAAAGATTACTTTATCCAATAATTGGTAACCTCTCTTTTAATGGAACTTTTGATGAAGCTGTAACAGGAGACTTCAGCAATATTTTTTCAGATGAAAATAATTATGACTTTACATTTGGATTGAAAAAATCAAACGGTACAACAGGATTGAAAATAGATATATTTGACGCAAGAGTTGAATCTCAATCTTTTGATTTATCAATTGAAGAATACATGTCTTTTCAATCTGAATTCAGTTTTAAAATATATCCAGAAGATGGTATGAGATTGAGTGGAGCAGCGAGATTGGTTTAAAATTCAATTCTAGCATTTTTAGTTTCTATTTTTTTTGGTCTGTCTTTTATGTGTTTTTTTCCATTGGTTTTCTTTTTGTATTCATCAAAATATTTACGTTTCAATGGATCTTCGCCGCCAGCTAATGCTGCTCTTCGTTCAGATAATTCAGAGGAGTAATCAAGTAAATCGCCATATTTACCACTCATGTTGCCAGTTTTATTTACAAAAGATTTGTTATCAAATGGATCTACAATGTTTGCGTTGCCCATATTTACTTGTGGAACATTATAAACACGCTCCCAAAAATCTTCATTGTTATTTTCGCCGCGATATGGCTTATAATCTTTCATAGACATAACAATATCTACAATCTTACCTGTTTTCTGATTACGAAATTGATAAACCATATCTATTATATGATAAGTATAAAAAATTAAAGCGCGACTTTCGTCGCGCTTTGTTTGTTATTCAATTTCTATTTGTTTTTGCGGCTTCTTGATGAATGGCACGGTAATCGTGAGTAAACCGCTTTTCATCTTAGCTTTCGGGATATCGAAATCATATTTAGGAGCATATATGAAATCTTCATATCCAATATAATATTTACTATCATCAACATTTATGACTAATGCATAATCTTCTTTATGAATTTTGATATCGTCTTTCGACTTACCAGCCAATTCAATATTAAAAATTAACCCATCGTTATTTTGTTGATATCTATAATGTAATTTCTTGTACATACTAATTATTTCTATAGCAAGAATCGTGCCAACTTTTTTATGAGGTTTAAAGCGTCTTTCGAAAGTTTTTAGAGACTGTATAATACATAATATGTCACATCTGACTACTTATGGCACACAGTATTGTCTCAACTGTCTTTTCATAAGTAAATTGTTTTTGTAATTTTAGTCCTTCAGTATTTGGTTTCTTAGCGTAAGAAACTGACTTTAGGATAGCATTTTCCATTTCTTCATTAGTTAGATCAAAGAATTGACCTTGATTAAATGCTTGGCCTTTCTTAAAAAATATATCGTCACAACAATCTTTTAATGATGATGGCTGGACAAGGATGCTATTTGATTCGTTTGCCCAATCTTTGTGCGCCGTTGCGTTTAATACAACGCTCCATTTGCCAAGAGCGGTAGCGTTGAACGACGGAAGATTCCAACCTTCTCCACCACTTAATCCTCCTAAATCAATATCTATACTATTCAAGAAATCATTAACTTCGCTATTTGTTTGCATGTACGGAACGAAATTAAGATTGTTGTATTGTTTGCCTTCAAGAACCTTGAGAAGTTCATTTTGAAATCTAGCTTTATCAAGAAAAGGATTTGTGATTGCGCAACTTAATTGATATTCAGGCTTATTGCCAAAAAGTTTCAACCAAGTTTTAATGATTCGCGCTGTATTCTTACGATTCTCAAATTTACCAAGAAGACCAAAATGAATTTTGTCTTCAAAATAAGTTTTGTTAGTTAGATGAAAATCTTTATCAAATCCAAGTGGTACATATGTAACATTATTAATTCCGTTCAATTCAAAAATGTTTTTGGTGTAATTTGAGCTTACAAATATCCTATCTTGTAAATTTAATAACGTCTTTTCTGTAGGAGTTGTCTCAGAAACTTCATGAAAAGTGAAAAGTGATTGATTCTTTGTGTATCTAGTTTCGCTTCCAAAGATGTGCCATAGCTTTAAAGATGGTAAATCTTTATTTATCTTTTCGTATCTTTGATTCGTTGCGGCTTGCAAATACTTGATAAATCCAGCATCAATCTGGTCGTAAGCATCCATTTCTGCTTTGTCTCCAATAGGAAAGAAAGCGATATCGACTTCCTTTTTATATAACTCTCGTAAAATGTTTACTGAAACATTTCCAAAAGAAAGTGAGTTAATTGGTGCGTTGACTAATAATCTCATATTTTGATCTTATGTTTTTAGAGATAGAATTCAAAGCGGCATTATGAATATTAATGCAACCTTGAATACTAAGGTTCATGGCTTTGCTGATTTTGCGCCACGGTATAAGTTTTTTATTTCCTGAGTACCGCATTGAGAATATCTTTTGAATACGTTTATCAGGATGTTTTTGTATTTGTTCGTTGAACTCTTTTAATATTTGATCTTTGAGATTGATAGCTGTGTTATCGCATTCATCTCTGATCGCCTCGAAATCGTATGTGTTGTCATTCAGTTCTACATATTTTTTATTTTTATTCGAAGCGTTCAAGCACATCCATTTAGCTTCGTTTCCTAAAAATGTAGAAAATTTTGTTCCACGCTTCTCGTCGTATTTCAGAACTGAATTATAGATTGCATATTCTTTATCGTTTATGATCTCATTCTTAAGAGAATCATTATTACAGTTCTTAAGAAAAGAATTAACGATATCAATATATATACCAGAATGCCTATCAATTAACTCTTGTAAACATTCATCAACTTTTTTCTTTTGTTTGATATTATTTATTAATTGTAAATCACTTAAAATTTCCATATGTTGACCATTGGTTTTTAAAGAATAACTTGCTCAGATGATAATTGCAAGTTTCTTTTTCATCGGTAAAAGTTTTCCATTTGATTATATGATCAGCTTGCCGTTTTACAATAGGATCATTCAATCTTTCTTGAAAATTAGATGGTTTTTGACCCATTCGACTAAGATGAATAAGAAAGCCGCCATTTTCTTTTATCCATTTAGCTTCATTTTCGTATCGAACATCCGTTATTACAACAATAATCTTATTATTAATAGAGGATTTAATTTGTTTTTCGACTTTTTTGATCCAGTAATCAGAATCTATTTTTCTACAAATATCAGTTCCCCAGCAAACAAGAAGAGGTCTAATAATATCTTTTTCAGAAGTTACATCAGTGAAAGACGAGATGTTGAGTTTTTCTTTAAGAAAAGAATCTAAATCTTTTTTAAGTTCACTAGCGAAAGAGATATGTATTGCTGGAAAACCAGATTTATTAAGTTTGTGTATTAAATATTTTCCGAGTGTATCTTTACCGCATCTAGCTACTCCTGCTATGCCGAATATCAATGGTAGTTCTTTAAAGATCATTTTTTTTCTACGTCGTATTAAAAATTTATGTGTTTTGTTCATCACCTAAGGTTTCGCTCCTAAGGTATACCTTACCAATTTTTTAAGGAATACCTTAATTTTATTAAGATTTAAATTAAGACTGTAAGTATGATTTTCGTAAGAATTATTAAACTCTTTCGCTTCGCTCAAGAGTTTAATGAGGATTTTTCCCTTTGTCAAGGAAAAAATCACTCAGGGATGCTAAATTTTCAGCTAACTTAAAATAACCAAGATCATTTAATACATCTGATGTATAAAAGATTCTAGTGTCGATTTCATATTTCTCTATTAAATCTACGCTGATTAAAAAAGAAAGATTGGTTTCAGATCCTTTTTTATTGAGGATGTTTTTAATACCGTAACATACAGCATTTTCATAACAGTCTGCCAGAACTATACATTCTAGATCTGAACACTTTACTATATAAAAATTTTCTTGACTTTCGATATGCCTAATCATAAGATCAGTATATCTTTAATATGTTAGATGTCAATAGCAAAATATTATGGTTGGCAGATTATAATTTAACTGAAGCTCCAGGTGGAGCGCAAAGAAGCGATAAAATAATTATTGATCAGGGTAGATTATTGGGTTATAATATTCTAAAAATAACTCATAATGATATCAATGATAAATTAGATATTGACTCTTTCGATGTAGTTATATCTTCTAATATCCATGCTTTAACTATGGCAAGAAAAGATTTAATTGATAAAATTTCTAAACATAAATGTCATATAAGACTTGAACATGATTCCAACGAATATCTCAATGTAGAAGATAGAATAAAATTATTTAGCAATTGTTATAAAACAATATTTTTAACCGATTTTCACTATACATTTTTTAAAGAATTTTATGGAAATATATTTAAGAATGTTGAAATAGTTTATGATCCAATAGATTTTCATAATTTTAGAGATCTTAAAGATGAAAGAGAAGATAAGATATTATTTGCTGGATATTTACATCCATTAAAAGGGGCATATGAATTTTTTGAATATGCTTTACAGAACAAAGATCAAAAGTTCATTGTGGCTGGATGGTGTTCAAATCATACTATAAATCATCTTTTACACTCAGTACCGAATATTGAATATTTAGGATCGGTTGATCATACACATATGCCTACTATATATAATAAGTATAAATATATGTTTTATACACCAAATCTTAACGAACCGTTTTGCAGATCAGTTGCAGAAGCTGCATTATGCGGAATGAAAATATTGACAAATTGCAAAGATAGAATTGGATGTTTACTTGAAATAGAAAAGGTTGGTATTGATAATTTTCGAGAAAAATGCAGTAAAGCTGGTTTAAATTTTTGGGAAAAATTATGAAAGAAGATATATCAGTAATTTTCAATTGTTATAAGAGACCACATGCTTTAAAAATGCAATATAATGCTATTGGAAATCAAACTCTCCAACCTAAAAATATTTTTATCTGGCAAAACAAAGGTAATTATAATAACTTTAAAGAAAATTGTAAAAATGCATCTTTAACTTTCTGGAATAAAGTATGAAAATTCTACTAGTCGCCAATAAAACTTTAAACAGAGAAGGTAATAAAAGAATAGATTCTCCATATTGGAATTTTTATATACCGCTTCTTGAATTGACGCATCATGTTTATTTTTATGATACAGTAAATCCAACAGAGCCAAATTTTAATAAAATAGTAGAAACTTTTTGTCCAGATTTAATTTTTAGCATTCTTTGTGGAGAAAAAACAGTCGCCCCATACGAACCACTTGAACAAATTAAAAATTTAACATTAAAAGGCAACATTAAAACTTTTAATTGGTTTTGTGATGACACATGGAGATTTGAAAACTTTTCTAAACAAATTTGTTCATATTTTACTGCATGTTCAACACCTGAAGAATATTGTATAAAAAAATACAAAGATATTGGTTATAATAATATTTTATTAGGCCAATGGCATGTAAATCAAAACTATCTTACAAACTCAAATATCAAACAATTTGAAGTTGGTTTTTGTGGAGAATTAAGCACTGAAAGAATAAATACACTTAACTTTATTAAATCGGAGATAGCTATTTTTTCTGGCTGCTGTTATGAAACTATGTTTGAATTATATTCGTTGAGTAAAATAGGATTCAATATGACCATTAATGATAATGATCCTCAAAAGAAGACTCAAATGAAACAAAGGCTGTTTGAAATACCTTGCGCTGGTTCTTTAATGGTAACTCAAAACGTTCAAAATTTAGATAAATATTTTATTGCAAATAAAGAGATTATTGTTTATGAAACCGCTGAAGAAGCTGCTGATAAAATTAAATTTTATCTTAATAATAAAATCGAAAGAGAAAGAATCGCCAAAAAAGGACAAGAACGATTCATTCGCGATCACACATCTAAAAATAGATTGGCAAAACTTATAGAGCAAATAAATAAATTATGAAAATTTACATACAAGACCATTCTTCACATGCTGGGAAATGGATTTACAATGGTTATGCTCATGCATGGACATATTTAGATCACGAAGTAAAATTCATAAATGATCTTTCTGAAGTGGATAAAAATCAAGAATATAAACTGTTTATTTGCGATTCTAAGGTTAATAAACAAAACATCAACATATTAAAAAACAGCATTATAACATATCTGTACGTACAACCAAACACTTTTCCGAAACCTTGGGGTGATCACCCAAACTTTCAATGCTCTATTGACGATTATTTGATAAACGAATTAAATTCTTATAAAAATGTTTTAAAATGGAATTTTGCTTTTTCTTTTCCTTATCACACAAAATGGAATAATATTATTTCAGTTCCTCTCGCTTTTGATGATATAAACTATAATCATACAATACCAAATTCATTTGAATACGATATTTGTTTTATTGGTAGTATAGCTAATAATGGATTTAATGAAAAAGCGATTATTATGCAAGAAACTCTTAATTATTTCATTGAAAATTCAGGTCTAAAATGTGCATTTGCTGTTGATAGAAATTTAAGTCATGAACAAGAAAATCAAATTCTTCTTCAATCCAAAGTAGCCCTCAATATACATGATGCCTATCAAAGATATCTTGGTTTAGACACAAATGAAAGAACTTTCAAAAGTCTTGGATGTACTGGAATCTTAATATCTGACAATATAAAACAAGCTAAAAATTTATTCAATTTTTCATTTTTTGATAATAATCTTAAAAATCTTGTTGAGCAAGCTAAACAAATATGCTCGCTAAAGAATGATGAACTAATAAATATAAAAAAGAGAAATCAAAAAGTCATTCTTGAAAATCACACTTATATAAATAGAGTTCAACAACTACTATCTTGCATATGAAAATCTCAATAGTTATTCCTAATTATAATAAAGAAAAATATGTTTTACAGTGTTTGCATTCTTGTTTAAATCAAACATATAAAAATACTGAAGTGATACTTATCGATAACGAAAGTTCAGATTCTAGCTTAGAAATAATTAATAAATATAAACACGATAACAATGCAAATTTTATCATTGATACCGTTAAAAATATATACCCTAAATGTTGGGACGAATGCATAGAACTTGCCGAAGAAAAATATATTTCTGGAGACTATTATACCATAATTGGATCTGATGATGTAATACATGAAAAATATATTGAAAACGCAGCAAGATTATTATATGTAAAACGACCTTTATTTTTTCAATCCTCTCTAGTTTGGTTTTCTGAAGACGATATTATAAGGGAAGTTAGTTATAAATATGAAAATATTGATGATTTCAAAGCTCAACTTTTAACAAAGTGTTGCGTAAACACTCCCACTGTTTTTTACAAAAAAAACTCAAAAAAAGACTTGCAGATAAAAACTGAACCAGCTAAATTTTCTGGAGCGGGTGACTATGCTTTATTTTGCGAAATAGCTGATAAAAAGATCATAATAGAAAATTATGAAAAATGGATTGGTTATTATTATCGAATCAATCCAGAACAAGCTACTTGGCAAATGCATCAATCGAAAATTAATTACGATAAAATAATCCAAAGAAAATGGAGACAAAAATGGACGAATTAAATAATATTTTACAACTAGTAAAAAATTATATCGAGAAGAAAGAAAAAAATTGGACT
>Ga0172367_10010404_pt1 | contig 10011 bp, 9 predicted proteins | sample Lak10m_FD_114542 | JGI IMG/M metagenome (GOLD analysis project Ga0172367, IMG submission 114542) | Freshwater microbial communities from Kabuno Bay, South-Kivu, Congo - kab_022012_10m | ecosystem: Environmental > Aquatic > Freshwater > Lake | place: Democratic Republic of the Congo: South-Kivu...
ACCGACTTCTCACAAGTAACGCCAAAACAAATTTATGAAGTTCAACAGAAACTCGATAACCAACCAAGAAAACAACTTGGATACAAAACACCCCACGAGATCTCGTCAGAACTCATGGGGGTGTGGTGCATTGATGGGTTGACTAGAGGAATTTGAGGCTTTCCCTTGACGCAAAAGACGCTCTTTGATACACTCGGCCCATCTAAATCGAACGTATCCAAAGCGTTCCAAATTCTATGAAAAAAGACATCCACCCGGAATACCACAAATCCGCAACCATTACCTGTGCCTGCGGAGCCGCCTATACCATTGGTTCTACCCTTGAAAATATTCAAGTGGAACTTTGTGCTGCGTGCCACCCATTCTACACAGGAAAACAAAAGATCATGGACACGGCTCGACGTGTGGAAAAATTCGGCGAACGTGCAGCTCAAAAAGCAACGGTTGCAACCGGAAAAAAGGTCAAGAAAGAAAAACGTGCTGCCATCAAAAAAGCCAAAGCCGACAAAGCAGAAAAGTAGCCTTGTATATAAAAACGTCTTTTGGGATTTTCAAAGGACGTTTTTTTGATAAAATGAAACCCTATGGAACTTCTCTCTCAATTCAAACTCAAACAAGATGAGTACAAAAAACTCGAATCAAAACTCAGCGACCCTGAGGTGATTTCGGATCAAAAAAAATTGAAAGAGGTTGGGCGTGCGTATGCGGCCATGAAAGAGCTCATGCACATCGGATCTGCGTATGAATCCGCTTTGTCTCATTTGGAAAGTGCAAAACAAGCTCTCAAAGAATCAGACGATGCAGACATGAAAGCCTTGGCACAAGAAGAAATCAATGAGATTGAATCAACACTGCCAACCATGGAAAAAGAACTGCTCGTAGCCATGCTGCCAAAAGATCCGTTGGATGAAAATGATGTGATTGTGGAAATTCGCGCCGGTGCCGGAGGAGATGAATCCGCTTTGTTTGCTGGAGAACTTATGCGCATGTATTCCATGTTTGCGGATAAAATGAAATGGAAAATAGAGCACATTTCCGCTAACCGAAATGAAATTGGCGGATTCAAAGAAGTTGTGTTTGGAATCAAAGGCGAGGGAGTGTATGGATTGTTGAAATTTGAAAGCGGCGTGCATCGTGTACAACGCGTTCCGGAAACGGAAAAGCAAGGACGTGTGCATACATCAACGGCCACGGTGGCGATTTTGCCGGAAATTGAAGAAACGGATTTTGAATTGGATCAAAAAGATTTGCGTATCGAAGCCACCACTTCAACCGGAGCCGGTGGACAAAGCGTTAACACAACCTATTCTGCGATTCGCATCTTGCACATTCCAACAGGGCTCATTGTCTATTGCCAAGACGAACGATCGCAAAAGCAAAACAAGGAGCGTGCGCTTTCGATTATGCGTGCGCGTTTGTACGAGCTCGAGCAAGAGCGATTACGCAAAGAACGTGAGGATGCCAGACGCGGACAAATCGGAACCGGAGATCGGTCGGAAAAAATTCGCACGTACAACTTTCCACAAGACCGAGTCACAGATCATCGCATTCACAAAAATTATCACAACATCCCTTCCATTATGGATGGTGAATTGGATCCGCTCATTCATGATTTGAAACAAGCGGAAATCAAATCTCTTCTTGGTGAAGCACCAGATGTAAATGAGGGCGAACAAGAGGATGAAGAGTAAAAACAAGGGAAAATAAGGAAAAAACAGTTATCCACAACCGGTACTTGACACCGGTTTTTGGTTGGGTTACAGTGTCTCAATCACTGAGGACTTGCGTAAGCAAGATGTCCAGACGAAACTCCGCGGATGAGTCGCAACCTGCGACACTGCCCCCTGGGGACTTCAAGCGGAAAGAACCTCTTCACAGGTTCTTCATCAGTGCTGTAGCCAAAGAGATGTCCTCAAAAGGGACTTGGTCTGAGGCTGTAGCCTACGATGTCGTCTGCACTTCCTTTTTGATCTGAGATTCTTCGACGAAATTCCCTCCGGGATTCGTTGATCGGCGGCGAGCAGCAGCATGCCGACCTTTACGAAGACTCAGTGCCGCTTCGGTGGCTCTTGTTCCCAAGTGGAAATCACTAGGTCTACGTGCTTGTTCAAGAGCTTCTTTCAGGAGCTTACGACTTCACCAAAACTGAACTGGTGGGTGGTGCAAAAGCCCTCAAAAGCCCAAACATCTACGAATCAATCGATTCACGCAAAAACGACTAAGATAATCTCAACGTCGCCACGCTGATTCGAATGAATCGTCCCACTTGTCTCTCTCAAAGGAGAATCAGTTTCAACATGCAAACCAGCAAGCCTCCCGCGAACTGCGACACATGCCAAATACTGATGGAACCTGAACGTCTTGACCCAAACTGAAAAGTGAGGGTCTCTTTTTTTATGCTGTTTTTGTGTTAGCGTTCTTACATTCTTCACCGTGTCTCAATCTACTATCTACTATCTACTATCTACTTTCCCCTATGACCATCATGGAGGCGCTCCAATGGGCTAACAATCGACTGAAAAAAGTACAAATCGATTCTGCAATGTTGGACGCGGAAATTTTATTGTCCCACGTGGTTCAGGAACCGAAACCTTGGTTGTTTGCGCATTTTACAGACGAACTCAAACCCCACCAACAAGAAGCGTTTTCTGTTTTGATTGATCGAAGGATTAAACATGAACCTGTTGCCTATTTAACCGGAACCAAATCGTTTTTCGGTCGCGACTTTCGGGTGAATCCATCGGTTCTTATTCCACGCCCAGCCACAGAAACCATGATTGAGCAGGCTTTGAACATCGTAAAAGACAGTGACAAGGAATCGACCCTTGTGGTTGATGTTGGCACAGGTTCTGGGGCCATCGCCATCACCTTAGCCGCCGAAACCAATCTGCCGATTGTGGCGATTGATATTGATCCATCGGCTTTACAGATGGCCAAATCCAATGCTCATACCCTTGGTCTTGAAGAAAAAATTGAATTCAAACAAGGAGATGTTTTGGAACCAATCATTCGTCTTTTTGAACAATTGTACGCTTCAGGAAATGAAAAAATCTCTTCTGTGTTTCCGTTTCGATCTCTCATCATTTGCGCCAACCTTCCCTATCTTTCCACGCACAAAATGGATCATTTGGATATGGAAGTGCGTCATGAACCCATTGGCGCCCTTCAAGCCGGTGTGGATGGACTCGACGCCTATTTTCACTTACTCAAACAAATAAAAAAACATCGCGATCTGTTACCGCGACATCTTGTGGTGCTCCTTGAAATCGATCCGGAGCAAGTGGTGTCTATCACAAATCTTATTCGCCACTCATTTCCTGAATCACCGGTGCGGGTAGAAAAAGATATGCAAGATTTGGAACGGATTGTTGTGGCCACACTTTAATGAACACGAAGTTTTGAAAGATCAGAAACAACTTCCACCCATGTTTTTCCCGCATTCATCAAAACCTCCGATCCATTTTCATCATAGAATCTCATCCGATCTTTGGGTGAGTTTTTTTTCCACACCATCTTTTTTTGCACGCCATTTTGAAACAAAACCCCCTGCCCTTCTCCAATAGTTTTGATGTGTCTGCGGCCAACCTGATCAATCACATCTACATCCATCACAACCACAGCAACATTGTTTGCACTCACCAAAACTCCATCCAATGTTTTTGCCGCAACATTTCCTTCAAAACGATCGTACATATTTGCGGTCTTGTTGTAGTGCCAAGAAAAAACATATCCACTTTGGACATAAGACACATCAAACGATTGTTCAACATTGTTAGCGCTTCCGTCTTGAAATGGCCATACCCCATAAGACAACGAATCACGTGATGAGGTTTCTGATTTTTTCTCAACAAATGATTTGAGTAAATCTGTGGATGTGTACGTGTTGTGCGGAGCAAATCGATCAGAGGACCGCCAATAATAGGTTCCATTCCAATACTCATTGGCATCAAAGGTGTTTGTGGCTTTTATTTTTTCAAGAGCCTCATCAGATCCGCCCACATGAGCATACACAGCTCCAAACTCTGAAATCCAATCGATAAAATACGGACGGGCCGAACGAATCGGACCAATTTGTTTTACCTCCTGTTTGTCTGTAAAAAACGCAAGCAAACGCGGAATCCCGGCTTCAACCGGAGCTTCCATCACTAAAAATGCTTGATCAATTCCACTTTGCGGACGTGCATCCACATGTTCATCAATCATGACCCCAAACACCTGAGGCAATGGTTCAACTGAAGAAACCAAAACGCCCGTAAGCGGATCACGAACCGTTTTTGCAGATTCAGTCTGTTGGACTGTGTGCGGCACGGACAGAAATCGAATCGCCAAAAAAGCGAAAACAAAAAACACAAGACTGATACAGACAATCTTGTGAATTTTTTTTATGTGTTGCTCCCCCATACACACAAAGAGGTTAATATGAAATGATTATTATTCTGCTTTTGCTTCTCCAGCTTCATCGGTTTTCTCTTTTGATTCAACCTCAACCGCTGTGACATCCATTTCAACGGCTTTGTCCAAAGCCGCCATTTCTTCTTCAGATCGTGGAGCTTCCACCATGGCAAGCGTTGTTTCTGCATCATCTATGATTTGAACACCCTCCATCACAGGAAGATCAGAGACATGGATCGCATCATCAAATGTTTTTAAAACAGAAATATCAATGGTGATGTTACGCATCAATTTGGTTGGAAGACACTTGATAGAAACATGGTTTCGAAGTGGCACAAACGTTCCACCAAGAGCCTTAACCGCAAGGGCTTCTCCAACGAATTCGAGGTCAACCTCGGCTTCAATTTCCTTGCTCATATCAATCGCACGGAAATCCACGTGAATAACTTCGCTGCGAACTGGATCCAATTGATAGTCTTGAATCAAAACCGGAAGGGTTTTTTGCGCATCAATCGCAAGCTCAATCACTGAGCTTTCTCCAGCTTGGTTATACACTTTAACAAATTGGTTGCGGTTAATTTCAATGTTTTGCGGTTCGGTTCCAACCCCATACACAACGGCAGGGACTTTTCCTAGAGCTCGCAAAGCATCTGTCTTTCTTCCAGAAAGATCTCGTTTTGACGCGGTAAGTGAAAATTCTGACATAAAAATATTCTTGAGGACGTAAAACATTCGTCCTACTTGCGAGCGGTATTGTGCTAAATTCTCAAAAAAAAGTCAATATCTACGCCTAGACCGATTATTTTTTTATCCCTTTTTTGTTGGTTTGAGAATTTTTGGCTTGTTTTACGACTGTTTTTCGCTGTTTTTTAGACGATGGAACCACAACCGGCTTTTGGCTCATCAACATCAACTCTTGGTGTGCATCAAGCACATCATCAATGGTGATGGCCTTGCAAGCCCGAAACCTAACCACATCTTGGTACGAAAGATCAGACAAAACACCCGTAACATTCACCCCTGTTTCCGTACTTGAAACAACCGCAATGGTGGCATGACCACACTTTTTACAGGTCAAATGAAATCCTTGGGCTCCTTCTTCTTCCCACAATAATTCTGTTTGCATGGGCAAATAAGCCGAGGCACAAACCGAACAATATGAAACCATTTTTTTTGCTTCAGAAAAATCTGAAAAAGGAGGCGTGTTCATCATAATAAAATGAGCATAACATACCTCGGGTGTTTATGACACCCGCACAGTTCTCATGGCAACACTTTGCACAATTCCCATCATGGACAAGAAAAAAATCAAAGAACTTCCCCCGTAACTCACATACGGCAATCCAATTCCGGTCACGGGAAAAATTCCAAGATTCATGCCGATGTTTACGAGCACTTGCAAAAAAATCACCGTGGTTGATCCGATTAATAAAAACGAGGTGAATGAATCATGCGAGCGTTCGATGAGCCCGAACACGCGCCAGATAAACACCCCAAACGCCACCAAAACCAAACATACACCCACAAACCCCAACTCTTCGGCAATCACGGCAAACACAAAGTCGGTTTGGCTTTCAGGCAAAAATTTTAACTGACTTTGCGTTCCAAACCCAAGCCCTCGCCCAAACAATCCACCGGCCCCAATCGCAATAATGGATTGCGCCACATTGTATCCTTCGCCAAGCGGATCAGCGGAGGTGTTAAAAAACGTCATGATGCGGGCCTTTTGATAATCCGCAAATAACACAAACCATCCAAGAAGCAACAACACAAGTGCCGCAGATCCGAGGATGAGCAGATATTTCATAGGCATGCCAGCAAGCAAAGCCATCACAAACCAAATTCCCAATAGCACACACGCAGAACCAAAGTCCGGCTGCAACATCACAATCCCAATCGGCAAAAGCGTGATAAGCAAACTTTGATACAACTCCTTCCATCCAAAATAGCGACGCGCATATTTACTAAAATAAACCGAGAGTGCAAACACAAGCGCAAACTTCATGTATTCAACCGGCTGAAAACTTATTGGACCAAGCACAAACCATCCACGCGAACCACGAATCGTGTGCCCAAGCAATAACACAGCAAGCAAGAGCACAATGCCGGCTCCATAAAACAACACGGAATAATTTTCAAACATTTTATAGTTTGATAAAGCAAACGTTCCGGCAATCCCCAACCCAATGAGCAGGGCCAGGATTTGTTTTTTTACATGGAGCAGCTCAGCCGCATCACGAGAAAGGTCCACAGAATAAATCGCGGCAAGCCCCAAAAACAACAAGGTTAGGATCGAAAAAAACAGTACCCAGTCCATAGATCGAAGACGTGCTGTTTTTTTAATAAATCCCTCAAAGACAGCCAACATATGCAACCCATCGTAAAGCCGACAACGGAAAAAATCAACTAACGAACAGGCAAAAGACGTGTATCAATGGTTGATGTGCCAGACGGCGCTTCATATACGGCCGGATCAAAAATATTTACATCAGGCAAAACTTCCACTTGACTCACGGACGGCAAGGTTCCAAACCAATTCACATCTACATTCTGAGTCTCCCCTGTTTGCAAGGTCTCAAGCATCACACGATTCACCCCAACCACAGACGATCCTTTTTTGAGCAAAATCACAAACGTTGGTTTGTAATACGTGAATGCGGTTTTGTTTGTCACAGAAAACGATGTGCGGCCAATGGTTTTATCACCAATGTTTGTTTCTTGGGAAAAAGTTGGGTTCTCCACCAAAAAATTCAGGTGATCCGTTTGCCAACTTGGATAATCTTTAATGAGTTTGTGATCCACGCGGTGCCAAACCGTCTGAGTCAACACAAAATTTACATCCCGCAAAAGCGTTGCAGAGGACACAGCCAGTTCAGCAATCGGTTTGCTGCTATTTGGCAAAATAAATCCGGTTGCTTGTTTTGTTTCTCCGCCTTCATACGTAAATCGATATGTAAATTCCGCCCACCAATCTTCATTGCTGTTTTGCATGTCTGTATAAAAATCAAATCGACCATCGCCCAAAGAAAACACACGCGTTTCCCCAAGCTCAAGTGCCACGGCCGAACGCGAAACAGAATACGCACGCAAATCTTCTTGGTTGTACACAACCGATTCTGCAACCGCGCGCTGTTCCTTTCCATAACTTATGCCAAACGAATCCAAAAATCCCCACACAACAACCAAAACAAGCACCGCATCAATGACAAGAATGAGTCCGAGCCCAATGTTTTTGAGCAACTGTCGATGTTCAACCCACCACAAAGAAAATCGATATTGCTTTTTGAATTCTTTTTCTTCCTCCAAGAGAAATTGGTTCATACCAGCAGAAAGTATAGCATTTTTTTTTCGTTTCCCAAACACGGCATTTCTCTTCAGGCGGCACTTCTCGCTTTTTTTGAAATATGATAGCCTACATGCGTTAAATTCCATGCAAACGCGATATGGCAACCAATGATGAGAAAAAACCAAAATCAGCTAAATCCAATGACGCCTACGGAGCGGAACAAATTCAGGTTCTGGAAGGATTGGAACCGGTTCGAAAACGCCCGGGGATGTACATTGGGTCCACCGGATCCCCTGGACTTCATCACTTGATTTGGGAAATCATGGACAACTCGTTTGACGAGGCTATGGCCGGTTTTGGTGATCAAATCGATTTGCGTCTATTGCCAAATCACACCATTTCCGTGGCAGACCATGGTCGTGGAATTCCGGTTGATCTGCATCCAAAATACAAAATCTCTACCTTGGAACTTGTGCTCACCAAACTTCATGCCGGAGGAAAATTCGGCGGAGGTGGATATAAAGTTTCCGGAGGTCTTCATGGTGTGGGAGCTTCGGTGGTAAACGCCTTGTCCGATGATTTGCGCGCGGAAGTTAAGCGTGATGGCCAGCTGTGGGTGCAAGAATTCAAGCGCGGTGTTCCACAAGGGAAAGCAAAAGCGGTTGGAAAAGCCCAAGGAACCGGAACAACCATTATTTTCAAACCGGATGCGACCATTTTTGAAACCGTTGAATTTGATTTTCAAACCATCTTGGATCACTTGCGCCAACAAGCGTATTTGACCAAAGGCATCAAACTCACCATCACAGATGAACGCGAGGTTGGCAAATTCAAGCGCTATGGTTTTTACTTTGAAGGTGGAGTCGCTTCCTATGTTCGTCACATGAACCGTGGGCGTGAAGTGAAAAATGCGAATGTTTTTTATGTGCACAAGCACAATGAAGAAACAAGCATGGATGTTGAAGTCGCGCTCCAATACACAGAAGAATTTCATGAAACCGTTCACTGCTACGCCAACAACATTACAAACCCTGAAGGTGGAACCCATTTGGTTGGTTTCCGCACGGTTCTTACCCGTGAGTTGAACAACTACGCCCGCAACAAAGGATTCTTGAAAGAAAAAGATCAAAATCTTGGCGGAGAAGATGTACGCGAGGGACTAACCGCGATCATCAGCGTTAAAATTGAAAATCCACAATTTGAAGGACAAACAAAAGCAAAACTTGGAAACCCGGAAGCGCGCACAGCCGTTGAATCCGTGTTTGGAGAATCCTTGCGTATTTTCTTGGAAGAACATCCACGCGATGCTGAGGCGATTATTGGAAAATGTTTGCTTGCCGCACAAGCTCGTCGTGCCGCGCGTGCCGCGCGTGAAACGGTTTTGCGCAAAGGAGCGTTTGAAGGATTAACCTTGCCTGGAAAATTGGCGGATTGTTCAAGCAAAGACCCGAGCCTGTCGGAACTATATATTGTGGAGGGAGATTCCGCTGGTGGAAGTGCCAAGCAAGGCCGCAATCGAGAGTTCCAAGCTATTTTGCCGCTCAAAGGAAAAATCTTGAACGTGGAGCGAGCTCGTTTGGATAAGATGCTTTCAAACAATGAAATCAAATCTTTGGTGATTGCCTTGGGCACAAACATCGGCGAAGGATTTAATGTGGAAGAGTTGCGATACAGCCGCATCATCATCATGACCGACGCGGACGTGGATGGAGCGCACATTCGTACATTGCTCCTCACCCTGTTTTATCGCTATTTCCCTGAGCTCATCATCAAAGGCCATATCTTTATTGCACAGCCGCCACTCTATCGCATCAACATTGGCAAACAATTTGCCTATGCCTACAGTGAGGAACAAAAAGAATCTGTGGTGAAAAAGTTGGTGGAAGAAAGTGGAAAAGGAAAAGCCGCCAAAGCGGAAAAAGCAAAAGAGAAACAACCCGAAGAAGAAACAGGAACCGTGGTTGAAGGAGAAACAGAAGCCGAAGAATTGGAGTACGGCGGTGTGCGTGTGAACATTCAGCGGTACAAAGGTTTGGGAGAAATGAACCCAAATCAGTTGTGGGAAACAACCATGGATCCAAAAACACGCATGATGAAAATTGTAAACATTGAGGATGCCAAACGAGCTGATGAAGTCTTTGATGTGCTCATGGGTTCAGATGTGGCGCCACGCAAACGCTTTATCCAGACACATGCAAAAACCGTCAAAAACTTGGATATATAAAAAGAGGGGCTTCCCTCTTTTTATATTTGACAATTTCAATCAATGGATATAGTGTGGGAACTGTCAATGGCCCACAGGCCATTTTATAATAGAAAACTTCCTGAAATCG
>Ga0172367_10010405_pt1 | contig 10011 bp, 11 predicted proteins | sample Lak10m_FD_114542 | JGI IMG/M metagenome (GOLD analysis project Ga0172367, IMG submission 114542) | Freshwater microbial communities from Kabuno Bay, South-Kivu, Congo - kab_022012_10m | ecosystem: Environmental > Aquatic > Freshwater > Lake | place: Democratic Republic of the Congo: South-Kivu...
CGGGGTTGGATGGGGACTTCCGGCCCGATGGGGACGAGGACGAGGATTTCCCCTACGGGGACGATGTGGAGTTCACGCACCCGGACTTCAGCGAGTAACCGGGACACCCAGCCCCCCAGATGCTCGGCGCTTCGCGCCGAGCATCTTTGTTTATTGAAATATTAAAGAGGGGGGGGGTGCCGTGTCCAGACAGTGGTTTGGGTCCCATATCGGGGGCCAGGGGCCCGAGCCGCTAGCCCCCAACCCTCTCAAATTTCTTTAAATTTTCTTCAATATTCTCAAATATCCTCAATAGTCTCAAAAATTTTTGGGACCCCCCTATGGCAAAAAACCTGATATGCTTAAAAAAATTTTTGGGCAGAAATGGGTCTAAATACCTTAAAGGAAACTTTATGATAGAAAAAATCAAAACTTACTGCAAGTCTGTTCCTGTATTGTCCTGGATCACGCTAGGAGTCGCTCTGGTGGCTTTGTGGATCGGAGTCCGCCATTTCAACCACACGCATGGCCGAGGCCCTGGAAAGCCTCCTGCGCTGATTGAGAAGTGATTTAAATTTTTGCGAAAAAATAAGGGAGCCCTGTTTGGGCTCCCTTTTTCCTTTATGGAATTTTTTATTACTTCTTTCCGTGTTCCTTGTCGTACTCGGCTCTTCGAATGGCTTTTTCCTTCTTTTTAACTTTCTTGCCAGTTCCTGGTTTGGAGCCACCCCTTCTGGTTCTTTCTCTTTCGATTTCATTGCGTTCGACTTCAAGTGGAGGACCCTTGCCCTTCATGCTTGCATAGATGGGGTTGTCCTGTACTCTTGGACGACCCCAGTCTGCAACTATTTCCTCGGCATCAGATTCTTGATGGCCCTTGTAGTTTCGAATCGTGTTAAATGCCTCGCTGGGATAGAAGCTGACTGAACGATTTTTCATGGCACCCTTACCGCTTGGATTTCCCTTTTTGGTTGCAAGGTTTCCAATGATTTTTACCGTTTCTTCGCCGGTATATGGATCAATGTCATCGACATCGACGTATACGGGTGCATTTTTTTTGTACTCAAGAATTAAATTTTCAAGATAATTGACTTTTTCCTGAAGTTGTTCCGATAGGTGTCTGTAGTAGTTTGTTAGGTAGTGCATGTGTTTCCTTTGTTTTAGTCTCCGGTGTACTGCCCAAACGGTGCATTTGCGTTTCTTGGGTTTCCTTGGGAATCCCGTCTTCCCAGTATTACGTCAATCCTACGTTTCTCTGCATCCAAGAAGTTTTTGTCATTGGGATCCGCTCTCAATACGTTTCTTGTGATTTTTATCATTTCCTCGCGGCCTTTTCGCATGTCAATGAGGTCTTGGGGATCTTTGTAGTTTTTTCTAAATTCGTCTTCAAAATTTGTTACTGTCTTTGATCCGGGAGACATCTTTGAAAGAGGCTTTCCTCTGTATTTTGCGTTTGCAAGTGCTTCCTTTTTGGCATTCAATTGACGTGCGAACAATTCGCCACCGATGTCAAAAAAGCCTTTGACATATCTGTCCAATGCCTTGCTTTGCTGCATGTATGCCCTGTTTGGGTATCTTCCGCCAAAGGAATCCACCGAAAGGTCTCCCTCTTGGTCATCCCGCAGAGCGGCTATGTTAGGTGGGGCATCACCACTATCATTATATGCAACAGTCATCGGAATGAAGGTCGGGCGGGACTCGTTCAACCAGACGTTTGCTAGATAATTCAATTTTTCTTTCAGGGCTTCGGAAAGATTTTTGTAGTATTCGGTCTCTTTATTTAAATTCGAAGCCTCCATCATCCTGGCATGTGGGAATGGATCGACACCAAGGTTGGCTTGGCTCATGTACTTGCGGGATGTTCTTTTTGCAAGTTCAGGATCCATGGACGAGAGCTGGACATCAAGGTGCTCGATTTCCGTTGGCAGTTTGCGGGCGCTTTCCGATGCCTTGTTCTGTATTTGGGCATATGCACGGGCTTCCGCGCTAAAAGGTCCCTTGGCTCTGCTGGCACGATGAAAAGCTTCACCGGCCTCGCGTGCCTCGCGTTCTTTTCTCTTCTTTCTCTCGCCCTGACGCATGGCTTCCTTTGACAGGGATTCTTTTGTTCCTCTTTTCAGGGCCTTGCGCATGCCTTCCTGAATGAGCTCTTCATCGGTTGCCTCATTGAGGGCAAGGCAACTTTCAAGGATTTCCAGTTCCGATGAAAGTTTTTCCGAGAGGTTCTTGTAATATTTGGTTACATTGTCCATAAAGTTATTTATTAAATTATTGCGTTGATTTTATGGTAAGATCCACAAGCGCAATGTTATCGGGATCCAAATCCTCTATTGCCTGCTTGCGGGAACGAATTTCGTCATTGACAAAGTTTGGGTCATAATTGCTGAAACCAGGCATGTTAACAGGGCACGTGAGGTGCGGGTAGTCGAGCTTGCCATATTCATCTCCTTCTCCAAGGAGCCATGTCCCCATCTTGTCCCCGCATCCGCATTTTCCGCAATATTTGCGTGATTTGTTTATTCTGCTGGTTTGCAGATAAGGGCAGGGAGGAATCCCTTCGATTCCCCCGAAACAAGAGATCATTCTGAGTTTTTTTACATCTGGTTCTGCTTTCGCATTGCTCAATCCACGCGAAGCAAGGGACGCCGCATATGACATCATTTTTTTCAGCATAAATTAGAAACTCTTGTAGTTTGGCACAACACCTGCTGGAATTACGTAATTATTTATGAAGGTCTTGAATGGATCTATGCTTGAAAATGACGTAGCCTTGATCCTTATGTCAACTATTACGTTGTTTGCGGTCACGACTGAAACATCATTCCAAGCGAATCCAAGAAGCGAGCATATGACGTATTTTACAGATTGTGCGCTTCCCTTGTTGTTGAAATAGTTTGCATCTGCCTTGACGGCAAATCTGCGGATGTTGGGAAGTATTGGGTTCAGTACAGATGAGCTGAAGTCCGCGCCAGGAAAATAGAAATCAGCAAGGGCTTCAAGAAATATGTCATTCATGTACAGGGGAACACGAATGTTTTCCCAGTTCAACTGTGCTCCATATCCAAAGTCCTGGCTAAGAAGCCAGCGAAAATATTGCTTGATGATGGGAACCACCATTACCGTATTTGGATTCTCGCCGTATGCCTTCAGAATCCATTGCGGCAACAGGGATGTCGTTGTCAGCCGGTCACCGAGCCACGGTGTCAGGGAATTGCTGTTGAAATCGCTTCCTAGCGTTTCCTGTGCAGTTTCAACTGCCAAGTTCATCTTGGTGTTTAGTGTGACAATCTGTGGATTGATTACGCTGATCATTGTTGATACAAGAGTTGGATTCCAGCCACGGAACGGTCATTGAGGTAATTCATTAGCAGTGTTTGATCGGTGGACGATAGTCCACTGACGTATATCTTAACTGCGCCTGGGATGCAGCAGTGGGTTTGAACTGTGATGAGGGATTCATCCGTTGTTCCTGTTATCCCTGAACCAAGAATTGCATTGATGAAATCTCTTACAGTCACGCAACGTTCTTGTCCGGTGGCGTTGAATAGCAGCTTGTATCTTGCAACTGGAACTGAAATTTCATCATACCCACCAGTTGGAGCCGATGCGGTATTGAACTGAACATCGGATCTTTGTGTAATTGATGCATTGTTTCCAACCGAACCATTTGAAGAAACGGCTTTTATCAGCACAGTGCTGGAAGTGGTTATGGTTCTGGCAGTTACGAAGTTGTTTGTTACAATATATCCTTTAGGCCCGTTGATTACAGTAAATGTGTTGTTGTTTCCAACTGCAGCGGTGGAACTCTTGTCAATTCTTGTCCACTTGTTTACGACACCAGAATTCGTCGTTGTTTCATAGAATGAGATTGTGCGTGGATCAACCGTGTACGGTAGCTCGCAGGATTGCGTGGCATAATCATAATTTGTAAAACTTGTAACTTCATTTCCAGAATACAGGGTTATCGATGCAGCTGTATTTGTTGGAATGCTTGTATTATTGAAGAAGAATGTAGATGCTCCACGACTTGTAGTGGCCTGAAACGTAGTGTAATCTTCCAACGTTGTCCCGGAAGCTGTTATTGTTCTTGTCGTTGAAGCGCCTTGAACTGGAGCAATCAATACAGAATTGTTGGCTGCAATTCCCAAAAGGCTTTTCAATAGAGTGGTTGTGGTGGCAAATGAATTTGTGTAACCAAACTGTGCATAGACTCCATTGTATGCGGTTACCGTGGCAAGAATGTTGACCAAAAGATTTGCTGTGCTGGCTTCGTTGTCGAAGTCAATGTCGGAAAGATCTGGTTGATTCTTGAAGAATGTTATCAAAGAGGCTTTGATATCATCAAAATCCAAAGATGCCACGTCTAAATTTTGAAGCTGGTATGTCATAATTCAACCTCGACAAATGTCGTGTTATTTTCTTGTTTGCTCGTACCATCAAAAATTGAATAGTATACCAAAAACTGAAATTGCGTGGGAGAGGAATATTGTGTTCTTACCGACACATTTGTTATTCTGGGTATTGCTGCTTGAATGTAACCGGCCAATGTAGTTTCTAAAACAGGTAAATTGGCCTGACCGTCAAAGATATAGGTATAGTAATCGGATCCAATATTATTGTTGGAGACCAGCTCACCTTTTTGTGTTTTGCAGACTACTTCAATATATTGAGCATATGCATTGAAATCTGTTACCAAACTGATATCCTTCTGGACACCAGTCACGGAAACCTTTTCCATCAATATTGAAAAATCTTTCATGGCGTAAAATATTTATATCATGGATAAATTGGTACGCCAGCCGTTATACCGGTAAAATCACCGGCAATTTGCGACAATTCAAGGAAAGTTTCGTGTGTTCCTGAATTTGTCACGACATGTTTTAGACTCACTATGTAGAACAATCCATTCAAGAATGATGGTGATGATGAATAAGGATATCCGCTTATTCCATTCAATCTAACATTTACAACTTGACCGACCTTCAACTTAAAATCACCTGCAATGGTTACGTTCAACTTTCTTCCATATTGCAATGCATCGACAAACTCTGCTCTATGCACAGGGGTTTTTACGGGTGTATTCCAGAATGATGCGCAATTCAGTCTATGCTTTATGTATGCTTCGTATTTTGGCCTTACCTCGGGGCATACGCAACTATAAGGTGCAGATGGAGTTCCCCAAATACAACCCATCCACTCACCACCTAATGCTGTAGACCCATTTACAGCTATACACTCTGGAGCCGATTTTTCAAAATATAAATCTTCAGGTTTACTTGTATCAAAAGACGGAACGGGTACATCGCCTTCCCATAGTTGATAACTTCCACTACTGCCCCCAGAAGCACCAGAAGCACCAGAAGCTCCAGAAGATTCCGTGTAAAATCCAATTGCTATAGCAATGTCCTTTACTTCTGGAAATCTAGTAAAACAATCATCCAATCCTGCTGGAGCACTTGTATAACCTCTTGTTATTTTTGCATTGGCACATTCATAGGCTCCTTTGCTGTTTACGGAGTATAGCGCTTCATTACTAGAATTTGTGCCATATGTTATTATTTGTTTTGATGACATTAGCAAGTTCCATCCACGATATTTTCTGCCCAGAAATAAACCAATTGTTTATTTGCATCTATTTGTTCAACACACAATCTAACAATGTGATTTATATTTGCTGACTCTGGAAACGAAGCGCTAGCTGTTGCTCCTATGGGTCTGTATTTAAAATTTCCAGTGGTAGATGAAACCCAACCAGGTGGTAAATAACCTGAAGACAACCCACGTTCATTTAAATTGATTGCCCAAGTTTGATCCTGTGAATCAGAAGATTTTATATATTGATCAAGAGCCCATCTTTCTAACTGATGAACTTCATAACTACCAGATGATCCTGAACCACCGGATCCACCGGATCCACCAGAACTTCCAGAGGATCCTGTTGGTCCAGAGGAAGTATTATCAAAATTTATTTTATTCCACTTATATCGATAAAATTTTGCACCCAATGGCAACGATGGTGCAGAAATACCAGATGCACCCGACGCACCGGATGTTCCGTAGTAAACATTGTCTGGTTCATATCTTGTTAATGTTGCAAAGAAACAATTTTCTTTTTGCAAACAACAAAGAGAATATGCAATAAAATTTTGCATTTCTATTTGTCTTAATTTTTTAACTCTTTCACCTTCCAATTCATTAACAATTTCTTTATGAGCCTCATATCTGATGTCCATAACTTTTTGTAAATTTGTTTCACTTCCCGTAATTCCAACAGATGTGCTTGTTATTGGTAAGGTTTTATTGTCTGGATAATGCGGATGTATTGGAGTTAAATCAAACATATTTTTCCACATATCCGGACTATCCAAAAATGGCATGTATTGGGTATGACCCATTAAATTTAACAACGCATAGTTTTTATCTACTGCATATTGGTTTCCCAATAAATTTGTAATAGATAAAGAATTACTTGGAATTTGTGAATCAAAGTAACCCCAACTTTTTTCATATGGAATATGATCACCACCCTTGGGGGCCTCCGCTCCACGACCAGTTATGGATACTACATCAATGTTGTACTTTTGACCATTATCTTGAAAGTGAAACATCAAGTTTTTAATAGCTTGATTTGACTGACTAACAGCAGCTGCATCTACGGCATCCGTATATGCTGTGCCGGTTAAGGTTGGATCTATTGCTATTTCTGCCAGCTCATCCAAATATTTTGGTGTTTTTCTGATGTAGTAATAGTTTTTGGAAATCCATTGATATGCTGGATTTGTTGCAGCCATGTAGGCTTTTCTATAGTACTTGCCATCAGAAAGTTTTCTTATTACCGCATCACCATCATACACGGCAATATTTCGATAATCAGCATTTATTGTAGGGTAGCTTGAATCTTTGGTCAAATCTCTCTTAAAGGATTTGAAATGAACTCCACCACCAAAAGTGGTCCAAAATATAAAATTAGGTTCCTCAGTTTCATCAACTGCACCTGTAGCCAAGTAATTAAAGAATTCCAAAGCATTTGTTGGTTGGGTTTCATCTCCATCCATATAAGGTATTGATGGTCGATACAAGAAAAAGTTTGAAGCAAAGTCTTGGAATCCAGCATTTAGAGGATTTGTTCCTGAACCAAATACATGAAGCCTTAGCAGACTTGCCAATTCATTTATTGAAAATACTTGAGGGCTTTTGTATCCCAACAAATCGATTAAAGAGTTACTTGAAAAATATTTGTAATAACTATTTGAAAAATTTATTGCAACTGTTGTGGTATCGGCATCCGATGCAGCATTATCAATGTATGAAACGCTGGTTATGTCCCCATACATTTTAGATCCATCAAAAAATTCAATTTCAACCGTTGTTATCTTCTTTAATCCAATATAAGAAATAATGTCCTTTAAATCAGTTACTACGATGCTTCCAGATGGAAGAATTTCATTTACGCTTTCTACCATTTCCAATCGTTCAAAACGACACTCATCATTTAAAGTATTGATTCTAAGAAATGGATTACGGGCTCCGGATGCAATGACGGTTCCATCTGTTAATCTTATAAATCGAATAGTAGAATAAGCTGGATTAAATTTTGGAAGACGCGGAGGCATGTTACTTATATGTAGTGGTTATAAATGAGGATTGAATCAATCCCAACTGATTTGAAACATATGCTTGTATCAATCTATTTTTGTTGTCATTTGTCTTCGCTGCGGTGGTTGTGCTGTAAGTAGTTGACCCACCTATTGGTGTCGAATATGGAAGATATGTATCCAACGTAGGATTGGACGAAGTTTGCTCTTTAAATATGGTTTTTCCATCTTTCAATAATGTTTGTGAAACTACTTTATCGGCATAGTATTTTTTATTGCCTGTATAGTATGTTCCACCCCAAACATAACCAGCTGTACCGGTTTTGTTTAAAACAGTCACAAGTTCTGCTGTTGCTCCAACAATAATAAAGTTTTGAGTAACCCCAGCCTGGGCACTAATTACCATATTACCGTCGTAGAATGAGGACTGCTCTATTACTGCAAATCCATTATTTAAATTAAAGTTACCAGTAGAACCAGCTAAGTATATTCCGCCAGTATTTCCCGCATATGGAAGAATCAAACTTCCAACAAAAAAACAAGTTCCACCGGTAACTGCAGTAGGAGTTGGTAAAAGCGTTAGATTTATATTTTGAGTAGTATCTTCTGAAAATATAAATGAATTTGGACTTAACAACTCAAATGGATTTATTACGTTGTTTGCCGCAACAAATGCCCAAAATGAATTTGGATCACCGTATACTGTATTAGATGCTTCAATTAGTGTTGTTTGATTGTCAACCAAAACTGATGTTTCTTGAACCTGTGTATTGACAACATCAAGATAAGTAAAAAAATCAGATATCGTATACGATCCTGCCGTTGATTCAAAGGTAGTTTTTGGTAAGTTGGTAAAAAATTTCATAATTAATTTTGTAAGTATGCGGTTGCTATTTCGGATTTTGAAAGAAGTTGATTTCTTGTAAAATCGTATGATGCTGTTTCAAATTCGGTAAAATACAATCCAAGTAAGGTCAATGAAGATGCACCATTTGGTAAGTAGCGAATAACTGGGTCGCTGGCATCATTTTTTTCAACTTTAATTGTTTCTAAAACGCAAACCATTGGTTCACCTAGCCAGTTTGCGGTGAGATTTGGAGATCCACCAAATGGTGTTTGGTTTCCAGCACTTACTTGCAAACACCACAAGTTTTGTGGATAAGTTCTCTCCGGTAATCCAGTTGCGACTGTAGGATACGATGATTTTCTAAACGTTCCAACAATTTCTTCAATTTCAATTGTTTCTCTTTCGTTTTTTGGCACAAGAACATATTGGAAGAAATACCGTTTTCTTCCTTCACTGACCATAGTGTATTCTGCTATGTTGCTGAAACGTCTAAAGGTTGATGTTGCAAACATTCGCTCCCAGTAGTAAGTTGCTGGCTGCAACTTGCGCTTTAGTACATTAAGGGTTCCTTTAATTCCGCCTCCAGCATTTGCAATACCAGCTGCTGTCAATACAGGAGCTACCGGATTGTCATTGCTCTCTCCAAATTCATGTGCTATTTGGTACCCAGGTTCCTTTGGCATCGGCAATGCAAGGTGGGCAAAATGTCTCTGTATTACTCCAGCTCTGGTTCTGTCTGCACTCAATAAAGAATAATCAGCAGCATAAAAATTCAACCACATTGGTTGTTCTACGCTTGTTGGACCCATTGGATACTGGAAATAATAAGCCATGTAGAAATATTTAGAGTTATTGTCTAAATATTATAATGGCTTATAAAAGTGTTTTTAATCCAAAAAACCCAAAAAAATACATTGGAGACCCAACAAAAATCATATGCAGATCTTTGTGGGAAAGAAATGTATGTAAGTTTTGCGATGATCATCCATCGGTTCTAAAATGGTCTTCTGAAGAAATAGCAATCCCATATGTAAGCCCGCTTGATGAAAAAGTTCACAATTACTTTCCAGATTTTTTAATTCAATTTGAGAATAAAACCGGCAAACATACATGGATGCTTGAGGTCAAACCAAAAAAACAAACCTTTTTAAAAGAAAATGCTTCAAAAAAAGAACAAGCTATGTGGGCAGTAAATACAGCAAAGTGGAAAGCTGCCGAATCATATTGCCAAAAAAGCGGAATAACTTTTAAAATTTTAACAGAAAAAGAATTATTTGCCCATGGCTAACACAAATTCAATCATTAACATAAAAAATTTCTTTGATCTCCACGGAGGTTTGCAGAGATCTAATAGATTTTCTATGTCATTAAGGCTTCCATCTGCACTGCCTCAAGTATTAGATAGTGATCTGTATCCAATAGCGGTAACGATAGGCGCTAGAGCCATTGATGGAGTTGCCGATAATCTAGCTGGTTATGGTCTAGGTAGAACTGTTCCAAGATCTCAAAAGTTTCCTCAAGGAGTGCTTATAACTTTTCCAATAACCAATGACAACTTTATTACAGATTTTTTTAATTCATGGTTCAATA
>Ga0172367_10010408_pt1 | contig 10008 bp, 3 predicted proteins | sample Lak10m_FD_114542 | JGI IMG/M metagenome (GOLD analysis project Ga0172367, IMG submission 114542) | Freshwater microbial communities from Kabuno Bay, South-Kivu, Congo - kab_022012_10m | ecosystem: Environmental > Aquatic > Freshwater > Lake | place: Democratic Republic of the Congo: South-Kivu...
AATAACTTCTTGATAATCAGCAGCAGTAGCCTCATTTCTTTCCATTTCAAGAATTTCTTGTCTATCATCAAAATCTTTAAGTCTTTCCTCTTTAAGTCTTTCAAATTGAGCAATAGCAGTTTCTGTTTGTTGTGTAATTAAATCAGATATTAATTTAGAAGTATCTACAAAAAATGTTACAGTTTGGTCAAATGTTGCTCTTTGACCAATAGATAATTCTTGATACCAATTAGTTATCTCTAATGTATTATTTTTTATTTTTTCTTGTTCTTTATTATAGCCTTCAAGTTTTTTATTTAAGAATTCATCAAATTCTTTGTTTAACCCTTCGTTAAATTTTTTAAGTTCTTCTTGTTCAGCTGCTCTAATTATACCATCTGCTCGTGCTGCATCGTATTTTTCTTTTTGTTTTTGTTTTAAAACTTGTTTAAATTGTTCAAGTTCCCTTAAATTAAATCCAGAGATAGCATCTAAAGATTCCTCATCTAATTTAAGTAAATCAGCTTTATATTTAGCATAATTCAATAATTGTTCTCTGTTAGTAGCATCTTGAGCTATTCTTATTTCATTTTGAATAGAAAGTTGTTCATCTCTTTTTTGTATAGCTGCTTCCTTTTCACTTTGTAAATTAGCTTTAACCGTTTCATCAGTGGCTGCTTTAATTTGACTATTAAGATCTTTTACTTTATTTTTATAAGTTTCCCAAAGAGCAACGCTATCATCTAATCTTTTTTGTAAATCATTAACTGATGCATCTAAATTTTCTTTATCTTTTTTCTGTACTTGTTCTAAAGTAGCCTTTTGCTTTTCATTGTATTCAAGTAATAAGGAAATCTTTTTCTTTAAAGTATTACTTTCTATGTTAATTACTTGAATATTATAATCTTTAGCATTCTTAATAGGTTCAGTACCATAAATTTTTTCATTTTGTTTGAGTATTTGCTTTTTGCTTTCAATTAAATTAGTATTTGTAGCAATTTCTTCTTTGGTTTTTGCTTGAAGCTTATCAATATCATTAATAACACCTTGATAGATCTCCCTTTCTTCAGTAGTACGAGTAGCATTCATTTGACTAACATAGTCTGCCCTTTCTTTTTCTCGCTTCTCAATAAGTGCTTTTTGTGCAGTAAGGGTTTTATCTAAATCAACTAATTGTTGTTCAAGACTTCTTTTGTTAGATTCTACTTTATCTCTATCAGCTTTAAATTTAGTTTCTAGATTTTCTTTTGCTAATTTTTCTTGAGATTCAAAAAGACGTAATGATGCTTCTAAAGTTGTTCTATTAATATCTAACTCGGTATTTTTAGTAGATTCTAATAATTTTTTAGTTAACGCTTGACGCTGATTTAAGAAAAGTACTCTTCTAGAATCTCTTAATTCTTCATATTTATTTTCTAATTCAGTTTTTTCTTTTTCAAATTCTTCCTGAGTAATAAGACCATCTTTTAAATTTTGATTTAAAGTCTTTTTTTGTTCAGCTTCCTTATCTTTAAAATCTTCTAAAGATTTTTTATATTCAAATCTTAATTTAGAAAATTCAGCAGTAAATTGACTTTCGTTAAATAATGATCCCTCAAATTTTAATTTACCTAATTCATTATCTAAACTATCAATTAATTTAAAATAATCTTCTAATGCAGAAGCTCTTTTCTTTAATTCTTCTTCAGTATTTTTTGTATTGGTTTTTAAATTTTTATTATACTCAGCTGACGCTTTATTATTATCAGCTTCAATTTTTTTATTTGTATTAAGATTAAGTATTCTTCGTTGGATTTGGTAGCTATTACCCATTCCTTCTTGGTCTCTTAAATTAGATTCTAAAGCATCTTTTTGTTTATCTAAACCATCTATTTCAGCTTGTACTTCTTTTTCTCTTTCATCGTCACCATCAAAAATATAATCTGATCTTAATTTACGTTTTGCTGCTAATTGTTTTTCAATATTTGCTAATTCTTTTTTATCAAAAGATTCACGAAGATTAAGTTCCTTTAATTTAAGAGCAGTTAATTCTTTTTCAGATTTACCTTCAGCCTCAGCTAATGCTAATCTACTTTGTGCAGCCTGTAAAGCAGCGTCTTTTTGATATTGTAAAAGTTGTTGTTGAAATTCTAAAGCCTTATTTAAAGCTTTAGTTGCTATAGTAGCACTATTAGTTGCTTTTGTAAATAGGTAGATAGCTCCAACTACTGCAGTTATAACACCTACAAGTAAAAAGATTGGATTTGCTTTAAGTACAGTATTCCAAATTCTAGTAGCTAAAGTTGCACCTGCAGTTGCTTCTGTTTCGGCTACAATTGCTGTAGTTGCTGCACCTTGTGCTACTGTATTAGCAGCAGTAGCAGTCGTATTTGCTGTTTTAGCAGCAGTATTAAGTCCTGTAAATAAAGCATTCTTTTCTGTTAATGCAGTACTAATAGCTTGAATACCTTGAAGCAATGACATTGCTCCTTGTACTTTAAGAATTGCTTTTTCTAAATCTTCATTTTCATCACCAAATAAGGCTAAAGCACCTTGAGCAGTAGCAAATCCACCAGCAATACCTTCAGCTATTTGAATAAATCCACGTAGCTTAGCACCTCTTTGTGATAAAGCATCTACTGTATCATCAACATCTCGTAATGATTGTTTAAGTCTAACAGTTTCAGCTTGTATTTGTTTAAACTCGGTTGTATTTTGTTGACCAGCTAAAGCCATTTGGTAGAGTCTATCTTCTAACTCACCAATTTGACTTGTAAGTGGTTTAATTTCACCGTATGCATCTTCAAATGTAAGGTTAAGTAAACCCATTTCTTTTTGAAGATCGCTAACTGCATCAGTAAGTAGTTCAAATGCACCACTGCCATATTTTACTTCTTCTAAACCTTTTCTTAAATCTTTTAATGCATCTCTTTGTTCTGCTAAGGTTTTAGCACTTTTAGCGGCATTAATGACTAGGTCTATGTTGATTGTATTATCTGCCATTATTAGTTTATTTTATTTATCTCTAAAAAAGTATCATCTATTTATAATATAGTTGTTTTGTTTTATTTATAATTAGATGATACTTTTTTTAAATTATTTCAGTTAAGATTATGTTCATGTTTTCTAGTGTAACATTTCTAGCTCCACTTACATTGGCCACAAAGACTTCAATATAATCTCCATCGACCATATTTGTCATACAATGGAATGCTATAGTATTACCACCTGCACCTCTAATTACCATTGTACCTTTAGAGCAAGGAATCTGTACACCATTCTTGTAGAACCAAACATGTAACTCATCATTATTAGTACCATTAAATGCAATAATTCCTTCAAGTTTAATTGGACCTATAGCATCACCTTCTTTGGTCAATCTAGAATTTGTATGAGTAAATCCATTAGCATAAACTGAAGTAGTAACAGCATTAACAAGGACTGGAGTACCTGCTGTAGCTATTGTAGTAGTAAGTCCACCAACATAATCAAACATATTGCCATAAGAAGGACCAACTGTAGGTGCACCTTGCAAGTAATAAGTGTTTGCTAAAGTATAATCATACTGGCCAGCTGATTGATTCCATGCTCCAATCTCAAATTCCATTACTTTAAGGACATCTAATGACTTATCCCAATCCATAATGTATTTCTTATTATTATCTGATAAAAGTATGCTCATATGTCTTTAAAATTAATTTAACCATGGTAATCTTTCATGGATTGGTTGTGCTAATTGTTTAGCATGGTCTTCTTGAACTTTATTTTCAACAGAAGCTGTATCATAATTAGCAAATACCCAAGCTAACACTTCTTGTTCAGTTAATTGGTCAAATGGAATTACGTCTCCAGTTGGTTCTGGTAAACGTACCCATATTGTATTAGAAGTCACTATGCTATTATCTGATAATTCGTATTTAGCCGCAGCTTTAATAGCAATACCGTCTTCTGTTCTGTATTTTAAGTTAGTTATTGTCCACATATTAGATCTTTTTTGTTTTAATTATTTTTACTGTAACATTTGATGACGCATTATATAACTCTACCTGGTAAATTGGATATGTAGGGTCAACTTCTGCTACAATAAAGCAATTCAATTGACTACCAGCTCCAACACCAACTCCGTAAATATCGTATAGAATTCCTGGAGTTGTTATGAATGTATTTTGTGAAGTTCCGTAGTTGAATGTTGCTAAACATCTAATATCAGTATTACCTGCAGGTTCAGTATCCATATAGAATTCTAGGTCATTACCTGGTGCATCCCAACCAAATCTAACCAATCCGTCATTGTAGAAATTTAAGTTATCAACACCATTAGGAAAACTATAAACAAAAATTTCTTGTGAACAGTTACCTACTTGAACTACTCTACCTGTTGAGTCTAATCCTAAATTTTTATGTGAAGTGCCAGTAATAACACTACCTATATTTAATGTGTTTGTATCTGTGTTTTCTACATTTAATAAGTCATTATTATTAAGGTCGATATCATAGATTCCTGCAGTATTTCCTAATGCTAAAGTTTGTGCTAATGTTTGTGAACCACCACCACCTCCACCGGCTACTGCATTATCTACATATTCTTTATCAACAATAGATCTATTTGTAAAGTTTGCTGAATAATCATGATTATACTGTAAACCTGCAAAGTTAGAGTTTATAACACTACTATTGTAAGCTGAATTTACAAGAATATTATCTTTATTTACTTGAATTTCAGTTTTATAACCATTACCTGTTGAGATTTGTGTTTCTTGATAAAAAATCTTTGAGTATGTGTTAGTTACATCAACAGAACCAGCTCGATACAAATCAGTAGTAACATTGTAATCATCACCTATTATAGAAGAAGTACCATTATTACCATTAGCTTGTATTAAACCTCGTTTCCAATCTGTGGCATTTGTGAATTTTTTATGTTCGGTATCAATTTGAAAAGCATTCAATTTAATACTACCTTCACCACTTGAATTTACTAAACCATAATCATTATTAAATGCAATATTAAAGTTACCTGAACTATTACCAGCACCTAGTACTGATTGTAAATTAGGTGTTGAACCAACTAATCCATCAACATATTCTTTATCTACTAAGGATCTATTTGTATAGTTACCGTGCCAATCTTGGTCATATTCAATACCTGTAAAATTAGCATTTGTACTTGTAATTGTAATATTGCCTAGCTTTTGTTCGATAGTACACCAATCGGTTCCTACAACTCCAACTTCTAATTTGTTAGCTGGATATGCACCACCTGTATTAGTAGAACGAATATATGAATATTCATTACTAGGTTCAGTAGTTTGTCTTAATTCTGCCCAAGTTTCATTACCAGATCCATTACCGGATTTAGTGTTAAGAGCACCAATGTATTCATAAGGAGGAAATCCTGGATTAGGTGCTGTATAAGCACTACCTAAACTAGTATTAAAATGGTCAGCAGTTAAAAATGAATAATAATTTGTACTACCATCATTGAAATTTGCATTTAAAATACCTGGTGTAATATCGAATAGTGATTGAGATGTGCCATCATTAGTAGTTAATGTAATGTTATTATCTCCTTGAGTCATGAAAATATCAGCTCCTGAATTATCAATATTACGAGTTTGCATTCTAGTAACACCCCAATCTTCAGCAGGAGTATTATCTACACCGACTCTAGCATAACCACCATTTGCATCACCGTGAACATAAGTCCATTTAATATCAGTTGAAACAGGATCTGTTGTGAATCTTAAACCAAAATCTCCTGAACCGTTACCGTGAGCAATTAATTGGTCATCATCCATTACAATGTTATAAGGACCTGATGTATTACCAATTGCTAATGTATCTTCTAATGTTTGAGAACTACTAGCTGCTTGGTCACCTGCAATTCCAACTAACCAGCTACCAGGTGTTCCTGTACCAACTACATAATCAATAAGTACGTTTATATTATTACCAGCAACTTGTGGATAAGTCATTGCAGTAGTAACGACTCCTTCCATATAGTGAGTAGCATCATGCCAAATTCTTAATCGAGTACCTGTGTTCCAACCAATATAAAGTGTAGTTGTTACAGGTAAAGTTACAGTTCCTAATGCTAATGTTAAACCGGTTGAAGCATAACTAATAACCATATAAGGAGCAGGTCCAGCACTACCAGTAGGTCCAGCAGGTCCTGTAGGTCCTGTAGGTCCAGTTGTGGTTGGTAAATTAGTTAATTGAGAACCGTCACCTACAAAATAGTCAGCAGTCATTTGGCCAAAAACTGTAAGGTCTGTGAAATTGTTTATAGTTAAAGGGAATGTTGTTCCGTCTCCTAATTCTAAAAGTAATTCATTTGTTAATGGATCCCATGAAATAGCACTAACAGGAGCACCTGCAATTGCACTTAAGTCAACTGAATAAGCATTTGCTAAATCTGTTCTATCAAATTGAATAGTATTACCAACTAGATTTGCAGCAGTTGTGTATGTGTCAGTTCCACCAGTAATACCTGTAAGTTGAGAACCATCACCAATAAATGATAACGCAGTTACATTACCATTAAAGGTTGCTCCTGCATTAGTATCAATTGCTCCATCTATATTTAATGTACCACTATCTGCAGTAATTTGGTTAGTAGTTAAGTCTTGTTCAAATATTACATCATTTTGAAAAGTAGCTGTACCTCCAACTGTGCCACCATTCCAAGTAGCAACTATTCCTGTTAAGTTAGAACCATCACCATAGAAGGTAGATGCACTTACAGGGCCCGAGAAAGATCCAGTTACACCTTGAACAGTATCACCATCAATTAAAGTAGCATTGAATTCTGGACCATATACAGGACCACCATAAGTACCACCAACAGATGCAGGTACAAAATCTCCAATGAATGGACCTGTACTTCCAGTTGCACCAAAAGGTACTAAACCTGTTTCACTTCTCCACCATGCTAAGTTATCGGCACTATTAAAAAATACTTCACCGATATAAAGGTCAGTAGGTAACCAAGTTCCATCTGTGTGATCGTAAGTTAAAGGTATTGTTGGTACTACTCCTGGAATTGTAGAATACTTTAATTGAATTCTAGAATCTTGTATAATCATGAGTTTTATTTTATTTTATTTATTCATTTTTTATTTAGGAAGTTTAAAAAAGTATCATCTAATTATAATATAGTTGTTTGTTTTATTTATAAATAGATGATACTTTTTTATTATTCAAAATTTCCATTAATTAATTCTTCTAGAGATTGAGTTCCATAATTTCTTATGCTATTTGAGCCACCTCTAACATTAGTAACTAATTTAATTTGTCCAGTTGTAACCTGTACTGTATCTATCCCACCTCTAAGTAGGTCTATTGTTGGTATGCTAATTCCATTTTTAGTTACGATTCCATGATTGTAAGTTGCATTTGATTGGAGTACTCTTTGATTGTCACCAAAAACTTGTACATTTTCTACACCAGAAGCAATAAAGTTATTACTACCTAAAACACTAACATTAGAAACTCTAGCATTTATTGAATTGTCATTACCATTTATTAGGACTGGACCATATAATTCATCACTAATTGCATTATTAAATCCTCTCAATGTAATTAAATCACTAGCAGGTGCCACATTATTATTACTGAAAGATCTAGCATTTGTTGAATTTCTTCTAGGTATGTAGTCTGCACTATCAACAGTCCAATAAGGAGTAACAGGAACAGGATCGATCCAAGGAGTTCCAGTATAAACTGGAGTAACAGTTGGTCTATTAGGTACTCCACTTACCCATGTACCTCTCCAAGGTCTTTCTGTAGGAGTCCATACATCATCAGTAATCCAAGGTGCTGGTGTTTCATCCCAAGGAGTTACCGGAAATACTGGTGTCCATGGAGTTGGTGTTGGTTTAGGTGGTACTGGTGCTACAGGTGTAGGTGTAGGAACAGATGGATTAACTGTCTCAACTCCTCCATTTACATAAAATCCAACAGATGGTGTAAATTGTGGATATTGGAAAACTCTTAGTAGTTCAACATCTGCAGTTTCTGTATCTACATCATAAGTCATTTTATTAACTCGGTAATACACTCCATCTACCTGGTAGAAATTCTTAAGGTCAAATCCTGCAATATCTAATTGTGTTAAATTAACTTTACATGCAAGCATATGTGCATCTATATCAATAACACTATTTAACCAGTTTCTCCAGTACTTATTGAATAAGTTATTGTTAGTAACTGTATTCCAAGTAAAATTAAACTCAAGTGGCACACCATAATTCAAATCTTCAGTAGGTGAAAATGGATTGTCTAAGTGACCTGCATAAGGATAACCATCTACAACTTCAGAATAAAATGTTGCTTTATTATTTACAATACCTGTTTGGTAACCTATTCTCCATTTAATTAATGGCTCAAGAACACCACCCCAAAACAATAACCTAATGTTAGGACTCATTTTAGTCTTCTTATCAATATCTCGAGTTGTGTATGAAGGCATAATCATTCTTTTGAACGTTTCCTTTGTGGAAAAATATTCAAACTCATACATTGGTGTAGGACTAAAAATAGGACTAATAGTTTTTTGGTCAACTATAAAATCATTTGCTACAGTTATCTTTTTTTCACCAAATATAGCACTATTCTTTACTGTGTATCGATCATTTAACCAATCCTTATCTTCTTTGTAAGTAAACAAATATTCATTGGCTGTAAGTTCATACATTGGATAAATCTCATAGTCTTGCTTTCTATCTATTTTATGAGTCCAGTCATCTGCAGGTGTTTTACCAGTAGTTAAGCCAAAGAATTCTTCATAGGGTTCAATTCTTAATTCTTTAAAATTTTCAGTAGGTTCCCAATATAAATTAAACAAATTGTTAAGTGATGTGAACAGGTCCTTTAATTTAACTTTGTCAGGAATAGCACCACTCATAGGAACAACATCACCGTATTGTAAATCCTTTTTAGCTAAAGTGACAATGAATGAGTCATTAGTTATCTGTTGTGCTGCTACATCACTAATTTTGCTAAATGTAGCATAACCATTAGATTCTGGAAAATAAATACCTACTACAGTCTTGTACCAAACTATGTTATTGAATGGTGGTGGGCCACCTCCTTTTTTTCCTTCAGGTAATACAAATCGGTATCTACATTTTATTTTTTGATTAACAGATAATTGTATTTTAGCACTTACTCCTGCGACTTGATATTTAATTTCATTTGGTCCTTTTATATCAGTATTTAGAGTGAATGAAAAGGTAGTCTTACTAGATCCACCAGGTATAGCAGTACCTGTAGCAGCATCATAAAGCTCCATCTCAACATAAGGTTGTTCATCACCATTAAAACGAATCTGGAATATGTTACCGCCTGGTGAATTGTTACCTATAACTCCTGCAAATCTAGTGGTTGCAGTTAATTCATAGAAACCTGCCTTGTTACATGTGTATAATCCATTTGTGTTTGTGTAAACATTTCCAGGGTCGCTATCTTCAGTACCCCATACTAGGTCTTCCCACAACGTTGTGAATCTTCCTGCTCCTGCAGTATTTTTACTATTTGCAGGTTGTCTTTCGTATAATGTTTTAATACCTGAAGCTTTAGCAGTAAATCCAGCATTTGCATTACCAACTATTACACCATTAGGCCCAGAAACATCAGCATCAGCACCTACCCAGTTTTCTTCAGTAGCAGGTACAATTAATTTTTTGAAATACTCACTATTGAAAAAGTTAGATTTGTAAGTCCAACCGTAAGTTTTAAATATTTTATCTACATAAGTTTTTAAGTAGATTGCAGGTCTAAAATCTCTACCTAAAAAGAAAGGTAGCTTATTATCGATAGTTGCAGTTGCTCTATCATCAATTGGATAAACATAACCTTCACCTATTTGACCTTTATAAGGGTTACCACTAAGTATTAAATTTTGAGTCCAACTACCTTTTATATTTTTGATATCTAGTGTGTGGTTCCATTCGTCTAGTGTAATAGATCCTCGTAATTCATCATCACCTAAATCATTGAAAAAGTCTACAATTTTACTGTAAATAATTACAGTGTACTCATAAGCATCAT
>Ga0172367_10010409_pt1 | contig 10007 bp, 11 predicted proteins | sample Lak10m_FD_114542 | JGI IMG/M metagenome (GOLD analysis project Ga0172367, IMG submission 114542) | Freshwater microbial communities from Kabuno Bay, South-Kivu, Congo - kab_022012_10m | ecosystem: Environmental > Aquatic > Freshwater > Lake | place: Democratic Republic of the Congo: South-Kivu...
CCCATTCACCGACTTGGCTGAAGTGGCGAATTTAGGTTTGAACGTTCGCGTTTCTGTTGCCGGCGGTATCAAACCAGCAACCATCGATCAAACCGTTAAAGCCGGTGCCAACATCATCGTAGTAGGCGCAGCCATCTACGGTGCTGCGTCCCCTGCAGAAGCGGCTCGTGAGATTCGCGAATTAGTTGAAGCTGCTGCGGTATAAGCTCATGCATCAAGAGTTAGTCATTAACAAAATTTCAAGCATTCTTGAGGCGACTCCTGACGGTCATGATAAAGCCTTGGTCGACATGCTGGATCAGGCCAAGAGAATCTTCATTTCCGGTGCGGGCCGTTCGAAGCTGGTCGGTAACTTTTTCGCGATGCGTTTGATGCACGGCGGTTATGACGTCAGTGTAGTTGGCGAGATCGTTACACCTAGCATTAAAGCAGGCGATTTGCTGATCATCATCTCCGGCTCCGGCGAAACCGAGCAGTTGATTGCTTTTACCAAAAAAGCCAAAGAAGTGGGTGCGAAAATCGTGCTGATTTCTGCCAAGGATGACTCAACCATTGGTGATATGGCAGATATTACTCTGCAAATTGGCCGCTCTGAGCAATATGGTAAGGTCAAAGGCATGCCGATGGGTACTGTGTTTGAATTGTCTACATTGCTGTTTTTGGAAGCGACAATTTCTCATGTAATCCATGATAAAGGCATCGCCGAAGAAGAAATGAGATCAAGGCACGCTAACTTAGAGTGATGTTTATAGGCCTGTGGTTAATTTACTATTTACCACAGGTCATTTAAGTTTTTTGGGTGTCAAGGAGATACCGATTCCAACAGTCTGAACGCAAAGAATGTGGTATTGGTTGTCCTTACAATTAACCAGGCATCAGCCAGAGCGATGTTCACTTTCATAAGCATCGCATCCAAATATAACAAATAAAGGAGACCAACATGCCTTCGCGCCGAGACTTAGCGAACGCCATCCGCGCACTCAGCATGGACGCGGTACAAAAAGCCAACTCAGGACACCCTGGAGCCCCGATGGGGATGGCTGACATCGCAGAAGTACTGTGGAATGACTTTCTGAATCACAACCCCAGCAACCCGAAATGGGCCAACCGCGACCGCTTCATTTTGTCGAACGGCCACGGCTCAATGCTGATTTATTCCTTGCTGCATTTGGCTGGCTACAACCTGCCGATCGAAGAACTGAAACAGTTCCGCCAACTGCACTCCAAAACCCCGGGGCATCCTGAATACGGTTACACCGACGGCGTCGAAACCACCACTGGTCCCCTGGGACAAGGCATCACCAACGCGGTGGGTTTTGCCCTGGCGGAACGCACCCTGGCCGGCCAATTCAACCGTCCGGGGCATGACATCGTCGACCACCACACCTACGTGTTTTTGGGTGACGGCTGCTTGATGGAAGGTATCTCCCACGAAGCCTGCTCTTTGGCCGGCTCGATGAAACTGGGCAAACTGATCGCCTTCTATGACGACAACAACATCTCCATCGACGGTGAAGTTCGCGGTCACGGCGACGTCAACGGCTGGTTCCTCGACGACACCCCGAAACGCTTCGAAGCCTACGGCTGGCACGTCATTCCTAAAGTCGACGGCCACAACGCCGACGCAGTGAAAAAAGCCATCGAAGAAGCCAAAAAAGTCACCGACAAACCGACCATCATTTGCTGTCAAACCATCATCGGTTTCGGCTCGCCGAATAAACAAGGCAAAGAAGAATGTCACGGTGCCGCCCTCGGTGAAGCCGAAGTCGCCGCTACCCGCGAACAACTGGGCTGGCCACATGCGCCGTTCGAAATTCCTGCCGACATCAAAGCCGGTTGGGATGCCAACGCCAAAGGCGCACGCCTGGAAGCCGCTTGGAACGACAAATTTGCCGCCTACCAAGCAGCGCATCCTGAATTAGCCGCGGAATTCGTTCGTCGTATGGCTGGTGAACTGCCTGCCGACTGGGCCGAAAAATCCGCAGCCTTCATCGCTGACGTCAACGCCAAAGGTGAAACCATTGCCAGCCGCAAAGCCTCGCAAAACACCCTGAACGGTTTCGGTCCGTTGTTGCCCGAACTGCTGGGTGGTTCTGCCGACTTGGCAGGCTCCAACCTAACCTTGTGGAAAGGTTGCAAAGACGTCTGCGCCAGCGGCTACGACGGCAACTACGCCTACTACGGCGTACGCGAATTCGGCATGAGCGCCATCATGAACGGCATCACCCTGCACGGTGGCTTCAAACCGTACGGCGCCACCTTCCTGATGTTCTCAGAATACGCGCGTAACGCCTTGCGTATGGCGGCCTTGATGAAAGCGCCTAGCATCTTCGTTTACACCCACGACTCCATCGGATTGGGCGAAGACGGACCGACACACCAACCGATCGAACAAACCGCCACCCTGCGCATGATCCCCAACATGCAAGTCTGGCGTCCGTGCGACGCGGTCGAATCCGCGGTCAGCTGGAAAGCGGCGATCGAACGTAAAGACGGACCGAGCACCCTGATCTTCTCGCGCCAAAACCTGCCGCACATGCCGCGCAGCCAAGCACAGATGGACGCCATCAGCAAAGGTGGTTACATCCTCAAAGACAGTGCCGGCACCCCGGACGCCATCATCATCGCCACCGGCTCCGAAGTCGAATTGGCGGTCAAAGCGGCTGAAGTGTTGGAAGGCAAAGGCAAAAAAATCCGCGTGGTATCCATGCCGTCGACCAACGTCTACGAAGCCCAGGATCAAGCCTACAAAGACAGCGTCTTACCGGCGAGCGTGAGCAAACGCGTCGTCGTCGAAGCCGGTGTTACCGATAGCTGGTGGAAATATGCCGGCAGCAATGGCAAAATCGTCGGTCTGGACCGCTTCGGCGAATCGGCTCCTGCAGGTCAGCTCTTCAAAGAGTTCGGCTTCACCGTCGACAATGTCGTCGCTAATGTGGAAGCTGTGCTTTAATAATAAGATGGGACTGGAATAGCGTTTAGCTATTCCAGTTTGTTCACAAGAAATACTAAGGTGGATAACGTGAATCAAAATATATTTATCAAAACCGTAGCTTCGGCGATTTTATTTGTCAGTAGCTCGGCGTTTGCCGGCGCTGACTATCCGGCCGCTGATTTTCAGCCAAAAGTGCTGTATAGCGATGAAAGTGCAGCACAGTCGTCAAAATCCACTTCTGTAGCGGCTAGTAAGCCTGCGGAAGCTGTGGTCGAAAACGATCCTAATTACCCGGCAACAAATTTTCAGCCTAAGGTTGTATTCGCCGATGCCAATTACAAACACGATTCCAGTGCGCCAGCCTTAAAAAGTAGCCCAAGATTTTCTTCTGCGGGTTCTGAAGAAAGCTCTGAAGCTGCTGTCGTAGTTAGTGATAAAGGTGGTTCTGAATCATCCAGTTCAACTTTCATTGGCGTGATGGTATTGGGCGCAGTTGCCTTGTTTTTTATCTATAACAAAAAACGCGATGACGTAGCCGGATCCGGTTCTTCTGCTGATGTAGCTGCTTCCGGCGCCACCGGTGTTGAAAAGTATTTGGATAAAATGGGGGCCAATAAAACTGGCGTTGCCAAATACCTGGAAAAACAAAGTGCGAGTACCGCAACCGGCGTAGCAAAGTATATGGCCAAGCAAATTGTCAGAGATCGTGAGGCTGCGGCAGCAAGAGCTACAGGCGTTGAAAAGTACCTGCGCGATAAAGTTTAAGATTTAAAATAAGTTCCCATTTGCTTGAAGGGTCTTGTTTGGTATTTTGATTGCAAAAAGCAGTAGCAAATAATCGCCACGAGTTGTGTCTACGAAGTCTTTCAATTAAGGCTTAGGCGCGAGGAGTGGCGTTTTTGCTTCATAGGCATTCAAAATCGCTGTTTTTCAATTTTTCTCATTTACCCGAGAAACCTGATTTTTTTTAAGAGGATATTTTTATGGCAAAAAACTTACTTGAGCAACTTCGCGCAATAACTGTGGTTGTCGCTGATACCGGTGATATTCAGGCGATCGAAACTTTCAAACCGCGCGATGCAACCACCAATCCTTCTTTGATCACCGCCGCTGCACAAATGCCGCAATATCAAGGAATCGTTGACGATACTTTGAAAGGTGCAAGAGCAACATTGGGTGCCGCTGCTTCGGCTGCAGAAGTTGTGACACTGGCATTTGATCGATTGGCCGTGTCTTTTGGCTTGAAAATTCTGGAAATCGTCGAAGGTCGTGTATCGACTGAAGTCGATGCCCGTTTGTCTTACGATACCGAAGCCACTATCGCTAAAGGTCGCGATCTGATCGCGCAATACGAAGCTGCAGGCATTTCCAAAGAGCGTGTTTTAATTAAAATCGCTGCTACCTGGGAAGGCATTCAAGCTGCTGCTGTATTGGAAAAAGAAGGTATTCATACCAACCTGACCTTGTTGTTTGGTTTGCACCAAGCGATTGCTTGCGCAGAAAACGGCATTACGTTGATTTCACCATTCGTGGGCCGTATCCTGGACTGGTATAAAAAAGACACCGGTCGTGATTCCTATGCGCCTGCTGAAGATCCTGGCGTATTGTCAGTGACCGAAGTGTATAACTACTACAAAAAATTTGGCTACAAAACCGAAGTTATGGGCGCCAGCTTCCGTAACGTTGGTGAAATCACCGAATTGGCTGGTTGCGATTTGTTGACCATCGCGCCGTCTTTATTGGCAGAGTTGCAATCAGTTGAAGGCGACTTGCCGCGTAAACTGGATCCTGCTAAAGCGGCAGAAGCTTCAATCGAAAAAATCACAGTCGACAAAGCCACTTTCGATAGCATGCATGAAGCAAACCGGATGGCTAAAGAAAAATTGGCCGAAGGTATCGATGGTTTCGCCAAAGCGCTGGAAGCACTGGAAAAATTGTTGTCTGAGCGTTTGGCTGCCTTGGAAGCCTAATCTTGGTCTAGGCACCGAGTGCGTGCACTCGGTTGTTCCGGATTTGCAAGGCCGCCGAATCGAGTACGCGGCCTTGATTTGTTATTAACAGGATAAAATTTATGCCACAAAAAATATTTGATGTTGTAAAGCCCGGTGTTGTTACCGGTGAAGATGTACAAAAAATCTTTGCTATCTGCAAAGAAAATAATTTTGCCTTGCCAGCTGTAAACGTCATCAGCACCGATACCATCAACTCGGTATTGGAAGCGGCAGCAAAAGCCAAGTCACCTGTCGTCATTCAGTTTTCCAATGGAGGCGCCGCATTCGTTGCCGGTAAAGGCCTGAAACTGGAAGGCCAAGGCTGCTCTATCGTTGGTGCTATTTCCGGTGCTCACCATGTTCACCGCATGGCGGAACTGTATGGCGTACCTGTCATTCTGCATACCGACCATGCGGCAAAAAAATTGCTGCCATGGGTAGACGGCATGCTGGATGAAGGTGAAAAATTTTTCGCTGCAACCGGCAAACCTTTGTTCAGCTCGCACATGTTGGATTTATCCGAAGAAAGCTTGGAAGAGAACATCGAAATCTGCGGTAAATATCTGGCACGCATGGCCAAAATGGGTATGACCTTGGAAATCGAACTGGGTTGTACTGGCGGCGAGGAAGATGGCGTAGACAACAGCGGTATGGACCATTCTGCGTTGTATACTCAGCCTGAAGATGTGGCTTATGCTTACGAACACTTGAGCAAAATCAGTCACCGTTTCACGATTGCCGCATCATTCGGTAACGTGCATGGCGTTTATTCACCAGGCAACGTCAAATTGACGCCGAAAATTTTGGACAACTCGCAAAAATATGTTTCCGAAAAATTCGGCTTGCCACATAACTCGTTGAATTTCGTATTCCACGGCGGTTCCGGTTCTTCTCCTGAAGAAATCAAAGAATCCATCAGCTATGGTGTCGTTAAAATGAACATCGATACCGATACCCAATGGGCTAGCTGGGCCGGTGTGATGGAGTTTTACAAAAAGAACGAAGGTTATTTGCAAGGTCAAATCGGCAACCCTGAGGGCGCCGACAAACCGAACAAAAAATACTACGATCCACGCGTGTGGCAGCGTGCCGGCCAAGTTGGCATGGTTACCCGTTTGGAACAGGCGTTCCAAGAGTTAAATGCAGTAAATTCGCTTTAAGTAAAACGGCGGCAAGGGCTACACAGCCCTTGCGGCTTTTTATTGTCAGAAAGTCATTTTTTTGACTATCCTTCCTAAGGATTGTTAACGATCCTCATCCTATCTCCGCAACTACTATTAATGTTGTGTTGAGACGCTTCTTCTAATGTACTGTTTTTTCTTGTATTATCGAAAAAAGAATAACTCTTGTTCGTTGAGTGGTGGGGGAACGGGATTTATGGCCCGTTTTATGCTGGTTAATATTTAAGGAATAAAAGATGGCTGAGACACTACCTGAGAAAAACCCTAAGAAAAAGTTGATCGTAACGATTGCGGCCATTCTGCTGCTGCTTGGCGGTGGTGCTGGAGGATACTTCTTTTTTGTGCACAAGCCGGTTGAAGAAGGTCATGGCGAGAAAGCCGCCGAAGAAGAGCCGCATGCAGAAGAACCGGCTAAGCATGAAGAAGTGGTTGCCGAGCCAGATGTCTATTACAGTGTGCCGACGCCGTTTTTGGTGAATTTTCCGCCTGGGTCAAGTGCCAAAGTAATCAAGATTAATATCACCCTGCTAATGAAAGGCGAATCGGGGGTGGTCGCTTTAAAAAAGCATGAACCCATGATTCGTAACAATCTGTTGATGGCCATCAGTTCAATTGGGGTCGAAAAGGCTAAAACCACCGAAGGCAAACAAGAGTTGAGAACCCTGATGCTGGATGAAGTCGGCAAGGTTTTAGAGAAAATGGCTGGAAAAAACACCGTAAAAGATCTGTATTTCACTGAATTCGTGATGCAATAAATGTCAACCGCAGACTTACTCTCTCAAGATGAAATCGATGCACTGCTGCATGGTGTCGATGATGGCGATATCGATACTAGTCATGAGGATGGTCAGGCAGGAAAAGGTGTTCGTTCCTATGACTTTACCAGTCAGGAACGGATTGTTCGCGGACGGATGCCGACGTTGGAGATGGTCAACGAGCGTTTCGCGCGGCATTTTCGAATTGCCTTATTCAATTTTTTAAGGCGCGCGGCAGAGATTTCGGTTTCCGGGATTCAGGTTCAGAAATTCTCTGAATTTATCCAGGGTTTGTTTGTTCCTACCAACCTGAATGTCATCCGTATGTCGCCTTTACGAGGTCGGGCATTGGTTGTCATGGAACCTCGATTGGTATTTACTGCGGTCGACAATTTTTTCGGCGGCGGCGGCCAGTTCTACAACAAGGTGGAAGGCCGCGAATTTACGCCGACCGAGATGCGCATTATCCGCTTGATTCTCGACATGATCTTTAAGGATCTGGCCGAGGCCTGGAAGCCGGTGTTGGATATTGAATTCGAGTACATTAACTCGGAAGTTAATCCGCAATTTGCCAATATCGTCAGTCCTTCGGAAATCGTGGTGATTTCGACCATTCATGTCGAACTCGAAGGCGGCGGCGGCGATATTAATATCGCCATGCCGTATTCGATGATCGAACCGATACGTGAGTTGCTCGATGCGGTGAGCAGTGACCGCGGCGAGGTCGACGGGCGTTGGCAGGAATCGTTACGCTTAGAAATCATGCGCAGCGAAGTCACATTGAACAGTAAGTTAATAGAAAAGGAAATGTTGATCAGCGACGTGATTGAACTGAAACAAGGGGACGTCATTCCGATTGAAATGCCGGAAACGGTGCTGCTGGCGGTCGAAAATGTCCCCATTTACAGAGGTAAGCTGGGATTGTCGGATGGCAACTATGCCGTAGAGATACTCGAGAAATTGAGCGCGGATAACACTTAAACAAGCTGCCGAATCAGAGGATGAAATTATCATGAGCGAAAACGACGAATTAGGCGATGAGTGGGCTGCGGCCATGAACGAACAATCGGAAGCCGAGGCCGATTGGGGCGATGCCCTCAAAGAACAACAGGCAGCAGAAAGTGCCGGTGGTTATGCTTCGGCAGAATTTCCAGAACTGGGCGAGGCTAAAACAGTAAGGTCGCCGAGCGCCGATGAAGTAAAGCTGGATGTGATTCTTGATGTACCGGTGACGGTTTCCTTGGAAATTGGCCGCACCAAGATCAACATCCGTAATCTGCTGCAGCTCAATCAAGGCTCGGTGGTGGAGTTGGATCGTTTTGCCGGCGAGCCGATGGATGTGTTGGTTAACGGTACTTTGGTGGCTCATGGCGAGGTTGTGGTGGTCAATGATAAGTTCGGTATTCGATTGACCGACATCATTAGCCCTTCGGAACGCGTTAGAAAGCTAGGATAGCCATGCTGAGCCGTTTGGGGTTAGCTTGGATTCTATACTTTGCAAGCTCAATGGCTTGCGCGGAGGAGGCTGCGCTTAGGCCGTCGGCCAGAATGGTTTCTACGGCGGATGTCGCTCAATGGCTGTTGGCGTTATTGGCGGTTCTCGCTATTTTTGCCATTGCGGTGTGGCTATTGCGCAAAACCGGCGGTTTTTCGCCTGCGGGTAAGTCGCAACTGGCGCTGTTGGGTGGATTGTCGCTGGGAATGCGCGAACGCTTGGTACTGGTGAAGGTGGGGGATAAGCAAATCCTGCTGGGAGTGACGCCGGGGCGGATCGATAACCTAATGACATTGGAAGGCGAGCAGCGTTTGTTTCAATCGCCTGCGACTAGTAACGACAGTGCTACGTTTGCCGCAAAGTTGCAGCAAATCATGCAGGGGCGACCCAATGACTAGCCTAAAATCGTGGTTGTGGATACTGGCAAGCGCTTTTGTACTGATGTACGCCGAATCGGCATGGTCCGCCGGCGCCGGTATCGAGGCGATTACTGTCACCAGCAATGGCAAGGGTGGCGAATCTTATTCGGTGACGATACAGATTCTGGCGATCATGACCATGCTGACCTTGTTGCCGGCATTGTTGCTGACCATGACCTCGTTTACCCGCATCATGATCGTGCTCGGTCTGTTGCGGCAAGCCTTGGGTGCGGCGCAGGCGCCCAGCAATCAAGTGCTACTGGGCTTGTCGCTGTTTTTGACCCTATTCATCATGACGCCGGTCTTCGACAAGATTAACGAAGCCGCGGTCCAGCCCTATCTCGAAGAAAAAATCGACGTCGTCACGGCCTTGCAAAACGCGTCCGAGCCTATGAAGCAGTTCATGCTCAAGCAAACTCGCGATAGCGACATCGAAATGTTCGTGCGAATTTCCGGGCGCGAAAACATCAACAAACCCGAAGACGTGCCGTTTTCGATATTGTTGCCGGCCTATGTTACCAGCGAGCTGAAAACGGCGTTTCAAATTGGCTTTCTGATTTTTCTGCCGTTTCTGGTCATTGATTTGGTGGTCGCCACCGTGTTGATGTCGATGGGCATGATGATGCTGTCGCCGATGATCGTTTCCTTGCCATTCAAGATCATGCTGTTTGTGTTGGCCGACGGTTGGTCGTTGGTGTTGGAAATGCTGGCGGCGAGTTTTTACGTGTAAAGGCAAGCGAAACCCATGACGCCGGAAACCATTTCTACAGTTGCCCAAGATACGGTTTGGATTGCCCTGAAATTGATGGGGCCCATTCTGCTGTCGTCGTTGGCTGTCGGTTTGCTGGTGTCGATGTTTCAGGCCGCAACATCTATTCAGGAACAGACCCTGACCTTCATTCCCAAGCTGGCGACCATCATTATTGTGTTGATGGTCGCCGGGCCTGCCATGCTGCAAATGCTGATTGACTATTTTCAGGATTTGATGCGTGACATTCCGACGCTGATAGGATGACTTTCAGCGAAGACGAATTGCTGGCTTATCTTGCTGCGTTCATCTGGCCATTTCTCCGCATTAGTTCGATGTTCGTCAGTATTCCGGTATTCAGTGTCAAGAGTGTGCCGGCCAAGCTGCGCATCATGCTGAGTTTGTTGATTACTCTGGTCATCATGCCGATGCTGCCGGCGATGCCGGTTGTCGGCTTGTTCAGCTTTCAAGGCTGGATGATTA